>Ga0310811_10006590_pt1 | contig 14848 bp, 15 predicted proteins | sample YCmetagenome_FD_207642 | JGI IMG/M metagenome (GOLD analysis project Ga0310811, IMG submission 207642) | Soil microbial communities from experimental microcosm in Duke University, North Carolina, United States - YC | ecosystem: Engineered > Artificial ecosystem > Soil microcosm > Unclassified ...
CCTACTTCTCTTGGCCGGAGCCTTCAGCGTGACTTGCGCGCTGGCGGTGGGATACGCGGCGGAAAAGCCCGAGCTGGGCGCCTGGGGCGTCGACCTCACCGCGATGGATACCTCGGTCAAGCCGGGCGACGACTTCTATACCTATGCAAACGGCGCCTGGATCAAGAAGACCGAGATCCCGGCCGACCGCAGCAGCATCGGCGCGTTCCAGAACCTGCGCATCCTCTCCGAGAAGCGCATGCGCGAGATCGTCGATGAGCTGCTCGCCAAGCCCGAAGGTTCGCTGTCGGTCGAGGAGCGCAAGCTGCGCGATCTCTACAAGGCCTATGTCGATACCGCCGCGATCGAGGCCGCCGGCCTGAAGCCGGCAGAAGCCGATCTGAAGCGCATCGCCAAGATCACGACGCTCGACGAGGTGGCCCGTGCCATGTCCTCGCCGAAGCTGACCGATGCCAGCGTGTTCAACATGTATATCGGCGTCGACGAGAAGGACCCGAAAGCCTACTCCGTCGTGCTGACCCAGGGCGGGCTCGGCATGCCCGACCGCGACTACTATCTGCGCGACGACGCGGCCCTCGCCGAAGCGCGCGACGCATACAAGAAGTATCTCGCACAGATGCTGACACTCTCGGGCGCCAAGGATGCCGAGAAGCGTGCCGCCGCGATCTATGCGGTCGAGGAGCGCATTGCCAAGCTGCACTGGACCCGCGCCGAGAACCGCAACGAGGACATGGTCTACAATCCGATGACCGTGTCGGACCTCGAGAAGTTCGCACCCGACATGCACTGGAAGGCGTATTTCGCCGAAGCCGGCATCCCGATGAAGGGACCGAAGGGCGAGCGCGTCGTCGTCGTGACCCAGAAGTCGGCCTTCCCGGGCCTCGCCAAGATCTTCGCCGAGACGCCGATCGCGGTGTGGCGCGACTATCTGACCGTCCACTACCTCCACGCCATGTCGGCCTATCTGCCGAAAGCCTATGACGACGCCGATTTCGCCTTCTACGGCGTGGTGCTCGGCGGCCAGTCGCAGCAACTCGACCGCGCGACGCGCGGCGTGCACCTGCTCGACTCGCTGATCGGCGATGCGCTCGGCAAGATCTACGTCGCCAAGTACTTCCCGCCGATCGCCAAGCAGAAGGCGCAGGAACTCGTCGCCAACCTGATGAAGACCTACGACGCCGATATCCGCACGCTGACCTGGATGTCGGAAGAGACCCGCGCCAAGGCGCTCGACAAGCTGCACAAGTTCACGCCTTACGTCGGCTACACCGACAAATGGCTCGACTACACGGCTTATAATGTGAAGCCCGGCGCCCTCCTCGCCGATGCCCAGGCCGGCAGCATGTTCGAGTGGAACCGCGAGGTTGCCCGCCTCGACCAGCCGGTCGACAAGGCCGAATGGGGCATGACCCCGCAGACCGTGAACGCCTATTACGATCCGTCGGCGAACAAGATCGTGTTCCCGGCCGCGATCCTCCAGGCGCCGTTCTTCGATCCGAACGCGGACGATGCGGTGAACTACGGCGGCATCGGTGCGGTCATCGGGCATGAGATGAGCCATGGCTTCGACGACCAGGGCGCGAAGTACGACGGCGACGGCGTGCTGCGCGACTGGTGGACGCCGTCCGACCTGGCCGCGTTCAAATCCCGCACCCAGGCGCTGTCCGACCAGTTCGACCAGTACGAAGCGCTGCCGGGCCTGCATGTCAGCGGCCCGAACACGCTGGGCGAGGACATCGCCGACCTCGCCGGCATCACCATCGCGCTGAAGGCCTATCACCTGTCGCTGAACGGCAAGCCGGCGCCGGTGCTCGACGGCTTCACCGGCGACCAGCGCTTCTTCCTGTCTTTCGCCCAGATCTGGCGCTCGAAGATCCGCGACGCGGCCCTGCGCACTCGCGTTCTTTCGAATGAGCATGCGCCGGACAGGTTCCGCGCGCTGAGCGGCACCCGCAACACAGACGCCTGGTACGAGGCGTTCGGGGTCAAGCCGGGCGACAAGCTCTACATCGCGCCCGAACAGCGCGTGCATCTCTGGTAAAGCCGATCAGTGCCGCCGGGACCTTCTCGGCGGCACTTTTCTTTTCAGCAAACGATTAGAGGCCTCTCATGAAGCGCAGCGTTCTTCTCCTCAGTGCCGCAGCCGCCGTGCTCGCCGCCGGCATCGCTCTCGCCGCCGATCCGCAGGTCAAACCCTGGGGTGTCGAGCTCGGTTACGTCGACAACGGCGTGAAACCGGGCGACGACTTCTTCCTGTACACGAACGGAAACTGGGTGAAGAACGACAAGATCCCGGACGACCGTACCTATTCGGGCGTCAATCTCGAGCTCGACCTGCAGAACGAGGCGAAGCTCAAGGGCCTTGTCACCGATCTTTCGCAGACGCCTGACGACAAGCTGACCGCCGAGGGCCGCAAGCTGCGCGATCTCTACAATGCCTTCGTCGACCAGAAAGCGATCGATGCCGCAGGGCTGACGCCGGCGAAGGACGATCTCGATACGATCCGCGGCTTCAGGACCTCTTCCGACGTCGCCGCCGCGATCGGCGATCCGGGGCTCGGGGTCGACGGGCCGTTCAGCTTCTATATCGGCGTCGACGACAAGAATTCGACCTCCTATTCGGTGAATCTCTACCAGTCCGGCCTCGGCCTGCCCGACCGCGACTACTATCTGAAGCCAGGCAAGGAATTCGCCGCCACGCGCGACGCGTACCAGAAGTATCTCGCGCAGATGCTGACGCTGTCCGGCGTGGACAATGCGGACGCACGCGCCGCGAAGGTCTATGCCCTCGAAGTCGCCATCGCCAAGGCGCATTGGCCGGCCGAAGAGCGCCGCGACGCCGACAAGATCTACAACCCGATGACCGTCGCGCAGCTGAAGGCGCTGGCGCCGGGCTTCGACTGGGACGCGATGTTCAAGGCCTCGGGCCTGCCGATGACCGGTCCGATGGGCGCGCGCAAGGTGATTGTGGCCGAGAAATCGGCCTTTCCGCGCCTCGCGGCGATCTTCGCGAAGACGCCGGTCGAGGTGTGGCGCGACTATATGACGACGCGCTACATGCACCATTGGTCGGCATTCCTGCCGAAGGCGGTCGACGATGCCGATTTCGACTTCTACGGCAAGGTGCTCGCCGGCAAGCCGGCGCAGCTCGACCGCGCGACGCGCGGCATCCATCTGCTCGACGATGCGATGGGCGAGGCGCTCGGCAAGCTCTATGTCGCGCGCTACTTCCCGCCGGAGGCGAAGGCCAAGGCGCTTCAACTCGTGCAGAACGTGCTGAAGGCGTTCGACGAGGACATCAAGACGCTGAGCTGGATGTCGCCGGAGACGCGGGCCAAGGCGCTGGAGAAACTCCACGCCACCATGACCAAGATCGGCTATCCCGATAATTTCCGCGACTACGCGGCGCTTTCCATCGACCGCAGCGACCTCATCAAGAGCGTCAAGGCGACCAATCTGTTCGAATGGCACCGCCAGATCGCGCGCATCGACCAGCCGGTCGACCGCACCGAATGGGGCATGACGCCCCCGACCAACAACGCCTATAACAATCCGAACCTGAACGAGATCGTGTTCCCGGCCGGCATCCTGCAGCCGCCCTATTTCGATCCCAACGCAGACGACGCGGTGAACTATGGTGAGATCGGTGCCACCATCGGCCACGAGATCAGCCACTCCTTCGACGACCAGGGCGCGAAGTACGACGCCAAGGGTATCCTGAAGAACTGGTTCTCGCCGGCGGATCTCGCGAAGTTCAAGAAGCAGACCGCGGCGATCGCGGGGCAATACGACCAGTACGAGCCCCTGCCCGGCCTGCATATCAACGGCAAACTGACGCTGGGCGAGAACATCGCCGACATCGCCGGCTTGGTCGTCGCGCTGCGCGCCTATCACATCTCGCTTGGCGGCAAGGAAGCGCCCGTGCTGAACGGCCTGACCGGCGATCAGCGCTTCTTCATCGCCTATGGCCAGAGCTGGCGCGAGCGCCGCCGCGACGAGGTCACGCGGCAGCAGGTGCTGTCCAACCCGCACAGCCCGGCGGCGTTCCGCGTCAATGGCGTGGTGCGCAATCTCGATGCCTGGTACGCGGCCTTCAACGTCCAGCCGGGCGACAAGCTCTACCTCCCGCCCAACAAGCGCGTGCCGGTGTGGTGAGGACAAGGACCAGCGAGGGACATAGCACATGAAAAAGATCACCATCACACTCGCCGCATTGGCGAGCGCCGCCTGCGTCGCTGTTGCCGCCGCGCCGAAGCCGACTATCGCGCCCTGGGGCTTCGACCTCTCGGGCATGGACCGCAGCGTCAAGCCGGGCGACGACTTCTTCGAATACGCCAACGGTAACTGGTTCAAGCGCACGGCGATCCCTTCGGATCGCACGTCTATCGGCTCGTTCCAGGAGCTTCGTATCCTCTCCGAGAAGCGGATGAAGGAGCTGGTGGCCGGGCTGGAAGCGCGCGATCCGGCGAGCTTGAGCCCCGAAGAGAAGCAGATTCGCGATCTCTACGACGCCTTCACCGACACAGCGGGGATCGAAGCGCGCGGCCTCGCGCCCGCGAAGGCCGATCTCGACCGCATCGCGGCAGCGCAGACGGCGAGCGACATCGCCGCACTGATGGGCGATCCCGCCCTCGCCGCCGGCAGCATCGCGGGCGACGGTATCCAGCCGGACGCGAAAAACTCCAACGCCTATGTGGTGACGATCACCCAGTCCGGCCTCGGCATGCCGAACCGCGACTACTATCTCAAGACCGACAATCCCGATCTTGCCGCGGCGCGCGACGCTTACAAAAAGTATCTCGCCCAGATGCTGGGCTTCGTCGATCCGAAGGATGCCGATGCCCGCGCCGCCGCAGTCTATGCCGTCGAGGAGGCGATCGCCAAGGCGCATTGGGAACAGGCCGAGCGCCGCAACGCCGACAAGACCTACAATCCGATGACGGTCACGGAGCTCGCGAGCTTCGCACCGGGCTTCGATTGGACCACCTTCTTCAAGGTCCAGGGCATCGGGCCTGATCGTGCGCGAGAAATCGGCCTTCCCACAGCTCGCCGAGATCTTCGCCAGGACACCGGTGGCAGTGTGGCGCGATTACCTGACGATCCACTACCTGCATGCCATGGCGCCCTATCTGCCCAAGGCGGTCGACGACGCGGACTTCGCGTTCTTCGGCAAGGTGATCGGCGGCACGCCGCAGCAGCTGCCGCGCGATACCCGTGCGGTGCAACTGCTGGACAACCTGCTGCCGCATCCCTTCGGCAAGCTTTATGCAGCGAAGTACTTCCCGCCGGCGACCAAGGCGAAGGCCGAGAAGCTGGTGGCGAACATCATCAAGGCCTATGACGCCGACATCCGGAAGATCACCTGGATGAGCGACGTCACCAAGAAGAAGGCGCTCGACAAGCTGCATGCCTTCACGCCGCATATCGGCTATCCCGATGTCTGGCGCGACTACTCCGGCCTCGTCGTGAAGAAGGACGATCTGATCGGCAATATCGAGCGCTCCAATGCGTTCGAATGGAAGTTCGAGCTCGACCGCATCGATCAGAAGGTCGACCGCAACGAGTGGCACATGACGCCGCCGACGGTGAACGCTTATTACACGCAGTCGTTCAACTCGATCTTCTTCCCGGCCGCGATCCTCCAGGCGCCGTTCTTCGATCCGAACGCGGACGATGCGGTGAACTATGGCGGAATCGGCGTCGTGATCGGCCATGAGATCGGCCACGGCTTCGACGACCAGGGCAGCAAGTACGATGGCGGCGGCATCCTGCAGAGTTGGTGGACCGACGACGACCGCAAGGCGTTCGAGGCGCGCACAGCGATGCTTGGCGGACAGTTCGACGAATTCGAGCCCCTGCCTGGCCTGCACGTGAACGGCAAGCTGACGATGGGCGAGAATATCGGCGACCTGTCGGGCGTGGTGATCTCGCTCAACGCCTATCACGCCTCTCTCGGTGGCAAGAAGGCGAAGGTGCTGGACGGCTTCACCGGCGACCAGCGCTTCTTCCTTGCCTTCGCGCAGGTCTGGCGCGGCAAGTACACCGATGCTGCGATGCGGCAGCAGGTGCTGACCAACCCGCACAGCCCACCGCATTTCCGCGTGCTGGGGCCGATCCGCAATTCGGATGCCTGGTACAAGGCATTTGGAATCAAGCCGGGCGACAAAATGTATCTGCCGCCCGACAAGCGCGTGAAGCTTTGGTAATTCGAGGCCCCCATGTTTACGGGGGGCCCGTTCTCCTTGACGAAGGGCGGCATGGCGCAGACCGTGCCGCCCTTCTCGTTCAAGTCGTAACGTCCAAGGGGGACACCATGAAAAAGTATCTTCTTGCCGCGTCAGTCGCGTTCGGCGCGTTGCTGGCAGCCCATCCCGCGAGCGCCAGCAGCACGTTCGGCTATACCTGCTCCAACACCAGCTTCCAGTGGTCGGCCTCGGGCCAGGCGACGATCGCCTCAACCTGCCTGCAGGCCAACGGCATGCCGCACGCCACCAGCCTGGTGCTGATGGGCATCTCCAACCAGAACGGCATGCTGACCCAGGGCACGGGCAACAGCACGTTCCAGCAGAGCTGCGGCCAGATCCGGATCGACGTCACCGGTCCGAACGTGACGCTGTCGGCCTATTGCCGCACGAGTTCGGGTTCGAGCAACTCGACCAGCCTGCCACTGAACAACATCGGCAACAACAACGGCAACCTGGTCCAGCAGTAATTTCTATTTCGACTTTCGGAGGCGCGCGGGCTTCGAGGCCTTGCGCGCCTTCTTTTTTGCTGACGGCGCTGCAAGCGCGGCGGCGAGCGCGTCGCGCGCCCAACGCGCGAGTTCTTCGGGATCGTCATAGAGGCGGTCGGGCAGCGAGAACCATGTCGTCGTCACCAGCTCCTTGCCCTTGTAGAAGGTGAACGGTTTCGTCTTCTCGGCTGCGAAGGCGAGGCGGGTCGTTTCGTCGGTCTTGAAGTAGATCGTGTCGGCGTTGAACACCATACCGATCATGATGTCGTCGGCGTAAATGCCTTCGCCGCCGAAGAAGCGGCGCAACCGGATCGGGCCGAACTCGGCGAACAGATCGTCGAAACGGTGCGGGTCGTTCATCGCGCCGCGCCGAACCGCAGACCGTCGATCAATAACGCAATCATACGGTGTGTATGGTCGGGCGCGACGTCGTAAGCCGGCCGGCACAGGCTCACGGCGGCGCTCAGCAGGTCGCCTGGTGCGACGCCATCGCGGATTTCGCCGGCAGCGGCAGCGGCTTTCAGCAACGCTTCCAAAGCGGGGCGGAGCTTGCCGTCATAGTAGGCCGGCAGCGGCAGATAGGCCGGATCGCCGGAGTGTAAAGCGGTCGCCAGCCCGCGCTTGGTGGCCACGAATTCCACGAAACGCTGCATCCAGCGCGACAACGCCTCGACCGGTGGATATTTCGCCGCCAGCTCGGCGGCGGCATCGGCGCAAGCGTCCACCTCCTGCCGGAACACCGCGACGATCAGGTCCGAGCGCTGGGGGAAGTGCCGGTAGACCGTACCGACGCCGACGCCGGCCTTTTCCGCGATCTCGCGCACCGGCGCATCAACGCCGGATTTGGTGAATACAGCCAACGCCGCCTTGAGCAGCGTTTCCATGTTCCGCTGCGCATCCGCGCGCCGCGAAGGGCCCTCTTTCGGCGGTGATTTCGACCGTCCCACGAATGCCTCTTGATAAACGGAACATCGTTCCGTATAAACGGATCATCGTTCCGTTTCATCTTCTCTACAGGAGCCTATCATGGCGGACAACCGCATCGCACTCGTCACGGGTGCCAACCAGGGCATCGGGCTTCAGATCGCGAAAGACCTGGCCGCGAAGGGGCTCACCGTGCTCGTCGGCTCCCGCAATCTCGACAAAGGCCGGAAGGCGGCGCAGGAGGTCGGCGCCGGCGCTCATGCCATCCAGATCGACGTCACGGACCGGGCTTCCATCGCCGCAGCTGCGGACCGCATCGCCAAGGAGTTCGGCCGCCTCGACATCCTGATCAACAACGCGGGCATCTCGAAGATCGGCCAGCCCAAGGGGGCGGTGGAGGACATCGTGAAGAGCGGCCGTATCAGCACTGCCTCGCTGGACGATATCCGCGCCATCTATGAGACGAACGTCTTCGGCGTCATCGCCGTGACGCAGGCGATGCTGCCGCTGCTGCGCAAGGCGAAATCGGCGCGCATCGTGAATGTATCAAGCGGAGTCGGCTCGCTGACGCGCACGCTCGGCCCCGGCGGCGAGCATCTGCGCGCGCTCTACGGCATGTACTCGGCGTCGAAGACGGCGCTCAACGCGGTGACGGTGGGGCTAGCCCTCGACCTGGCACCGGAGGGCATCAAGGTCAACGCAGCCTGCCCCGGTTACACCAAGACGGCGCTCAACAACTTCATGGGTACGCGCACCGTCGAAGAGGGCGCGCGCGAGCCCGTGCGTCTCGCGCTGCTCGACGACAGCGGTCCGACCGCCGGCTATTCGAACGACGACGGCCCCCTGCCCTGGTGAAGCCTAGTCCGCGGCAGCCGGCGTGATGCTCACGCTTTCGCCGCAGCCGCAGGCGGCAGTCTGGTTCGGGTTGTTGAAGACGAAACGTGCGCCGAGTTTCTCGGTCACGAAATCCATCTCGGTGCCGATCAGGAACAGAATCGCCTTCGGGTCGATGAATATCTTCACACCGCGATCCTCGACCACCTCGTCGAGCGGCTTGACCTCTTCGGCGTAGTCCATCGTGTAGCTCATGCCGGCGCAGCCGCCATTCGTGACGCCGACGCGCACGCCCAGATATTTGCCCTCTGCATTATCCATGATCTCGCGCAGCCGATTGGCTGCGGCGTCGGTGAGGCGGACGGCCTTTGGGCGTTCGCGGCGGGGGCGGGTCGGAGCTTGGGTCGTCGTGGTCATGGTCAGTACATGTTCAGTTCGAGTTTGGCTTCCTCGCTCATCCGCTCCGGCGTCCAGGGCGGGTCGAAGGTCATGTTCACCGTGATCTCGCCGACGCCATCGATGCCCTCGAGCGCGGATTTCACCATGCCCGGCATCTCCCCCGCCACCGGGCAGCCCGGCGCGGTCAGCGTCATATCGACGGCGATGTTCTTTTCGTCCGAAACGTCGACCTTATAGATAAGACCGAGTTCATAGATGTCCACCGGGATCTTGGCCGTCATGTCCTCGAGTTCCTCCGCCGACAGCGCGGGGCCGCAGGCGGCGATTTCGGCCTGGTTCGGTTGGGCACTCATTCGCTTTTCGCTCCGTTTTCGAGCGCGGACTTCATCGTGTGCCAGGCGAGCGTCGCGCATTTGACGCGCATCGGGAACGCGCTGACACCGGCCATGACGTCGAGCCGTTCGCGGTCGTCCTCGGCCAGTTCGCCGGCATCCTCGCCCTTCACCAGATGCAGGAACCCGCCCATCAGCTTTTCCGCCTCCGCGACGGTGCGGCCGACGATCATGTCCGTCATCAGCGACGCCGAGGCCTGGCTGATCGCGCAACCCTTGCCTTCGAACGAGATGTCCTGAATGCGGCCGCCGGCATCGACCTTCAGGTACATGGTCACGCGGTCGCCGCAGAGCGGATTATGGCCCTGTGCGCTGTTGGTCGCGTCGTCCAGCTTGCCGAAATGGCGCGGATGCTTCGAGTGATCGAGGATCACTTCCTGGTAGAGCTCGCGCAGCGTGTCGTCCATGACTTAACCCAGAATCTTCCGCGCTTTGGCGAGCGCTTCGAGCATGACATCGACCTCGGCGCGGGTGTTGTAGAGCGCGAAGCTGGCCCGCGTGGTGGAGGCGACACCGAAGCGCTCCATCAAGGGCTGCGCACAATGATGCCCGGCACGCACCGCGACGCCTTCGCGGTCGAGGATGGTGGCGAGGTCGTGGGCATGCATGCCGTCCGTCTCGAAGGACAGGATCGAGGCCTTGCCCGGGGCATCGCCGATAACGCGCAACCAGTTGAACTGCCGCACGCCTTCGCGGGCATAGGCCAACAGGTCGTGCTCGTGCGCCTTCACCGCGACGCGGTCGAAGGAATTCATGTAGTCGAGCGCGGCGGCGAGGCCGACGCTCTCGACGATAGGCGGCGTGCCCGCTTCGAACCGCGCCGGCGGATCGGCATAGGTGACGATGTCGCGCGTGACTTCCCGGATCATCTCGCCGCCGCCATTGTAGGGGCGCATCTGCTTCAGTAGCGCCCGCTTGCCATAGAGCGCGCCTATGCCGGTCGGACCGTAGAGCTTGTGGCCGGTGAGGACATAGAAATCGACGTCGAGGTCACGGACATCGACGATCTCGTGCACAGCGCCCTGGCAGCCATCGGCCAGAACCGGAACACCCTTTGCGTGAGCGAGGTCGACGACCTCCTTCAGCGGCGTGACGGTGCCCAGCACGTTGGAGATATGCGTCAGAGCGACGAGCTTGGTCTTGGGCGTGATTGCGGCCTCGACGGCTCCGGCATCGAGCGAACCGTCGTCGCCGACATCGACCCATTTCAGCACCGCGCCATGGCGCTCGCGCAGGAAATGCCAGGGAACGATGTTGGAATGATGTTCCATCACCGTGAGAACGATCTCATCGCCCGGCTGGATGCGCGGGGCGAGATAGGACGCGGCGACGAGGTTGATCGCTTCGGTGCCGCCCTTGGTGAAGACGATCTCGTCCTCATGGGCCGCGCCGAGGAACTTCTGCACGGTGCGGCGCGTGGCCTCATAGGCGTCGGTCGCCTTTGCCGAGAGATAATGCACACCGCGATGGACATTGGCGTAGTCGGTGCTGGCGAAACTGCGCATCGCGTCCAGCACCTGGCGCGGCTTCTGCGCGCTGGCGCCATTGTCGAAATAGATCAGCGGCTTGCCGTAGACCGGCTTGGCGAGGATCTCGAAATCGGCGCGCGCAGCGAGCGGATCGAAGGCGGCCGTGACGGGGCTTTGCGCGGTCATGGCGTCATCGCTCCGGGGAGCGCCTCTTCGACCAGCGCCCAGACGGAGGCGCGCAGCGCCTCGTCGGCAATCTCATCGACCGCTTCTTCGAGAAACGCGCGGACCAGCATGTTGCGGGCCTCGGCTTCCGGAATGCCGCGGGCGCGGAGATAGAACAGCGAATTGGCATCGAGATCGCCGACCGCCGCGCCATGGGCGCATTTCACGTCATCGGCGAAGATCTCGAGTTCCGGCTTGAGATCGGCCTCGGCGCGCGCACCCATGAGAAGCGCCTTGGCGGTTTGGCGGCTATCGGACTTGTCGGCGCCTTGCTCCACCGTGATGCGGCCCTGATAGACGCCGCGCGACGCGCCGCCGGCGACCTTCTTGAACAGCTGCGTGCTCTCCGTGTGGCCAACTGCGTGGGTGATGTGCGTGGTGATGTCCGCATGCGCGCCATCGGCCAGCACCGAGACGCCGGACAGCGCCGCGCGGGCATTCGCGCCCGTGAGCGCGATCTGGAACCCGGCGCGAGAGAGCTTTGCGCCGCCGTTGAAGAGATGGGCACGATAGAGCCCGTCACGCGCGACGCGCACGGCATATTCTTCGACCTGCACGGCCTCGGCGGCGCGGATCGCGACGCGGACATGAGTCAATTGCGCGTTGGCACCGATCACACCCTCGACGCCGAGATTTGAAAAAACGTCCGCGCGATTGTGCTCGCACAGCGTCAGGGCGGCGCCCTCTTCCAGAACGACCAGTGCACGACCACTGCCCGTACCGGTCCACTCGAAATCAAGCGTTCCGGCAGCCAGATTGCGCGGTACGCGGATCGCCAAGCCGCTGCGGGCCTGTGCCAGCGAAGCAGAGGCCATCGTGTTCTGCGGCAGTGTGCCGAGATGCGCGCGGACCCACTCCGGTGCGTCACCTTGCCGGAGATCGAAGACCTCTACGCCTTCGGGCCGCTTGCGGATCGACCACGCCGCGGCCGCGTCGTCGTTCGCGCCCTCGACCGCGGATCTGAGATCGGAGTATTTCCAATCCTCGATCCGGCGATGCGGCAGGCCGAGCGCGGCGAAGCGCTCCCGCGCCTGGGCGCGGCGCTCGTCCAGCCATGCAGCGGATGCGTTCATGCCGCCTTGCCCACGATGTGCTCGTAGCCCTTGGCTTCCAGTTCGTGCGCTAGCTCCTTGCCGCCTTCGGCGACGATCCTGCCCTTGGCGAGGACATGGATGCGGTCGGGCACGATGTAATCGAGCAAGCGCTGGTAATGCGTGATCACCAGCATGGCGCGCTCGGGGCTGCGCAGCGCGTTGACACCCTCGGCGACCAGCTTCAGCGCGTCGATGTCGAGGCCGGAATCGGTTTCGTCGAGGATCGCGAGCTTGGGCTCGAACAGTGCCATCTGCAGGATTTCGAGCCGCTTCTTCTCGCCGCCGGAAAAGCCGACATTGAGGGCGCGCTTCAGCATCTCCTCGGTGACCTTCAGGCTCGCCGCCTTGCCGCGCACCAGCTTCAGCACACTCATCGCGTCCAGCTCCTTCTCGCCGCGCGCCCGACGCTGGGCGTTGAGCGCGGTCTTGAGGAAGGTGAGCGTGGTGACGCCGGGAATCTCGACCGGATACTGCATGGCAAGGAACACGCCCTGCGCCGCGCGTTCTTCGGTCGGCATCGCCACGAGATCGCGGCCATTGTAGAGGATCGAGCCCGACGTGACCTCATAGCCCGCGCGGCCGGCCAGCACATAAGACAGGGTCGACTTGCCCGAGCCGTTCGGGCCCATGATGGCATGGACCTGGCCGGGCAGAATCGAAAGCGTCAGGCCTTTCAGGATTTCCTTGCCGTCGACGGCGGCGTGCAGATCTTTGATCTCTAGCATGTCTAGTCTTCTTTGTTTTCCGAGCCGCGGGAAGCGGCACCGAACACCAAACCCAAAGCGGCGCCCAGCGCGACACCCATGGAGACGCCTATCGCCACGTTGTGAAAGGCGGCGCCAAGCCCGGCGCCCATCGCAACGCCGATGCCCATACCCATGGCGAGTCCGGCACCGAACCTTTCGTCCTTCTTGCTCTCGCCTCTCATCCGACGCTCCCTTCCAGGGAGATGCCGACCAGCTTTTGCGCCTCGACCGCAAATTCCATCGGGAGCTGCTGCAGGACTTCGCGGCAGAAACCGTTGACGATCAGCGACACGGCCTCGTCCTGCGGGATGCCGCGCTGCAGGCAGTAGAACAGCTGGTCCTCGGCGATCTTGGAGGTCGTCGCTTCGTGCTCGATGCGCGCGGTCGGGTTGCGACTCTCGATATAGGGCACGGTATGGGCGCCGCATTTGCCGCCGATCAGGAGCGAGTCGCATTGCGTGTAGTTGCGCGCGTTCGCCGCCTTCGGATACACGCTGACAAGACCGCGATAGGTGTTCTGCGCCCTGCCCGCGGAAATGCCCTTCGAGATAATCCGCGAGCGCGTGTTCTTGCCCAGATGGATCATCTTGGTGCCCGTATCGGCCTGCTGGTAGTTGTTGGCGATGGCGATGGAATAGAACTCGCCGACCGTGTCGTCGCCGCGCAGGATGCAACTCGGATACTTCCAAGTGATCGCCGAGCCGGTCTCGACTTGGGTCCAGCTGATCTTCGAGCGGTGCCCGCGGCAATCGCCACGCTTGGTGACGAAGTTGTAGATGCCGCCCCTGCCCTCTTCGTCGCCCGGATACCAGTTCTGAACGGTCGAGTATTTGATCTCGGCATCGGCCAGCGCGACCAGCTCGACCACCGCGGCATGGAGCTGGTTTTCGTCGCGCTTCGGCGCGGTGCAGCCTTCGAGATAGCTCACATAGGAGCCTTCATCGGCGACGATCAGCGTGCGCTCGAACTGGCCGGTTTCGGAGGCATTGATGCGGAAGTAGGTCGAGAGCTCCATCGGGCAGCGCACGCCCTTGGGGACGTAGACGAACGTGCCGTCGGAGAACACGGCCGAGTTCAGAGTGGCGAAGAAATTGTCCGTCACGGGCACGACGGTGCCGAGGTATTTCTTCACGAGGTCGGGATAGTCGCGGATCGCCTCGGAGATCGGGCAGAAGATCACGCCCGCCTCGTTCAGTTTCTCCTTGAACGTTGTCGCGACGCTGACGCTGTCGAACACCGCATCGACCGCGACGCCGGCGAGCGCCATCTGCTCGTGCAGCGGGATGCCGAGTTTCTTGTAGGTCTCCAGCAGCTTGGGATCGACCTCGTCGAGCGACTGCTTCTTCGGCGTGTTCTTGGGCGCGGCGTAGTAATAGGCGTCCTGGTAGTCGATCTTCTGGTAGTGCACGCGCGCCCAGTTCGGCTCGCGCATCTCCTTCCAGCGCGCAAAGGCGCCGAGGCGCCATTCGAGCATCCATTCCGGCTCGTTCTTCTTGGCCGAGATGTAGCGCACCGTGTCCTCGTTGAGGCCCTTCGGCGCACGCTCCATCTCGATATCGGTAACGAAGCCGTATTTGTACTTCTCGCCGATCTCGGCGACCTGCTTCTTGGTTTCGGGCGCGGCCGACATCAGGCGCCTCCCGCGGCAAGGGTCAGCTTGCGGCCGAGCAGCTTCTTCAGCGCGGCAAAAAAATCGTTCATCTGGAGCAGACTCAATTCGGGCCCGAAGCTGACGCGCAGGGCACAGCGGGCGAGGCTTTCGGGGACGTCCATCGCCGCGAGCACATGGCTCGGCCCCACCTTGCCGGAGGAGCAGGCCGCGCCGGAACTGATCTGGAAACCATCGAGGTCGAGCGCCATCAGCGCATTCTCGGCCTGAAGCTGCGGGATGGCGAAGCAGCAGACGTTCTTCTGGCGCAACTCGTCGGCGGCGAAGATCACGGCGTTCGGTACGAGGTGCCTCAGCGCAACCTCGAAATGCTGGCGAATCTCGGTGACGGCATGGGTTTCGGAATCGAAGTTCGCCTGCAGC
>Ga0310811_10006592_pt1 | contig 14847 bp, 13 predicted proteins | sample YCmetagenome_FD_207642 | JGI IMG/M metagenome (GOLD analysis project Ga0310811, IMG submission 207642) | Soil microbial communities from experimental microcosm in Duke University, North Carolina, United States - YC | ecosystem: Engineered > Artificial ecosystem > Soil microcosm > Unclassified ...
AGAGAACATGAATTGGCGCGCGGCAAATCCCCACCGTGCACGAATCAAAGAACAATATCGCCAAGCGGACTCCAGGGGTAAGAGTCCAGACCGTGAACGGTGTTCTTGCTGGGGAAAAAACCGTGTCGTCGCGCAGGATCATGCGCCAACAATTAGCCAAAAAGGGTGATCGCGAATCTCTTCGCGGTTGTCGGATTTTCTAAAAGCTGAATCCGTATTTTAATGGCCGGTCGAGCCGAAGCCGCCGCTGCCGCGATCGGTGTCCGACAGCGAAGCCACGGGGATTAGTCTGGCCTGCACCACCGGCGCGATCACCATCTGCGCGATGCGCTCGCCGCGGCGGATGGTGAAGGGCTCGGCACCGTGATTGATCAGGATCACCTGGATCTCGCCGCGGTAATCGGCGTCGATGGTACCGGGCGAGTTGAGCACGGTGACGCCGTGTTTCGCGGCGAGCCCCGAGCGTGGCCGCACCTGCGCCTCAAATCCCTCCGGCAGCGCGATCGCAAGCCCCGTCGGCACCATCGCGTGCCTGCCGGGCGCGAGCACCATCGGAGCGTCCTCGGGAACCGCGGCAAGCAGGTCGAGCCCCGCCGCATGGGCGGTCTGGTAGGCCGGCAGCGGCAGGCCCTCGGCATGCGGCAGTTGGCGGATGTCGACCTGGATCGGCTGGTTCACGAATCCTCCCGTCGTGAGCGAACTGCGCACGCAAATCCCGTGTTCAGAATAATGTGATCTAGCTCACTCGCTCGACAAGATGCGCACGCGAGGGGGCAGGGTCAAACGGATCGGCGAAATATTGGGTTTCGTTGGCCACTTTTCCGTCGCGGAATTCCATGACGCTCACCGTGTAGGATGGCTTGCCGTCATAGCTCAGGACAAACTCGGTGACCCAGAGATCGCCGCTGCCAACCATGCGCTGGATCGTAAAGCGCTTCCTGTTGGGCTGAACGAAACGGCTCTCTTGAATGTTGCGCCGGCCGCGGATCCGCTCGCCGGATTGTGGATAATGAAGCACGGCATCCTCGTGGTAGATTTCATGTTCGGCATCGAAATCGTTCGCGTCAGAGGCGTCCCAATGGCGCTGCAATGCCGCCCGCACGGTTCGATCATCCATTTCGACCTCCCGGCTTTGCCTTACGCCCCCGCAAAATTCTTCGCGACATGCGCGATCAGTTCCACCGCGACCTGCTCCTTGGTCATGACCTGCCACGAGTCGACGTCGATCTCGTCGCCGTGACGGGTGAGCAGATGCACGGTGTTGCGGTCGCCACCCATGACGCCGGTTGCGGGCGAGACATCGTTGGCGACGATCCAGTCGCAGCCCTTGCGCGCCAGTTTGGCCTTGGCGTTGTCGATCAGGTGTTCGGTTTCGGCCGCGAAGCCGATCACGAGCGGCGGCCGGCGCTCTTTCAGATGCGAGATGGTCGCGAGGATGTCGGGATTTTCGACCAGCGCCAGCGGGGGCATGGCGGCGCCCGTCTTCTTCAGCTTCTGGCCGCCTTCATTGGCGACGCGCCAGTCTGCCACCGCGGCGGCGAAGATCGCGATGTCCGCGGGCAAGGCGGCTTCGACGCGGCTCAGCATTTCGCGGGCGGATTCGACATGCACGACCTTGACGCCATTGGGATCGTCGAGCTCGACCGGGCCGGAGATCAGGGTCACGTCGGCGCCGGCGGCCTGCGCCGCGGCTGCGATGGCAAAGCCCTGCTTGCCGGAGGAGCGGTTGGCGATATAGCGCACTGGATCGATCGGCTCGTGAGTGGGGCCAGCGGTGATCAGCACGCGCTTGCCGGCCAGGGGGCGCGGATGCGGCGGGCGCAGCAAACGCTCGGCGGCGTCGGCGATTTCAGTCGGCTCCGCCATGCGGCCGACACCGGCTTCGCCCGACTCCGCCATTTCGCCGGCATTGGGGCCGACCATCGCGACTCCATCGCGCGCGAGCTGCACGGCATTGCGGCGGGTCGCGGCATTGCTCCACATCATCGGGTTCATGGCGGGCGCCAGCAGGATCGGCCGGCTGGCGGCGAGCAGGATGGCGCTGGCGAGATCGTCGGCGTGCCCCTGTGCCATCTTCGCCATCAGGTCGGCGGTTGCGGGCGCTACCACGATCAAATCGCAGTCGCGCGCCAGGCGAATATGGCCAGCGTCGAACTCGCTTTCAGGGTCGAACAGGTCGGTGTAAGCGCGCTCGCCCGACAGCGCGCTTGCCGCGAGCGGCGTGACGAATTGCGTGGCGGCCCTGGTCAGCACGCAGCGCAGGCGGATATGCCGCTCCTTGAGCCGCCGGATCAGGTCCAGCGACTTATAGGCAGCGATGCCGCCGCCAATGATGAGGGTGACCCGCGCCTCCCCGGTCGCGCTGGCAGGCCGTGGTGCCCGTGCCGGGGCTTGCACGGCCGGTGGCGTGAGGGCAGGCTCGGCGCGGCCTTGGGCTTGGCCACGAACTTGGTCCTGGATCAGCTCTCCCAAGATGACCCGGACCTCTTCCTCGACCGAGCGGCCGTTGCTGGCCGAACGCAGGCGGAGATAGGCTTTGACGGACTCGTCGAGCTTTCGGATGGTCAGGCTGGCCATAATGGCTTTCTCACTGCAATGAGAGCAATGCTATCATTTGTGTGATAGCATTGCAATCAAATGCGGAACAAGGCAACCATAATCCCGATCGAAGCGACGGCGATGACCCAGAGCGCAATCGTGCTCAAGCGGGCTTTCTTGGCCTCTTTGCGGCCCAGTGCCTCGATCGTGTCCGGCGACAGCAGGTGACCCTCCCGGGTCATGTCTTCCATCTGCTCCAGGACGGTGACGGCGCGGTTGGCGATCTCGGGCAGCTTCGAGAGCAAGTGGCCAAGTTCACCGGCGCCTGACATCGCGCCCTGGATGCGGCCGATGGGACCGAGATTGCGCTCGATCCAATCGCGCACCACGGGATCGGCCGTCTTCCAGATGTCGAGCTTCGGATCGAAGCCGCGCGCCACGCCTTCGACCACCACCATGGTCTTCTGCAACAGGATCAGCTCGGGGCGCGTGCGCATGTCGAACAGGCCGGTGACCTCGAGCAGCAGCGTCAGCAGCCGCGCCATCGAAATCTCTTCGGCCGTGCGATTATGGATCGGCTCGCCGATGGCGCGGATCGCCTGCGCGAAGTTCTCGACCGAATGGTGCGAGGGCACATAGCCCGCCTCGAAATGCACCTCGGCGACGCGGCGATAGTTGCGGGTGATGAAGCCGAGCAGGATTTCGGCGAGGAAGCGCCGCTCCTTCAGCCCCAGCCGCCCCATGATGCCGAAATCGACTGCGACGAGCCGGCCTTCCTTGTCGAGGAAGAGATTTCCGGGGTGCATGTCGGCATGAAAAAAGCCGTCGCGCAGCGCGTGGCGCAGAAAGCTCTGGATCACCTTGCGGCCGAGATCGGGCAGATCGACCTGCGCTTGCGCCAGCCGGGCATGATCGGAAAGCGCAATGCCGTCGATCCATTCCATCGTCAGCATGTTGTGCGTGGTGCGGTCCCAATCGACCGTGGGCACGCGGAAATCCGGATCGCCGGCGGTGTTCTCCGCCATCTCCGAGAGCGCGGCCGCTTCCAGCCGCAGATCCATCTCCATCGTGACCGAGCGCTGCATGGTGTGGATGACTTCGACCAGCCGCAGCCGCCTCGCTTCGGCCGAATAGGTTTCGGCCTTGTGGGCGACAAAGAAGAAGTCGGAGAGGTCGCGGCGGAAGCGCGAGGCCACGTTCGGCCGCAGCACTTTCACGGCAACCGATTGGCGTGCGCCGTCGCGCATCACCTCGCCGCGATGCACCTGCGCGATGGAGGCGGCCGCCACCGGCGGGCCGAGGCTCACAAACGCCTGCGTGATCGGTCGCTCCAGCGAGGCCGCGATCACGGATTCCGCTTCGCTCTGCGAGAATGGCGGCAGGCGGTCCTGCAAGGCTTCGAGGTCGCGCGCCATCACCACGCCGACGACATCGGGGCGGGTGGCAAGGAATTGTCCGAGCTTCAGATAGGCCGGGCCCATCCGCTCCAGCGCGCGCGACAGCCGGGGGCCTGACTTGGCGCCGCGGCGCTCGATCAGCCGCGCGATCTTGATCAGGAGCTGCGCCGGCGGCGGCACCAGCGATGGATCGACGGCGCCGAAGACGCCTTCGCGCGCGAACACGAGTGCAGCGCGGGCAAGCCGCGCGATGTGAGGGAGTGCGGAGATCACAAACGCCAGCCCGAATGCAACGCCACGATGCCGCCGGAAAGCGCCTGCCAGTTGACGCGGGAGAAGCCGGCCTCGCCGATCATGTCGGCGAACGCCGCTGGCTTTGGAAATTTGCGGATGGATTCCACGAGATAGCGGTAGGACTCGGCGTCGCCCGTAACCACGCGGCCGAGCTCGGGGATCACCTTGAACGAGAACAGGTTGTAGAGCCGGTCGAGGCCGGGGACATTGACGCTGGAAAATTCCAGGCACAGAAACCGTCCGCCGGGCCTCAGCACGCGATAGGCCTCTTTCAGCGCGCGATCGATCCGCGGCACGTTGCGGATGCCGAACGCGATGGTGTAGCCGTCGAAGGCGCGGTCGGGGAAGGCGAGCTCTTCCGCATTGCCTTCGACAAAGGAGACGCGGTCGTCGAAATGGCGCTTTTGCGCGCGGTCGCGGCCGACCTTGAGCATGTCGGCATTGATGTCGCAGACGGTGGCGCGAAATCCTCCGCCGGACGCCCGCGCGGCGCGGAAAGCAATATCGCCGGTGCCGCCGGCGACGTCGAGCAGCGCGTAGGGCCGCTCGTTTTTCGGCGGGTTGAGCTTGCCCACCATGATGTCTTTCCAGACGCGGTGCAGGCCGCCGGACATCAGGTCGTTCATCAGGTCATAGCGCGACGCCACGCTGTGAAACACGTCGTTCACCAGCGTCTGCTTGTCCGCGAGCGGCACGTCGCGGAAGCCAAAATGGGTGGTCTGGTCGGGGCTCATTTCACAGGTCCAGAAAGTCTTTCCGGTGTCACGGCAGATAGGGGTTTTGCCCCGTCATTGCGAGGAGCGAAGTGACGAAGCAATCCAGAGCCTCGGGCGCGGCCTTGGATTGCTTCGCTGCGCTCGCAATGACGGGTATGGGAGGAGACCATAGCGCGCCCGGCGCAATGGGGCTATCACGTCACCTTTATAAGGTGAATGACCTCCAAGCCCTGAATCGCATATGCCTGAATTGCCCGAAGTTGAGACTGTCCGCCGCGGCCTGCAGCCGGTCATGGAAGGTGCAAAAATTCTGCACGCCGAGGCCCGCCGTAAGGACCTGCGTTTTCCGTTCCAGAAGGATTTTGTCGCGCGGCTGACTGGCCAGACCGTCACCGGGCTCGGCCGCCGTGCCAAATATCTCATGGCCGATCTCGGCTCCGGCGACGTGCTGCTCATGCATTTGGGCATGTCAGGCTCGTTTCGGGTTGAGAAGAAGGACAAGGCGGATACGCCCGGCGAGTTCCATTATCCGCGCAGCAAGGATTCCGCTCACGACCACGTGCTGTTTCGCATGTCCTCGGGCGCGGACATCGTCTTCAATGATCCCAGGCGGTTCGGCTACATGAAGATCATCGCGCGCAACGCGCTCGATGCCGAACCTCTGCTGAAAGGGCTAGGCCCCGAGCCGCTCGGCAATGAGTTCGATGCCGCCATGCTGGCGCACGCCTGCGCCGGCAAGTCAACGACGCTGAAGGCTGCGCTGCTCGATCAGCGCGTGGTGGCGGGGCTTGGCAACATCTATGTCTGCGAAGCGCTCTATCGCGCGCATCTGTCGCCGAAGCGGCAGGCCTCTACACTCGCCAACAAAAAAGGCGGGCCGACCGATCACGCCAAGCGTCTGGTCGATGCTATCCATGACGTGCTCAACCAGGCGATCAAGGCCGGTGGCTCGTCGCTGCGCGATCATCGGCAGACCACGGGAGAGCTCGGCTATTTCCAGCATTCCTTCCAGGTCTATGACCGCGAAGGCGAATCTTGCGGCAAGGATGGCAGCGGCGTGATCCGCCGCTTCACCCAGAACGGCCGTTCGACCTTCTGGTGCCCGAAGTGCCAGAAATGATGCGCGCTGTTACAAGCCCGCGTCCCAGACGATGTCGTCGCGGCGCGGGCGCAACAGCGCAGCGGTATCCGTCGGAGCGGTGGTTTTGAGGCGCTCGGGCGCCAGGACGATCGGAAACTCGACGTCCGAAATATCATTAGCGACTTCTTCGCTGGCCGCGAGGCGGCCATTCATGCGCGCGTCGACCCAGCGCCAGAGCTCGCGCATTTCGTCGGCTGACTTGCCGAACGGCGAGAGCTCGCTGACCGCAAGGCCGGCGACGAGCGCGTCCTGGTGATCGTTGCGCATGACGATGAAGGGGCGGGCGAGCACGTCGGTGAGGTCGCGCGCGGCCGCCTCGCCGATAGCGTCGGCGGCGAAGTTGTTGCGCTGGCTGCGGATCGGCGTCTGGTTGAGAATGAAGGCGAAGGGCTTTCGCCAGGCGCGCACGAGCTCGAGCGTAGCGGCGCTGGCCTCGATATCGGCGATCGAGGGACGCGCCGGGATCATGCAGAAATCGCAATGGCGGACGGCTTCGGTGGTCGCGGCCGTGATGCCGCCGGCGGTGTCGATGATCGTCAGCGTCACGCCGGCGCGCGCGAGCGTCTGCAGGCGGGATTCGATCTCACGGGCGTTGTGAATCGCCTCGACCAGCGGCTTGTCGGCGCCGCGGCGGCGCTGCCAGTTCGACAGGGTGCCCTGCTGGTCGGCTTCGATCAGGCGTACATTGTGCCCGGCCTCCTTGGCGGCCAGCGCCAACCCGATGGCAAGCGTGCTCTTGCCGCTGCCGCCTTTTTGGGTGGCCAATACGATCGTCTGCATTCTGTAGAAGTCCTTCGGATGATTTGGGGCTACGCGGATACGCCGTACTGAGGCGTCGCATGCTGCGACTGCGGAGCTATTCTCGCTCAGGACGTTCCGGGCCAAATCCCAAAATCACAGGACTCGAATCAGGTGCCGGCAACGATGCTTCACGATGCCACAGATGTAGTGATTCGAACACATCCGGACGAATACCGAAGTATTATCAAGCATTAACCGAACATTAACCTCTGTGGCAGCGCGGGCCTGATCGGTCACTTGCGCGAGATCATTTTTCATCGGACCCGCTTTTTGCCACACGCCGATAACAACCTTCTCTCATCGCTTGTCATAGGGAGGAAAATAATGGGTCACATCGGACGTTGTTTTTGCGGTGCAGTCGAGATCGAGGCGAACGGCGCGCCCGAGGCCATGGGCTATTGCCATTGCAGTTCCTGCCGATCCTGGTCGGCCGGACCGGTGAACGCCTTCACGCTCTGGAAGGAAGACGCGGTGAAGGTCAGGAAAGGCGCCGAGCATCTCGCCACTTACTCGAAGACGGATTTCAGCCAGCGGCAATTCTGCAAACTTTGCGGCGGGCACGTAATGTCGGGCCACAAGCCGGCCGGTCTGATCGACGTCTATGCGGCCACGATCCCAAGCCTGAAATTCGAGCCCGCCATTCACGTCAATTACGGCGAGACGGTTTTGCGGATCAAGGACGGTTTGCCGAAGCTGAAGGATTTTCCCGCCGAGATGGGCGGCTCCGGCGAGATGCTGCCGGATTAGCCGCGAAACGCAGGGCCCCGGTGCGCGCATCGGGGCTTTGTCTTCCGCGCGGTTGACCGCGTCGGAAAAATGCCGCTCACATCGCTGCATAAGAAGCAGAGAACGATCATGGGCGGAAACTGGCGCGAGCGGACGGCAACAACTTTCACCTGCGGGAAGCAGCCGGCGACCGGCAGCCGCGGCATGGTGGTGAGCAATCATCCGCTGGCGTCCGCGGCCGGCGCCGAGATGCTGGCGGCCGGCGGCAACGCCATCGATGCCGCGATCGCAACCCTGTTCACGCTGACCGTGGTCGAGCCGATGATGGTCGGCATCATCGGCGGTGGCATGGCGCATATCCGCACCTCCGACGGCAGTCATCGCTTCATCGACGGGCAGAGCACCGTGCCTGCGATGATGAAGCCGGACACCTATCGTTCGAAGCCGGGTTCGGCGCATGACGTGTTCGACACCATCGATGACGAAAATCTCAACGGCCCGAAGGCCGTCGCCGTTCCGGGCTCGCTGAAAGCGTGGTGCGAGACCTTGCGCCGCTTCGGCACCATGAGCCTTGCCGATGTCATGCAGCCGGCGATCAAGCACGCCGCGCGCGGCTATCGCGCAACGCCTTATTTGCATGAATGCATCTCCGATAGCGCGAGCGAGATGCTGAAGGACAAACCGATCTCGGCGATCTATCTGCCTAAGGGCGAGCCGCTGAAAGCAGGCGAGCGGGTGGTGCAGGCCGAATATGCGGAGACGCTGACCCATATTTCAAAGCACGGCGAGGACGCGCTCTATCGCGGCCCGCTTGGCGACATCCTCGTCGACTACATGATGAAAAATGGCGGATTCATCCGAAAGGACGATCTGACCAGTTACAAGACCGTCGAGCGGTTGCCGATCCGCTGCGATTATCGCGGCTGGGAGATTTTGGGCCCGCCGCCGCCCGCGGCTTCGGGTGTACATATCACCGAGATGCTCAACATCCTCGAAGGCTTTGATATCCGCGCGCTGGGCTTTGGCACGGTGGAGACGATCCATCTCCTCGCAGAAGTCCTGAAGATCGCCTTCGCCGATCGCGCCGCTGCCAGTGGCGATCCCGATTACGTCAAGGTGCCGGTGAAGCGGCTGACGTCGAAGGAATACGCCACCGAGCGTCGCGGCGCGCTTGATCTGCATCGCGCGCAGGCATGGGGCGCCGGCGTCGAGCAACTTGAGAGCGCTTACACCACGCACATGACGGCGGCCGACGCCTTCGGCAACGTGGTCGCCACCACGCAGACCATCAACAATCTGTTCGGCGCGAAATTTCTCATTCCCGGCCTCGGCACGGTACCGAACAATTATTTGAACCTTTTTGATCCTCGACCAAACCACGCGCTGTCGCTCGCGCCCGGCAAGCGCGTCACCACCTCGATGTCGCCGATGATGGCGCTGCGCGATGGCAAGCTGGCCTATGCGCTCGGCCTGCCCGGTGGAAAGCGGATTTTCCCAAGCGCCATGCAGGCGCTGATCAATCTGATCGATCACGGCATGAGCCTGCAGGAGGCGGTCGAGGCGCCGCGCGTCTGGACCGAGGGCAATGCGCTCGAAGTCGAGCCGGCGATCCCGCAGGCGGTCCGCGAGAAGCTGGGTGCGATGGGACACCGCGTCGTCGAGATGGCGACCGTTGGTGGCGGCATGAACGCGATCCGCTTCAACGACGACGGCTCGCTGTCGGGCGCGGCCTGCTGGCGCGCCGACGGTACGCCGGTCGCCATTGCCGGCGGCCTTGCCCAGGCCGGCGTTCGCTTCGGATTGCGGTGAAGCAGTCATGGGCAAGAACATCCGCATCGCGGTGCTGCATTTCGCGCACGAGACGGTGACGTTCCTCAGGAACGACACCACACTTGACGATTTCATCTATCCGGGCTCGCCGGCCAGCGGCGAGGCGCTGCTCAGCGCCTATCCGAAATCCTATATGGGCGGCTTTGTGAAGATGGCGCGCGAGTTCAACGAAGTCGAGCTGGTCGGCATCGAGTCGCCGCTCTGGCCCAGGACGGGTACCGGCTCGGGCTGGATCACGACGGAGGCGTACGAGCACTTTCTCGGCCGCATGATCGCCGAGCTGAAGAACGGTGGGCCATGGCACGGCGTCTATCTCGCCCTGCATGGCGCGATGGCAGTGCGCGGCGTCGCGCGGCCCGAGGCGGAGCTCGCGCGCCGCGTGCGCGAGGTGGTCGGACCGAGCGTAAAGATCGCTGCGACCTTCGACCTGCACGGCAACGAGGATCACGAGTTCCTCGAGCATGCCGACATGGGTTTCGCCGTCAAATACTTCCCGCATTACGACGAATATCTCCAGGGCGAACGCGCCGCGCGCATGCTCGTGCGCGCCATCCGCGGCGATTACAAAGTAGCGCATGCGGTGAGAAAGGTGCCGATCCTCACCGCGACGGTGCGGATGTGGACCGGCGCCTCGCCCTGGATGGATCTGAGCCAGCGCGCACTGACCTGGGAAGCGCGCGAGGTGGACGTCTATGTCAACGTGTTCTTCGGCTTTCCCTTCGCCGACGTGCCCGATGTCGGCATCACCGTCCAGGTCTTCACCAACGCCAATGCAAAGCTCGCCGGCGAGATCGCAGGCGACATCGCAAGCCTTGCCTGGCGCAAGCGCGAGAAGCTGCTGTCCTCGACGAAAATCTATTCCATCGCCGATGGCGTCGCGCTGGCCAAAGCGGCGACGGCAAAGGGCGACACGCCTGTCGTGCTGGCCGATCACAGCGACCGCTCGGGATCGGCGACCTTCCTGTTGAAGGAAATCATCGCGCAAGGGCTCTCGCACGTCTTGATCGCGACCATTGCCGATGCGAAGGCGACCGCGAAGCTGAAAGCCGATGGCGTGAAAGCCGGTGATGCCTTCGACATGGAGATCGGCGGCCTCGTCGATGAATCCGCAGGCACGCCGGTGCATATCCAGGGCACGATCCTGCGCGCGGTCGAGGGTCAGGGCCAATACTGGGTCGTGGTCCGTTTCGGTCGCGACAACGTGCTGGTTCTTTCGACCTATCTCGTGCAGGTGATGGAGCCGTTTTCACTCGCCGCGCTCGGCCTCGACATCCATGCTTTCCGCGCCTTTGCGATCAAGTCGCGCGTGCATTTCCGCAAAGGCTTTGACGACAACGGCTTTGCCAAGACGATTCTGCTGGTCGAGCCGACGAGCCCGTTCCTCGGCACGGTGCATCTCGAAGCTTTGCCGTATCAGAACGTGGATTTGAAAAAATTCTATCCCTACGGCGAGCCCAAGTTTCCGCGTTGAACTCTCGCGCTCCGGATGCAGCGCAGCGCTTCTTCAGCGGTGCTCTGCTGATCCGGGGCCCATGTTGCTCGGCGAGAGCACGTTGCTCGGAGGGGAGTGGGTCCCGGCTCTGCGGTGCACCACTTCGTGCTGCACCGCGTCCGGGACACGAGATCAAATGCCGGACACGAGAACTACTTCCTCACGCAGATCACGCGGACGGCGGCGGCTTTCGCGTCTGTCGAGATGCCGGATGCGGTCACGTCGTTGGCTTTCAGGAAATCGCGCACGGCATCGCCGCTCACCAGCACGGCCTGCGTGGCGGGCGGCGTGTTGGCGATCGCTGTCGTCGCGACCACCACCGGTCTCAGCACCGCGAGCCCCGCAAACTTGCCGTCGCCGTCGAGGGCCGCTGCGCCTGAAAATCCGATGGCCGGAGGGGGCGAGAGCGCGAGATCGCCGCCGGTTCCGACCTGCGTCATCTGGCTCTTGATGCTGGTTACCGCGCCGCCGCCGCCCTGGTTCTGCGGATCGGCGATGCCGACGATGTCGACGCTGCTCCTGGCCGCGCCGCCGGAAAGGTTGAGCGGCTTCAATCCCTGCGCGCCGTAGATGTGCAGCAGCGCCAGCCCGCGATCCTTGTCTTCCGCCACACGGTCGGCATGGCCAAGTCCCTGGATCGTGATCGCGAGGCAGCCATCGGTCGCCTCGCGATCGCTGACGATGGCGCCGTCCTCGGTCACGATCATGCCGGTGGAATATTCGACGGTCTTGCGTGATGGTGGTCCCTGCACGCCGGCCGGGAACGCGGTGAAAGCGCTCGACATCGCAATCACCACGGGCTCGACCGTGTTTTCGGTGGCCTGATCGTAGAGGATGGTCATGACGCGGACTTCGTCGCCCTTGAAGGTGCCGCGCAGATAAAACTTCTTCAGGCCCTGCATGCCCGACAGCACGAAGAAATCGGGCTTGATCACCGTGTAGTCGATCCTGCGCCCGGCCGGCTCCTGCTTCTCATGATCGGCGAGCTTGGCCGTGGTCGGCCCGGCTTCCTTGCGCCGGTTGAGCAGGACCTGGATGGTGCCGGTCGGCGAACTCCATTTGGAGCCGTCGGCAGTGCTGGTCTGCTGCGGCACCAGCTTGGTGGGAATGCCGAGCCGGGCGCCGGTCACGGGATCGGTGACGAGCTTCCAGCCGACATTTTCCTGGCGCCGTCGCGCGGTTTCCGCCAGCACGCTGCGCTCCTGCGGATTGAGCACGCCGGTTGGCTTGCCGCCCTTGGCTTTCTGATATTCCTTGATCGCTGCGACCATGCGCTCGCTGACATCGCCGGTGATGGCGCCGTTATATTGACCGACCCAGGCGAGGTCTGATTGCAGCGCCAGCCGTTCGCCCTGCGCCATGGCGTTGGCGGTATCGGTGGGTGTCTGCGTGGCGGGAGGGCGGATCGGGACGGTCGCCACCGTTTTCGGCTTGGTGCCGGCGGTCGAGGGCGCGGTCATCTGCGCACTCGCCGATCCCCCGGTCGCCAAGAATATAGTCATGAACATCAAGGTTGCTGCCAGCCACGATCTCATGACAAATCCCGGGGGTGATCGCGAGGTGATTGAATACAGCCAATTTAAGCACATCTGCTTGGTCGGTAACAGACGGGCGGTGGTTCACTCTCGAACCTCATCCTGAGGAGCCGCGCAGCGGCGTCTCGAAGGGATGAGGCCGCCGGCCGGGCCACATGGTTCGAGACGCGGCTACGCCGCTCCTCACCATGAGGGCAGAGATAGGAGTAGAGGGATAGCAATGCTCAGCGGCGACGAACTCGAACGCTATGCCCGCCACATCGTGCTGCATGAAGTCGGCGGCCCCGGTCAGCAGGCGCTGAAGGAGGCGTCCGTGCTGGTGATCGGCGCGGGCGGGCTCGGCGCGCCGGCGCTGATGTATCTCGCGGCCGCCGGTATCGGTGAGCTCGGCGTGGTCGATGACGATGATGTGTCACTCAGTAATTTGCAGCGCCAGATCATCCACACCACGCCCGATATCGGCCGCCGCAAGGCCGATACCGCAGCCGAGCGCGTACATGCGCTTAACCCGCACGTCCGCTTTGCCGCGCATGCGACGCGGCTCACGGCCAACAATGCGATGGAGCTGATCGGCGGCTACGACCTCGTGCTCGACGGCTCCGACAATTTCGAGACACGGTATCTCGTCTCCGACGCCTGCTTCCTCACCGCGCGGACGCTGATCACGGCCTCGCTTGGCACCTTCGATGGCTCGCTTACCACCATTCGTGCGCATGAGAGGAACGCGAAGGGCGAGTTCAACCCGACCTATCGCTGCCTGTTTCCGGAAGCTCCTCCGCCCGGCACCGTGCCGACCTGCGCGGAGGCCGGCGTGCTGGGCGCGCTCGCCGGTGTGCTCGGCTCGATGATGGCGCTGGAAGCGATCCGCGAAATCGTCGGCTTCGGCGAAGGCCTGGTCGGCAAGCTCCTGATGATCGATGCCCGCAACATGCGCTTCGAAACGCTGCGCTATGCGCGCGATCCGCTCAACCCGCTCAACGGCGATGCGGCAACGATCACCGATCTGAGCGCGCATCGGCGATGAACTCTCATGCCCCGGATGCAGCGCAGCGCCTCCAAAAGCGCGTTCACGCGCGTCTTCAACGCGCTATGGCGGTGCGCTGCTGATCCGGGGGCCCATGACAAACGTAATAGTGGCTGGGTCCTGGATCTGCGTCGCACCATTGCATGCTGCGACGCGTCCGGGACACGAGTTCAGAGAACCCGCCCCGTTGCCCCATCTACGGATCGGAATGCGCGGGAACGACAGCAGCAGGTGTGGCTACAACATGCTCGGCAGCACGCGGTCCGGCGGCTTGTGGTTGTCGAGGAAGGTGCGGATGTTGATGATCACCTTCTCGCCCATCTCGACGCGGCCTTCGATGGTGGCCGAGCCCATGTGCGGCAGCAGCGTCACCTTGCCCTGCTTGGCGAGACGCACCAGCTTCGGGTTCACCGCGGGCTCGTTCTCGAAGACGTCGAGACCCGCGCCGCCGATGTCGCCGGCTTCGATCAGCTTGATCATGGTGTCTTCGTCGATCACCTCGCCGCGCGCGGTGTTGACGATATAGGCCTCCTTGCGGATCAGCTTCAGTCGCCTCGCTGAGAGCAGATGGAACGTCGCCGGCGTGTGCGGACAATTCACCGAGATGATGTCCATCCGCGCCAGCATCTGGTCGAGGCTTTCCCAATAGGTCGCGCCCAGTTCCTCCGATATCACGGGCGCGACGGGGCGGCGGTTGTGATAGTGGATTTGCAGGCCGAAGGCACGGGCGCGACGCGCGATCGCCTGGCCGATGCGGCCCATACCGACAATGCCGAGGCGTTTTCCGCCGATGCGGTGGCCGAGCATCCAGGTCGGCGACCAGCCTGCCCAGGCCTTGCCTTCGGTGAGGATCGAGGTGCCCTCGATCAGGCGGCGCGGCACCGCGAGGATCAGCGCCATAGTCATGTCGGCGGTGTCCTCGGTTAGCACTTTCGGCGTGTTCGTCACCGTGATGCCGCGCGCGTGCGCCGCCACCACGTCGATATTGTCGACGCCGTTGCCGAAATTGGCGATCATTTTCAGCTTGCAGGCGGGATCTTTCAGCAGCTCCTCGTTGATCACGTCGGTGACGGTCGGTACCAGCACATCGGCGGTGCGCACGGCCTCCGCGATCTGCTCCGATGTCAGCGGCGTATCGTCGAGATTGAGCCTCGCATCGAACAGCTCGCGCATGCGCGTCTCGATCGAGTCCGGCAGTTTGCGGGTGACGACGACGAGGGGCTTCTTCTTAACCGACATGTTCTGCTCACATGAGGCCGTTTAGACCCCATTAACCCGGGTGTTCGAAACTGCGTTGCCGCTCGATCCCGGCGTCTTCTTGGGTTCCATCCTGTCCCTTTGGAAGCCGCTGTT
>Ga0310811_10006593_pt1 | contig 14846 bp, 12 predicted proteins | sample YCmetagenome_FD_207642 | JGI IMG/M metagenome (GOLD analysis project Ga0310811, IMG submission 207642) | Soil microbial communities from experimental microcosm in Duke University, North Carolina, United States - YC | ecosystem: Engineered > Artificial ecosystem > Soil microcosm > Unclassified ...
GCACTCAAGCAAATCCTGATCAACGCCGGGTTCCATACGGTTGTCGTGCCGCTCCAGTCATACCTCGTGCGCGAGTTGCGCGGAACGCTGTATCTGTTATGGGGCGGCGTCGCCTTCGTGCTGCTGATCGGGATCGTCAACATCACAAATCTGATGCTGGTCCGATCCACCGCGCGGATGAAGGAACTGGCCACACGGCACGCGCTTGGAGCGGGCCTTGGCCGGATCGCGCGTCAGCTGCTCACCGAAACCGTGCTGCTCACCGCCGCTGGCGGCCTCGGCGGATTGGTGCTGGGTGCGTGGGGGGTTCGAACACTGGCGCGGTACGGCCTGGCAGAGACGCCACAGGGAACGTCCGTCACGGTTGACACGCGCGTCGTGCTCTTCACGTTCGCGCTCGCGCTGGCCGTCGGGATGCTCATCGGACTCGTCCCGGTGCTCGGAATCCGCCAGATGAACCTGAGTCAGGCGTTCCGCGAAGAAGGGCGGAGCGGCACCGCCTCCCGCGGCGCGCGGGTCATGCGCGGCGCGCTGGTGACGGTGCAGGTTGCGTTCGCGTTCATGCTCCTCATCGGTGCGGGACTCTTGCTCGCGAGCTTCCGACAGGTTCTTGCGGTGAAACCGGGCTTCGACGCGGATCACGTGCTGACCGGGCGCGTGACGCCGCCGTCGACGCGGTACAAGGGCGACCCCGCACTGCTCTCGTTCGCCGACCGACTGCTCGACGGCGTGCGCGCCATCCCCGGCGTCGAGGCGGCCGGCATCACGAGCAACCTGCCGCTCGGGGAAGACCACAGCGACAGCGTCATCATGGCGGAAGGGTACGTCATGAAACCCGGCGAGTCGCTCATCTCCCCTTTCCAGACGGACGTCACACCGGGATATTTCGAAGCCATGCGGATTCCGTTGAAGGCGGGACGTCTGTTCACCGCCTCGGATACGCCGAAGTCTCCGTCGGTCGTCATCATCGACGATCGGCTTGCCAAGAAATTCTTTGGCACCGCCGACCCCGTCGGACGCCGCCTGTGGAAGCCGGACAAGGCCGAGGAACTGTCGAAGGGACCCGGGCCCACGTCGCATTTCTTCACGATCGTCGGCGTCGTCGGCAGCGTCCACATGCTGGCACTGACAGAGAAGGAAAACGTCGGTGCGTACTACTTCCCGAACTCGCAGGATGCGATCCGCGGGATGACGGTCGTCGTACGGAGCCCGATGGATCCCGACGCCCTGACATCCGCGATCCGGCACCAGGTCAACGCGCTCGATCCCGAGCTGCCGTTCTACGCCGTGCAATCGATGACCGCGCGCATAGACGAATCGCTGCTCAACCGCCGCACGCCGATGCTGCTCGCGATCCTGTTCGCGGCAATCGCGCTCTTCCTGGCGTCGGTGGGCATCTACGGCGTGCTGGCGTATCAGGTCTCGCAGCGCCGGCGTGAGATCGGCATCCGGCTGGCGCTTGGCAGCGACGGCGCGCGTATCTTCCAGCTCGTCGTGCGTGAAGGACTGACCTTGCTCGGGTTGGGTGTGGTGGCAGGGCTTGCCTGCGCATTCATCATCCGGCGCGCGATGGAAACCCAGCTGTTCGGCGTTACTTCGATGGATCCAACGGTTCTGGTTTCGGTGGCCGTCCTGCTGGGACTCGTGGCCTTCATCGCCTGCGCGGTGCCGGCGCGGCGCGCGGCACGCATCGATCCGATCATCGCGCTCACCGATTGATGCGCAGCCGGCTGCGACGTTTTTGATATGTAATACAGTCAGTGCTTCGGACGGTGTTCCTCGACGCGGGCGGTGTTCTCCTCTATCCGAACTGGTGGCGCGTGGCCGAAGCGCTCGGGCGCGAGGGCGTTTCGATCACGCCGGAGGCGCTCGCCACCGCCGATCCCTACGCGCGGCGTGAACTCGACGATCGACGTACCGTCGGTACCACGACCGACGCGAGCCGCGGCTGGCTGTTCTTCGACCTGATCCTCGAACACGCAGGAATCACCCGCTCCGACGCGACGGCCGCGGCGCTGGCGAGCCTGCACGAGTACCACACCGCAAGTAATCTCTGGGAGTACGTTCCTCCGGACGTGGTACCTGCGCTCGAAGCCCTGCGCGCCCGGGAACTTCAACTGGTCGTCGTCTCGAACGCCAATGGCACGCTGCGCTCGCACATGGAACGGCTGCAATTGACCGGGCTGTTCGACAAGGTGCTCGACTCTTCAGACGAAGGCGTCGAGAAGCCGGACCCGCGCTTCTTCCGCATTGCGCTCGAGCGCAGCGGCGCCGTGCCCGAATCCACCATCCACGTCGGCGACCTCTATTACGTGGACGTGGTCGGCGCCAGGAACGCGGGGCTGCGAGGCGTGCTGCTCGACGAGGCGAATCTCAGGCCGGACGCGGACTGCCCGCGCGTCCGGACGCTTGCCGAGCTGGTGGAGCGGATCCGCGCCGGCGAGTTCGACTGATTCAGCGGTTTTCAATTTTCGCCCAGGAATCCTTCAGCGTGACTGTGCGATTGAAGACGGGACGGCCGGGCGCGGAGTCGGGATCGACGCAGAAATAGCCCAGGCGCTCGAACTGAAAGCGCGTGCCGGCAGGCGCCGCCGCCGCCGACGGTTCGACCTTCGCGTCTCGAATGACGCTGAGCGATTCCGGGTTGAGATCCGCCCGATAGTCACCCGTAGCGCCGGGCTGTTCGACGTTGAAAAGACGATCGTACAACCGCACTTCCGCGTCGACCGCATGCGGCGCCGACACCCAGTGCAGCGTGGCCTTCACTTTCCTGCCGTCGGGCGCGTCGCCGCCCCGCGTCGCCGGATCGTACCGGCAGATCAGCTCGATGATCTCTCCACTCGCTTCGTCTTTGACCACGCGGGTGCAGGTGATGAAGTACGCGCAGCGAAGGCGTACCTCGCGTCCCGGCGCGAGGCGGAAGAACTTCTTCGGCGGATCCTCACGGAAGTCGTCGCGCTCGATGTACAGGACCCGCGAGAACGGCACCTTCCGCGTGCCTGCCGCCGGATCTTCGGGGTTGTTGACCACGTCGACGTCTTCGGTCTGTCCCTCTGGATAGTTCTCGATCATCATGCGCAGCGGGCGCAGCACGCCCATGACGCGCGGTGCGCGCCGGTTGAGGTCCTCCCGCACCGCGTGCTCCAGGAGCGCCACGTCGATGACGTTCTCGCGTTTCGCAATCCCGATCCGGTCGCAGAACGCCCGAATCGCCTCCGGGGTGTAGCCGCGGCGGCGCATGCCGACGATCGTCGGCATCCTCGGATCGTCCCAGCCGGCGACATGTTTGTCGCCGACGAGCTCCAGCAGCCGCCGCTTGCTCATGACGGTGTAGGTCAGGTTCAGGCGCGCGAACTCGATCTGGCGCGGCCGCGACGGGACCGGCAGGTTCACGATCACCCAGTCGTACAGCGGGCGGTGATCTTCGTACTCGAGCGTGCAGAGCGAGTGCGTGATGTATTCAATCGCATCCGACGGCGGATGCGCGAAGTCGTACATCGGGTAGATGCACCACGCATCCCCGGTCCGGTGATGATGGCTGTGCCGGATCCGGTAGAGAACCGGATCGCGCATGTTGATGTTCGGCGACGCCATGTCGATCTTCGCGCGAAGCACGTGCGCGCCGTCCTCGAACTCACCGGCTCGCATACGCGAAAACAGATCGAGGTTCTCATCGACGGTGCGGTTTCGATACGGGCTCTCGACGCCGGGCGCCGTCAGCGTTCCGCGCGTCGCGCGCATTTCGTCTGCGGTCTGGCTGTCGACATACGCGAGGCCGCGCCGGATCAGGTGCACCGCATAGTCGAAGAGCTGCTCGAAATAATCGGACGCGAAATGAAGACCCTTCCACTCGAACCCAAGCCATCGGACGTCGTCTTCGATCGCCTCGACGTACTCGACATCCTCCTTGGTCGGGTTCGTATCGTCGAACCGCAGGTTGCAGGTGCCGCCGAATTCCTGCGCGATCCCGAAATTCAGGCAGATCGCCTTTGCGTGCCCGATGTGCAGATAGCCGTTCGGCTCGGGAGGGAAACGTGTGGCGACACGCGACTCGTTCCTTCCGGCCGCCACGTCGTCGGTGACGATGGCCCGGATGAAATCGATCGGTTCGCGGTCTATTCCCGTAGGCGCTGGATCCATGGCTGCAAGACCTGAGTATATCCGCTGGTGACGCGCGCCTCCCGTTGCGCCGCCGGTGTCGGTAGAATAGGCGGATGGCCGCGCTGATCGAGGCGATCTCCATCAAACGCAAAATGTTCTTCGAGTATGAAGCGGCGCCGTACCACTGCCTCGACGTGGAGGTTTCGAAGCCGACGGCCAGAGGCGGGCAGACGCTCGTCCGGATCAAGATGCGCAACCTGCTGACCCGGGCGGTGTTCGACAAGACGTTCAAGGCCGCCGACAAATTCCGTGAGCCGGACCTGACGGTCGTGGCGGCGACGTTCCTGTACTCGGATGGCGACGGCTATCACTTCATGGACCAGGAGACGTTCGACACGCTGACGATCAAAGCCGGCACACTGGGCGACGACGCGCTGCTGCTCGTCGACAACCTGCCGGTGCAGATCCAGAAATTCAACGGCAATCCAATCGGCATGCAGCTGCCCCCGCACGTCGAACTCACCGTAACGTCCACCGAGCCCGGCGTCCGAGGCGACACGGCCAGCGGCGGCGTCACCAAATCCGCAACGCTCGAGACCGGCCTGGAGATTCGCGTGCCCCTCTTCATCAAGGAAGGCGAAAAGGTGAAGGTGCACACCGAAACCCGCGAATTCGCCGGACGGGCTTAGAATCCCCCGCCCCGCGCCCGCGCCCGCACCCGCACCCGCACCCGCATCCCGCACCCGCACCCGCGCCCGCACCATCGCCTCGGTTCGCGAATCCTGAATCCGATGTCGAATCTTTGCAACGCAGCGACCCGGGCGAGATTCGGCAGTGGTGCTGAACGATCGCGGTTTGCAGCCGTGCGATCAGGGCTTGATCGGTGTGGTGTGGCTGCGGAAGACTAGGCCGACCGACGCGACCAGATAGCGGAGATGCACGGGGCCGATGGCGCCCCCTTTGGGCTCCGATCGGTGCACGTTGCTGTAGTACCGAAGCTCGAAGCGCACGCCGGTGTGCTCGGTGAAGAAGCCGATCACGCCGCCGCCGACGTCGAAGGCGGCGCGGGTCCCGGTCTGCCCCAGTCCGACCTTGTCGGTGACGGAGGCTCGCAGCATCCCGAATCCCGCCGAGACGAACGGCCGCAGGAAGTACTCGGTGTAGCGCCGGGGTGCCGCCACGATCACGTTGCCTGTAGCGGCCAGCGTGTAACTCCCCGTCACGAGACCCGCTGTCCCCAGCGGTTCGCCGTCTTCACCCTTGGGTCGATCGGCGTGGAAGAAACCAGGCGTGTACGACAGGACGCCCTCCACGCCGAAGATGTTCTGCGTCAGCCACGTCACGGCGCCGCCAAACTCCTTGTGCGCGGAGCCGGTCGCGTGCTGAATATCGACGATGGTCGTGTTGCCGCGGAACGTGACGCCCAGCATGGGGGTGATGTGCACTTCCGACGCCGCTGCAGGCAGAGGAATTGACACCCACAGCAGCACGGCGGCGAGCGCTCGTCTGATCAGCGTGCCCGATTTCACCACTGGCGGTTATATCGCGAGGCGAAGGAAGAGGTTCGCAAAAATCGATCGCGTCAGTTCGCCCGTCGTCAGTTCGTACGGCGCGACGAGGCCGTCGCTGTTGGCGAGGAGAATGAACGTCACGTTCCGGGCGGGCGCCTTGATGACCATCGCGGAGTACGCCCCTGACACGACACCGAACGTCCACACGATCCGCTCTCCGCGGAACGTCTGCACGAACCACCCCATTCCGGTGGGAAGCGGCACGCCGTCGGCGGCCACCGCATTGGTCCATGCGGCTTCGCGCGTGTCGCCGAGCAGCAGGATCTCGGAATCGAGAGCCGCGTCGAACTGCGCGAGGTCGCGGACGGTACTGACCAGCCCGTTCGCGGCCGACATCGTCAGCGCCGGAATGTCACTCAATTCGGGGCGCCCGCGGGCCAGATGGTACGGCAGCGCGAGCTTGGTGAGCGTCTCGCGATATCTGGCGATTTCCTCGTCCGTGTAAAGGCCCTTCGGAAGCGTGAAGTCGGGATCGCGCAAATCGGTGCCTGGCACCGACGTCGTCATCGCGAGCCGATCGAGCAGGCGGTGTGAAATGCTCTTGCGATACGGCTGCGGGATGCACCACTCGGCGACGGTGGTGAGCGTATCGAACCGCCCCGGGTTGAATTGGAACTGCACGTCGGAGCCGGCGGGCGCCGCATGGCTGAGCAGTTGCCGCATCGTCGTATCGGGCTCGAGCGTCGTCACGCCGTACTGCACGACCGGAGTATCGAGGTCGAGGCGCCGCTGCTCGACGCACTGGAGCAGCAGGACGGCGGCAAACGATTCGGACAGGTCGCCGACGACATACGGTGTATCAGGCGTGGCACGGAGACGTGTCCCGAGGTCCTGGAAGCCATAGCCCTTTTCCCAGACGATCGCGCCATCCTTCACGATCGCCGCCGACATGCCTGGAATGCCAGCCTGCTGCCGGAGCGATTCGAGGTACGCGTCGAACACGGTCAGCGATCCGCTGGCGAGCAGCTGCTGCGCGGTCGGCGCAGAGGCCGTCCAGATCGCCATCCCGGCGGTCAGCGCGGCGAGGACGCGGAAGCGGGCTCGCATGCGTCAGCGTATGAACGTGAACTTCGCGAGGCCGACGGCATCGTCGGCCTGCCACGGCCAGATGAATGTCGAGTTCTTGGGCGACGAGTTCGCCCGCACTCTCACGTAGTATTCGGCGTTGGGCTCCAGCGGGACGCCGTGGAAGAGCGACATTCGCGCGAAGTCGCTCGTCAGCGCCGCCCAGGCGGTCTCCTCGTCAAGCGTCGTGTCGGCGTAGTCCGTGCGCCCGTCGACCATCCGCGTGATGTGATAGGTCCGCGTGAGCGTGTCGTACTTGACGGTCGCCGTCACCACCGCCGATGCGATGGTGCGGTCGAACCAGACGGATGCGCCGCGCCGAAGATCCACTTTGTACACGAACTTGATCGTGAGGCCCGACTGAATCGCCGCGCGAATATCGTCGGTCAGCGGCTGCCCGAGTTTGAACGACACGAGCAGTTCGCCGTCCCGCGGCAGCGGCACGATTTGCATCGTCTGCTCGAGCGCGAACGCCGAGGCGGCCGCGGCCATGAGCACGAGCACGAACGTCAAGACACGAGCCGTCACAGGCTTCAAAAGACACACGACCGTCCGCTACTCCCGGGGTTCCGGGGCGATCGCTGGTGCATAATACCTGTTTTTGCTCAGCCGGGCTAATCCATATCCTGATAGAGGATTTCGTCGAACATCGGAAGTCCCGCGAGTTCTATTACTTCCAGCAATCCCTTGCGCTCGTGGAACTCCATGCCGTCGCGATCGACGACGACTGAGTTGGGGTATCGGGGCGCAAGACGCCTGAACTCGCTGTCGATGAGACGGAATCGCCGGACCATGTTCTCGGCGCTCTCGTGTGGGCGGTTCCTGAGCCGGATGTGTTTGTCGACGGTGTCGGTGCTGGACGTCAGCACGATGATGCGATCCGGCTGCCACCGGCTGCCTTTGGCAACCACCTGCCGCAGCCGCTCATGTGCGGACTCGGGGTATTCGGCGATGTGGGCTTCCAGCGTGATCTGCGCGCCTTCGATGAAGATCACCTTGCCGGCTCCGTCGTGGCTGGCAGCGTCGGCGTAATTCGCCTCGTACAGGTCGGCGAAGTACGCGGTGACGCCGACGGCGTTTCGGCCCAGCTCGATGTCGTGCAGCACCCCTGGGTGCCACACGCCTTTCTCCCCTTCGCCGTACGATCCATTGTGATAGAGGTCGCCCAGTTGCCGGACGAGCGTGCTCTTCCCGACGCCCGGACCGCCGACGATTGCTACCCGCATCGCCGTTCATAGTAGTCCGAACTCCGGACGAGCAGCTTGAACCCCGCAGGGCGAACGCCGGGCCCGGCCGGCGGCCGCCGACGACATACCTCGTGTAGGATCCTGCGTTCGGAGGGCCCATGCTCCCTGCAGCCGCGACTGCCACTGAACAGGCCGAGACCGTCCCCCATTCAACCGAAACCGCTCCCGCCTGGAGCCTGACGACCCGCCTGTTCTTCCGCTTCGGCGTGATCTACTTCGCGCTCTACGTGCTCACGACGCAGATGCTCTCGTCGCTCGTCCTTCTTCCCAGTGGAGAGCTGCCGCAGATCGCCGCGACGAAGAGGGCAATCGCCATCTTCTCGTGGGTCGCGGGACACGTGATGGGCATCACCAGCGGGTTCGTGACAGGCGAAACCGGCAGCGGCGATCGAACGCTCGACTGGGCGCAGACGATCGCGCTCGTTGCCGTGGCCGTGCTCGGCACGATCGTGTGGTCGCTCGCGACTCGGCGCCGCGCGCACCCAACGGTCCAGAAATGGTTCGCCGTCTTTCTCCGCTTCGCGTTGGGTGCGACGATGCTGACCTACGGCTTTGCAAAGGTGTTTCCACTGCAGATGCCGCCGCCGTCGTTGCAGCGCCTTCTCGAACCGTACGGCAGCTTCTCTCCCATGGGTGTCCTCTGGTACTCGGTCGGCGCCTCGCCGGCGTATGAAATATTCGTGGGAAGTGCCGAGGCGCTTGGCGGCGTGCTTCTCATGATTCCGCCCCTGGCAACCCTCGGAGCACTGATCACGCTCGCCGACGTCACGGAGATATTCGTCCTGAACATGACCTACGACGTGCCGGTGAAGCTCTTCTCGTTTCAGCTGATCCTCATGTCGCTGTTCCTTCTCGCGCCGGAGATGCGGAGGTTGGCGTCGGTGATAATCATGAATCGTCCGACCGGCCCGTCGCCGCAGCGGCCGCTGTTTCGCGGACGCACCGCGACGCGAGTGGCAGTTACCGTCCAGCTCGTCTGCGCGTTGTACATCGTGTCGCTCAACGTGTATGGCGGGTGGGATGCCCTGCGCTCGCGACGCGCCGCGACGTCTCCGCTGTACGGCATCTGGGACGTGACCGATCTCTCCAACGACGGCCAGCCACGGCCCCCGCTGCTGACAGACGCAAGCCGCTGGCGACGGGTCATTTTCCCGCCGCAAGCAACAGCGATGAGCGTCCAGCTGATGAACGACACGTTCGCCGGATTCATCTGCGCGATCGACACGGGCGCGAAAACGGTGAAGCTCGAGAAAGGTGCGGATCGGAACTGGAAAGCCACCTTCGCGTACGACCGGCCAGATGCCGATACGATGTCGATTGACGGCACGATGGACGGCCACCGCGTGCAGGCGAAGCTGCACCGCGTCGACCACACGAAATTCATGCTCCCGAGCCGAGGATTCCACTGGATCCAGGAGGCGCCGTTCAACCGGTGAGCCCCTCGTCTTCTCCGCTCGACGCGCTCGTGGTCGGGTCTGGTCCGAACGGGCTGGCCGCCGCAATTGCGATCGCCCGCGAAGGATTCCGCGTCCGGGTCTGCGAACGGGCCGAGACCATAGGTGGCGGCACGCGATCCGCGGCGCTCACGCTGCCGGGCTTCGTGCACGACGTCTGCTCGGCAGTGCACGCGCTCGTGCCCGCCTCTCCGTTTTTCCGGACTCTTCCGCTGACGGATCACGGCCTGACGCTTCTGCAGCCGCCGATCGCGTTCGCGCACCCATTCGACGACGGAACCGCCGTCGCGTGCAGACAGAGCATCGCCGAGACCGCGTCGAACCTGGATTCGCCTGACGCCGGCCGCTACCGCCGGATGTTCGAACCGCTCGTGGAGCGGGCGGACCCGCTCATGGAAGCGCTGCTCGGACCGATCGGCCGCAGCCATCCGTTCCTGATGGCGCGCGTCGGGCCGCGGGCAATCCGATCGGCGAAGTCGCTCGCCGAATCGACGTTCCTGGGGCGGCGCGCGCGTGCGCTGATGGCGGGGGCCGCAGCTCACAGCATGGTACCGATCGATTCCGCTGGAACGGCCGGGTTCGCCCTGGCGCTCGTGGTCACCGCGCACGCGACCGGATGGCCGGTCGCGCGCGGCGGCTCACAACGGCTGGCCGAGGCGCTCGCCGCATATCTCGCGTCTCTTGGCGGTGAAATCGAGACGCGGCGCGAGGTCACGGGGCTGGACGATCTGCCTGCCCATCGGACGCTGTTGTGCGATGTCACGCCGCGGCAGCTCCTGCGGATCGCGGGCGATCGCTTGACGGGGCGGTATCGCCGCGCTCTCGAACGTTTCCGCTACGGGCCCGGCGTGTTCAAAGTCGATTGGGCGCTTCACGAGCCGGTACCGTGGCGCGCGCCGGAATGCCGCGGCGCCGGGACGGTGCACGTTGCCGGGACGCTCGAAGAAGTCGACGCATCCGAACGAGCGGCGTGGAACGGCGAGATTCACGAGCGGCCGTTCGTGCTGCTGGTGCAGCCGACGGTTGCCGACCCCTCACGTGCGCCGGAGGGCTGTCACACGCTGTGGGCGTATTGCCATGTCCCGAATGGCTCGACGGTGGACATGACCGCGCGGATCGAGGCACAGATCGAGCGGTTCGCACCGGGTTTCCGCGACTGCATCGCGGCACGGCACGTGATGAATACCGCGGACCTGGAACGTAGCAACCCGAATCTCGTCGGAGGCGACATCGCCGGCGGCGCCGCCGATCTGCGACAGCTCATCGCGCGCCCGGTGCTCAGCCTGACGCCGTATGCCACCTCGATCGACGGCCTGTATCTCTGCTCGTCGTCCACGCCGCCCGGCGTGGGTGTCCACGGCATGTGCGGATACCACGCCGCTCAGGCGGCGCTCGGGATCCTCCGCAAGAAGTCGTGAATTGGTGAATTCGTGAATGGCTTGATCGGTGAATTCACTGACTCGCCAGTTTCTTCAGCGTCTCCGCAAGCGCGTTCATCCGCTGCGCATCGCGGCCGCTGGCCGACGCCGCGGATTCCGTCAGACCGGTCGCGAGCGTCGTCAGTTCCTTGGTGACTGCCGGCGTCTTGCCCTTTTCCGCGCGATCCAGCGCCGACTTGATCGACGCGGTCCGGGTCTCCGGCAACGCTTTGTCGCGGTTCAACTGATCGAGGTATGCGCGGGCGACGACCGGTGATGCAGGCCACGTCTGCTTCGGCTGCTCCTGCGGATTGAACTCGTCGGAGTGGATCGCCGCGGCGGCATCGATCTCGTTCTGTGTCAGGAACTGGCTGGGGATCAGCCGGAAGATGTCAATCCCGCGCGCGATTTCAGAGCCGTAAATGTGGCCGTTGTACCAGTACCCCGACCAGTACCCGCCCGTGATCAACTGCGTCGCATCGATGGGCCCGCGATCGAAATACGCAATCTCGACCGGGTGCGCCGAATCCGTGAAGTCGAATACCGAGAGGCCGCCCTGATACCAGCCCTGCACCATGATGTCGCGCCCGGGGACAGGAATCAGCGACCCGTTGTGCGCGACGCAGTTTTCCTGCTCGGTCTGCGCCGCGGGCATCTTGTAGTACGAACGGAACACGAGCTTCTTGTCGACGATGTCGAAGATTGCGTCTGCGCCCCAGTTCAGCGGGTCTTCGGCCCGGCAACGCGGGCGGGTGCCGCCACCCCACTCGTCGGTGAAGATCACTTTCGTGCCGTCGTTGTTGAACGTCGCGGAATGCCAGTACGCGAAGTTCTTGTCCGCAGCCGCGTCGAGACGCTTCGGGTGAACGGGGTCGGAGATGTCGAGAAGGATGCCGTTGCCGGAGCAGGCGCCTGCGGCAAGGCCGACCGCGGGAAATACCGTGATGTCGTGGCACTGATTCGTCTCGCGCGCCGGCTGTGCGTCGGGACCACGGTCGCCGCCTTTCTGCAGTCCGGCAATCGCGCCCGTTTTCTCGTCGGCGAAGATCCGCGGACGGTTCACGATGGCCGCCTGCTCGGGATGCGCCAGCGGCACCTTGATGACGTCGATGCTGAAGAGCGAGGTGTTGGGATCCTCTTCCGGTTTCGCGCTGGAGCAGCCTGCGAGTTCTTCGCCGGGGCGGACCGTGCTCGTGCCGGATCCATAGATGTAGAGGTTCGCCTTGTCGTTCGGATCGTCGACGATCGTGTGCGTGTGCGAGCCGCGGCACGTCTGGACCGCAGCCACCTGGCGCGGATGGTTGATGTCGCTGATGTCGAAGATGCGGACGCCGCGGAACCGATCCTTGCTCGCAACGTCCGTCACGCCCTGCGTCCCGCAATCCACCCGGCCGCGCGTCTGTTCGACGGACATGAACAGCAGATTGCCGCGCACCGACATGTCGCCCTGCCCTCCCGGACAGACGACGGAGGTCATGAGGCGCGGCCGCCGTGGCGTTTCGATGTCGTACGAGTTGAACCCGTTGAAATTGCCGACGAACATGTCGGCACGGCGGAATGCCACATCCGAATTCGCGAAATCGAGGCCGCTGGGACCGCCCCGCCCGCCACCGTTCGCCGGCGCTGCGCCGCGCTGGGCATCAGCGGTCGGCGCTGCAGTCTGAGGTGCCGCGGTCGTTGTCTGCGCTGCTGGAGCGGCTGGCGCGTTGTCATTGCGTTCCGGCGGCGTCGGTGTCCCGGCAGGCGAGTCAGGGTTGAAGAAACCCTGCGGTTTGCCCATGTGCGCCACGAGCTGGAGGTTCTTCGCCGCCTGTCCCGCATTCTCGAAGCCAGGCTTGAGGCCGACGCGCGGATCCGTGGTGGATGGATGATCCTGTGCGTGCCCCGTGACGATCAGGAACAGCGCGGCTGCTGCCACGCTCAGAACCCCTGCAGCCATTCGTCTCATTTTCCAAGCTCCTCCAGCATGCTGCTCATCCGATCGATCTCCATCCGCTGATCGGCATCGACGTCCGAGGCAAACGCGAAAATGTCGCCATCCTGCGCGGCGCCTGCCGTCGCAAACAGATCCTTCACCATCGTCAGAGCGCCCCCGTGATGACGGATCATGCCCTTGAGGAACAGGCGGTCGAACTCCGGGCCGCTGGCGGCGGCGAGCTGCTGCATCTGCTCGTCCGTCAACATGCCCGGCATCATCGGTTTCGCTTCCGGCGCGCCGGTCCCCGCCATCGACATGCCGTCCATCGCTCCCATCGCATGCCCCTGGTGCGCGAGCGGGTCCGGCGCCTCCTGGCCATGCGCCTGCAGCCAGTGGCGCATCATCTTGATTTCATCGAGCTGGGACAGCTCGATGCGCTGACCGAGCTTCTTCATGTCGGGATTCTGCGTATGCGTCTTCAGCAGCTCCACCATTTCGACGGCTTGCGCGTGGTGGTGGATCATGCCCTGCATGAATTTCACGTCGGCGTCGGTCGCGCCAACCTTGCTCACATCCCGAGCTTCGGCAGCCGTGATGGGGCGCGACGGCTCACCAGGCGCGCCGGGCTGAACGATGGTTGGCTGTTGCGCCGAGCCCAGGGCAAGCGCCGCCGAAACGAAGACCAGAGATACGGGACATCGCATTGTGCACCCGCCGGGTGGGGTACTCTGACGCTCCTATGAACGGCTGTCAAGTTTGGAACGGCTCAGCGTCTTCTCGGCGTCCGGATCATCAGCGCCGAAGCGGATCACCCCCCGACTCGACAAAATCCTCAGGCTCGAAGACCTGACGGATTTCGATCTCGCTGTCGGCTCCAGGGTGCGGATTCGGGCAGCGCTTCGCCCACTCGATGGCTTCGGCCTTCGACGCAACCTTCCAGATCCAGAACCCGGCGATCAGCTCCTTTGTTTCTGCGAACGGACCATCGACGACCGTTCGCGTCGATCCCGAGAAGCGGACACGGGCGCCCTTCGAGCTCGACTGGAGTCCTTCTGCCGAAACCAGAACGCCGGCCTTTGCCAGCTCTTCGTTGAACCGGCCCATTTCCTCCAACAGCTGGCGCGAGGGCATCACCCCTGCCTCGGAATCCTTCGTTGCCTTCACGATCACCATGAAACGCATCGTCTTCTCCTTTCCTGCAGACTGGTCGAATCTCTGACGCCAGGATCGACATGTCGATCCCTGGCCGGCGCGCTCGACTAACAAGTGAAGGTAACCGCCGCGGTGGTCTTGCGCTCGGGCCGTGGCAAGTGATGTGATCGGCGGGCGTGCCCGCCGAGACGATCCAGGACGCCATCAGCGCAGTCTACGAGGCCGAATCGCGGCGCGTCCTGGCGACGCTCATCCGCCTGCTGGGGGATTTCGACGCCGCGGAGGAGGCGTTGCACGACGCGTTCAGGGCGGCCCTGGAGCAGTGGCCGCGGGACGGCGTTCCGGCGAACCCGCGGGCGTGGCTCGTGTCGGCCGGCCGCTTCAAGGCCATCGATGCGAGGCGCCGCCGCTCCAGGTTCGACTCGCTCGAGGACGCGCCCGGCGGCGGCGCGGTCGGGGTCGTCGACGCGCATGCCTGGGCGGATCCGGAAAGCGTGGATGACGACCGGCTGCGGCTGATTTTCACGTGCTGCCACCCGGCGCTGGCGCCCGACGCGCAGGTTGCGCTGACGCTGCGTGAAGTGTGCGGGCTTCGGACGGAGGAAATTGCGCAGGCGTTCCTGACGCCCGCGCCCACGCTCGCCCAGCGCATCGTCAGGGCGAAGGGCAAGATCCGGGACGCGAAGATTCCGTACCAGGTGCCTGAGCCGTCGGAGCTGCCGATGCGGCTGGATGCGGTGCTCCGGGTGATCTATCTGGTTTTCAATGAGGGCTACAGCGCGTCTGCGGGGGACTCCATCACGCGGACGGATCTCTCGTCAGAAGCGATCCGTCTCGGACGCCTCGTCGTGGAACTGCTGCACGAGGCGGAGGCAATCGGCCTGCTGGCGCTCATGCTGCTGCACGACTCTCGCCGTGAT
>Ga0310811_10006594_pt1 | contig 14845 bp, 16 predicted proteins | sample YCmetagenome_FD_207642 | JGI IMG/M metagenome (GOLD analysis project Ga0310811, IMG submission 207642) | Soil microbial communities from experimental microcosm in Duke University, North Carolina, United States - YC | ecosystem: Engineered > Artificial ecosystem > Soil microcosm > Unclassified ...
GCGAGACGCACGAGTACACCGACATGTACCCGGGCATGGCCAAGACCGCGCGCCAGGAAGGCTTCGGCGAGATCGCCGACTGGTTCGAGACTCTCGCCAAGGCCGAGAAGTCGCACGCGGGCCGCTTCCAGAAGGCCCTCGACCAGCTCTGATCGCCGGCTTCGATCGGCCGATCTGATCGGTCCGATCGGGCGACGGTACTTCCGCGGAGGATGTCTATCCATCTGGATGAGGTCCTCCGCGGAACCAACCGCCCTTCAAATCGGTTCCCCTCCTGATTTCTCGCGAGCGCGACGATGAGCGAAGGCGGCCTCAACGCCCCCATCCGGCATCACATCGATTGGGAAAACCCCGACTTCACCGATGAGGCGAAGCTCGATGCCGAAATGCGCCGCATCTTCGACATCTGTCACGGCTGCCGCCGCTGCTTCAACCTGTGCGACAGCTTCCCGCGGCTGTTCGACCTGATCGACGAATCGAAGACCGGCGAACTCGACTCGGTCGAGTCCAAGGACTTCGAGCCCGTCGTCGAGGCCTGCACGCTGTGCGACATGTGCTTCATGACGAAGTGCCCGTACGTGCCCCCGCACGCCTTCAATCTCGATTTCCCGCACCTGATGCTGCGCTACCGCGCGATGCAGCTGAAGAAGGGCGAGATCGGATTCACCGCCCGCCAGCTCACCGAGACCGACCGCAACGGCAGGCTCGCTGGGCTTGTGGCGCCGCTCGCCAACTGGGCGTCGCGGACCGGTAACGGCCTCACGCGTCCGCTCATGGAGTCGGTCGCCGACATCCATCGCGACGTCGAGCTGCCGAAGTACCACGGCCGCACCTTCGCGATGCGCGCGAAGAGCGAGGTGCCGCCGGTGAACGCCGATGCGCCGGCCCATGGCCGCAAGGCGGTGATCTTCGCCACCTGTTTCGCCAACTACAACAATCCCGAGATCGGCATCGACGCGCGCAAGGTGCTTGCCCGCAACGGCGTCGAGACCGAGGTGGCGTATCCCGGCTGTTGCGGTATGCCGCAGCTCGAGCACGGCGACCTCGCCCGCGTCGCCGACAACGCGGTGCGAATCGCCCGCGATCTCAAGAGCTGGATCGACAAGGGCTACGACGTCATCGCGCTGGTGCCGTCGTGCGCGCTGATGCTGAAGTTCGAGTGGCCGCTGATCGTGCCGAAGGGCCGCGACGGATACGCCGACGTCGAGATCCTGTCGAAGCGAACGTTCGACCTGAGCCAGTACGTCGTCGACATCGCCCAGAAGGAGGGCATCGCGCCGGGGCTCAAGCCGGTGCCCGGCGGCGTCGCGCTCCACCTCGCCTGCCATGCGCGGGCCCAGAACGTCGGCGCCAAGGCCGCCGAGATGCTGCGGCTCATTCCCGAGGCGAAGGAGAGCCTCACCATCGTCGAGCGCTGCTCAGGCCACGGCGGAAGCTGGGGCGTCCTCAAGGACAACTTCCCGGTGGCACTCAAGGTCGGCAAGCCGGTGGCGAGCCAGATGGTCGCGGCGCATAAGGCGCAGATCGCCTCCGAATGCCCGCTCGCCGGAAAGCACATCCGCCAGGGCATGACGCTTGTCGAAGGCGCGGGTGAGGTTCCCGAGTCCCTCCACCCGATCCAGATCCTGGCCCGGGCTTACGGTCTCTAATCGTCTCGCGGAGAAGCGCGATGGCTCAGACGATCTCCCGCAGTGACATCATCTCGATGGACGAGTACGCGAAGAAGCGCCTCGAATCGCGCCGTCGCGTCTCCGCGCTCAAGGAGCACCGGCGGGTCTCGGTCGGCCCCTACGTCACGTTCTATTTCGAGAACCGCGACACGATGCTCCATCAGATCCACGAGATGCTCTACATCGAGCGCGGCGGCGAGGAGCAGATCGCCGACGAGATCTCGGCCTACGCGCCGCTGGTGCCGAACGGGCGCGAACTCGTCGCGACGATGATGATCGAGATCGAGGACGAAGGCATGCGGCGCCGCGAGCTGTCGCGACTCGGCTACATCGAGGAGAAGATCGAATTCGTCCTCGAGACCGGCGGCAAGCGCCGCGTCGTCAAGGCCGTGCCCGAAGACGATGAAGAGCGGACGACGCCCGAGGGCAAGACCTCGTCGGTGCACTTCCTCCACTTCCCGTTCGACGACGCGGCGGTCGCGCAGTTCCGCGACGCGAACACGCGCGCGACCCTCGAGGTTGAGCACCCGAACTACGGCCACATCGCCGTGCTGCCGGGCGACGTCAAGGCGGCGCTCGCCCAGGACTTCGATTAGCCGGCAACGCTCGCTGCTTTCTCGCACTCCCGCGAAAGCGGCCGTCCACGTTTGTTTCTGTTGTTCGTCATGGCCGGGCCTCGGGCGGGGTGCGAGCCGTCCGATTCTTGGATGAAGAGCCGCGCTTTGCGCGGCGGGCCGGCCATCCACGTTTCTTGCCTTTTCATCGCTCCCGCGCCCCTCTTTTTAGAACGGGCGGGGTGCAACCCGCCCGTAAATGCGGGAGTCCAGGGCGGCTGCACGGAATCTGACGGCTCTGGATGCCCGCCTTCGCGGGCATGACGAATGAGACATTGAATCGTCGTCGCGATTCCCATCTTTCCACAGCCCCCTTGCGCGGGGTTTTGCGGGCGCGCATGGTGACTGCGTCGCGACAAGCGGCCGGGAGCTATTAGGCCTAGCACCCCGTCGAGTGAAGCGATGAAACCGCGAGAGGCCCCCGACAACTGGGACACCATCCGGTGGATGATTGAGAGGCAACGGCGCTTCCCCTTCGGGTCGCGACGCACCTTCCTTTTCGGTACCGACATAACCCAGCGTCGCGATCCGCGACCGAGGCAGCATCGGTAGGCTCGGCCACGCTTTCAACGCAGCGTGGCACCCTACTGACCCTCACCGGGGACGACAAAGGCGGCTTCTGCCGAGGCCGCCGACGACGGAGTGCGTCCGCCTGGCAAGTTGGCGCACTCGGCCTTTCACCAGCCCGCTCCGGTCTCACAAACCGGAGCGGGCTTCGGTGTTTTGGGAGGAGCTGCGATGGGAGACGAGTGCCGCGCGCGGCTGTCAGCGAATCGTCTCTCTGGGGTAGACGCCCCACAGCGAGGTTTCCGGCAACCAGCCACGGAAGCCCTGGGACTCGACCTCGCACCACGACTCCTTGCAGGCCCGGATGCTGACCACCACGCCCTGCTCGGCACGCGCGACCGCAGCAGAATCGGTGGTGGCGCGGCGGTGCAGCGTCTCGACCGGGACCGAGATGCTCGCGGTGCGCCGGCCCGACAGCATCGAGCGATGGACCCAGCCCTCGCCGCCCTGGCCGTCGCGCACCCGTCGCCAGGTGCCGAACTCGGCGGTGATCTCGATCGGCAGGCCGCGGCGCTGGAATACCCACTCGACCGGATAGCGCACGCCGGGACCCGCCCGCACGTTGACGTCGCCCGAGCGCAGCGACGCGAACCGCGGTGTCGGCAGGCCGGACTGTCCGGGCGGCGTTTTGCCGGGGCCGGTGGGCTCTGGCGTGTCGGACTCGAGAGGCGGCCCGTCGCCGGCCTCCTCGTCGACCTGAGCGCTCACGTCGTGCTCGTTGGGAAGGCTCTGGGCGGCCGCGCCGCCGATGCAGAGCAGGAACGCGAGCGCCACGGCGGCACAGGCGGGCGCGGCGCGAGGATACTGAAAAACGCGTCGAATCATCGGCGCCATATAGGGAAGGACACGGGTGCGCCGTCAAGTCGAATGACACGGGATCGTACGGGATCAGACGAATGTCGGCAGTCGGGCCCGCGACAGCACGTCGGTGAGACCGGTTTCGTGGAGGGGAAGATCGCGACGGAGCTCCGTCTTCGCGATTCCGGCGACGCGCATCCCCATCGAACACACCAGCAGCGCGACACCGAGCTCCTGGCACGCCCCGAGCAGTTCCTCGATCCCCGCCGCCCCGCGCGCGCGGAACGCCTGGTCGAGACCGGCGGCATCGCCGGCGCCGAGCGAGGGATCGGCGACCGTGAGCGCGTGCCACCCCGGCCGCTCCGCCGTGCCGGCGACGGTCCGCACCGCGCCCTCGGTGAAGAACACCACGACGGGCTTGTCGACGGCGGCGGCGGCGGCCGCGGTCGCGAGCGCGTAGTGCACGCGCTCGTAGGCGCTCGACAGGACGACGAGGGCAAGCGTGTCTTTCGCCGGTGCTTCCGCCATCGCCGAGTCTCCGGATCAGTCCTTCGCGGCGACGTGCCGCGACAGGTCGCGGATGGTCGCCTGGGCGCCGCACAGGTCGCATGCGGGATCCGGCTTCACCTTGACCTTGCGGAACGTCGCATCGAGCGCGTCCATGATGACGAGCGACCCCGCGAGCGACTGGCCGACGCCGACGATTTCCTTGATCACCTCGGTTGCCTGCATGGTTCCGATCGTTCCCGCGACCGAGCCCAGTACGCCGCCTTCGCCGCACGACGGGATCAGCCCGCGCGGCGGCGGCTCGGGGAAAATGCAGCGGTAGCAGGGATAGCGGGTCTCGCCGTCGTGGACGTGCGCCTTGAAGGTTGCGAGCTGTCCCTCGAAGCGCAGCAGCGCGCCCGAGATCAGCGTCTTGCCGCCGAGATAGCAGGCGTCGTTGACGAGGAAGCGCGTCGCGAAATTGTCGGAGCCGTCGGCGACCAGGTCGTAGTCGGCGATGATGCCCATCACGTTCGCTGCGGTCAGCCGCTCGCGGTAGGGGATCACCATGATCTCGGGATTGATCGCCTTGATCTGCGCCGCGGCGCTCTCGACCTTGGCCACGCCGACGCGATCGGTGGTGTGCAGCACCTGGCGCTGCAGGTTCGAGAGATCGACCGCGTCATCGTCGATCACGCCGATCGTGCCGATGCCGGCGGCCGCGAGGTAGAGGAGCAGCGGCGAGCCGAGGCCGCCCGCGCCGACGACCAGCACCCTGGCGTCGAGCAGCTTGCGCTGGCCCTCGCCGCCGATCTCCTGAAGAACGATGTGACGCGCGTAGCGATGAAGCTGCGCGTCGGTGAACTCGGTCATCGCGGGTCCTTACAGCCCCTCGAACAGTGGGGTCGAAAGATAGCGTTCGGCGAACGACGGGATGATGACGACGATGCGCTTGTCCTTCATCTCGGGCTGCGCGCCGACCTCGAGCGCCGCCGCCAGCGCGGCACCCGACGAGATGCCGACCGGCACGCCGTCGATGCGGGCGACGAGCCGCGCGGTGGCGAACGCCGATTCGTTGCCGATGCGCACGATCTCGTCGATCAGCGAGGTGTCGAGATTCTTCGGCACGAAGCCCGCGCCGATGCCCTGGATGCGGTGCGGCCCAGGCAGTCCGCCCGACAGCACCGGGCTGTCCTCGGGCTCGACCGCGACCATGCGCAGCGACGGCTTGCGCGGCTTGAGCGCGCGGGCGACGCCGGTCAGCGTGCCGCCGGTGCCGACGCCGCTCACCACCACGTCGACGGTGCCGGCGGTGTCGCGCCAGATCTCCTCGGCGGTGGTGCGGAAGTGGATGTCCGGATTCGCCGGATTGTCGAACTGCTGCAGGATCACCGAGTTGGGGTGCTGTCTCTTCAACTCCTCGGCGCGGTCGAGCGAACCGCGCATGCCTTTGGCCGCCGGCGTGAGTTCGATCTGGGCGCCGAGCAGCATCAGCATCTTGCGTCGTTCGAGCGACATGCTCTCGGGCATGCAGAGGATGAGCTTGTAGCCCTTGGCCGCACAGACGAACGCGAGCGCGATGCCGGTGTTGCCCGATGTCGGCTCGATCAGCACGGTGTCCTTGGTGATCTTGCCGGAGTTCTCGGCGGCCTCGATCATCGCGAGGCCGATGCGGTCCTTCACCGACGACAGCGGGTTGAAGAACTCGAGCTTGGCAAGGATGTCGGCCTTGCAGCCCTTTTCCTTCGAGAGCCGCGGCAGTCGCACCAACGGCGTGTTGCCGATGGTGTCGAGGATCGAATCGTAGATGCCGCCGCGAATGCCGGCGTGGCCGTCGATCTTGGTGTCGTCATCCATGGCGTAAATTGCTCGAGTTACGGGCCGCGGTCGGCGCGGCGGGCGAGATCAAATGGAGAAGTCGAGGTGCTTGCGGGCTTCCGACTCGATGCCGGCCTGATCGGCCTTGAGGCACAGGTCCTCGATGGTGACGCCATCGAGGGTCTGCAGCAGGCTGTCCTGCACCGAGAACCACATCGGGCGCACGACCCGGGTTCCGAGATCGGACTCCGGGAGCTTGTCCTCGGCGGTCTCGCCGTTCTCGATCTGGGCGACGACGCGGGTGATGTCGCCGACGGTGATGCGCCGCCGCTCGCGCGCGAGGCGGTAGCCGCCGCGCGGGCCGCGAACACCGGCCAGGATGCCGGCGCGCACCAGGCTCTGCAGCACCTGCTCGAGATAGCGACGCGGAATGCCCTGGCGCGCGGTGATGTCGCGGCTCTGCACCGGCTGCGGGCCGGCGTTGTAGGCGATGTCGAGCACGGCCTCGATGGCGAACAGAAGCTTTTTGGGGAGACGCAACACGCTCTTACTCCTTCGAGCCGGTTCCGGTGGAGCCGAAACCGCCGGCCCCGCGCGCGGTCTCGGAAAGCTCATCGGTGGCCCGCCACGCGACCTGGGTCACGGGTGCCACCACCAGTTGGGCGATGCGCTCGCCGCGAGCGACGGCGAACGGCTGCTCGCCGAAGTTGGCGAGGATCACCTGGATCTCGCCGCGATAATCCGAGTCGACCGTGCCCGGCGCGTTCAGCACCGTTACCCCGGCCTTGGCCGCGAGGCCCGAACGCGGTCGCACCTGGGCCTCGAAGCCCGCGGGCAGCGCGATGGCGATGCCGGTCGGCACCACCGCGCGTCCGCCCGGCGGAATCACAACGGGCTCATGTACCGCCGCCGACAGATCGACACCCGCCGCGCCCGCGGTCGCGTACTGGGGCAGCGGCAAGCCTTCAGCCGAGGCGAGCTGCATCACCGGAACCTGCACGGGAACGTCCCTCGGCATCAGACGAACGCTCCGGCGATGCGGCGGGCAAGCCTTGCCGCAACCTCGGTCTTGGAGAGGCGCGGCCACGATTCGACACCCTTCGAATCGATGATATGGACGATGTTCTCGTCACCGCCGAGAACGCCGGGCTCCGACACATCGTTGGCGACGATCCAGTCGCAACCCTTGCTCGCCAGCTTGGCGCGGCCCTGCTCGATCGCGTTGCCGGTCTCGGCGGCGAAGCCGACCACGAGCTGCGGGCGTCCGTTGCCGCGCGACGCGATCGTGCGCAGGATGTCGGGATTCTCGGCGAGCTTCACCGCGGGTGGCGGCGCGTCCTTGCGCTTCTTGATCTTGGCCGACGAGGCCTCCTCGGGCCGCCAGTCGGCAACCGCCGCGGTCATCACCGCGACATCGCTCGGCAGCGCCTTTTCGCAGGCGGCGAGCATCTCGCGCGCGGTGCCGACGCGCACGACGTTGACGCCGACGGGATCGGGAATGGCGACCGGCCCCGAGACCAGCGTGGTTGTGGCGCCGAGATCGGCCAGCGCCTGCGCGATCGCGTGGCCCTGGCGCCCCGACGAGCGGTTGCCGATGAAGCGCACGGGATCCAAGGGCTCGAAGGTCGGGCCCGAGGTGACCAGCGCGCTGCGCCCGGCCAGCAGCTTGGGCGCGAACTGCGCCTCGATCGCGGCGACGATGTCCATGACCTCGGCCAGGCGCCCGTCGCCCACTTCGCCGCAGGCGAGATTGCCGGCGCCCGGTCCGACGAAGCGCACGCCGCGCGCCAGCAGCGTCGCGACGTTGGCCTTGGTCGCCGGATTCTCCCACATCACGACATTCATCGACGGTGCCACAAGGATCGGCTTGTCGGTGGCGAGCAGCGCCGTGGTCGCGAGGTCGGACGCGAAGCCCGACGCCATCTTGGCGAGGATGTCGGCGGTCGCCGGCGCAACGACGACGAGATCGTTGTCGCGGGCAAGCCGGATGTGGCCCATCTCGCTCTCGTCGGTGAGCGAGAACAGGTCGGAATACACCTTGTCGCCGGCGAGTGCCGCGAGCGACAGCGGCGTCACGAACTGCGCGCCGGCGGCGGTGAGCAGCGGCCGGATCGACGCGCCGCGTTCGCGCAGACGACGGATGAGGTCGAGCGCCCTATAGGCGGCGATGCCGCCCGCCACGACGAGGAGGATGCGTTTTCCTGCGAGCACGGGGAGTTCCCGATATATGTACGGAAGTAATGTGTAAATAGCGCGTATTGAGCCCCTCCGCAAGGTGCGGCTAAGTCATGGAAACTGCGCGTTTATTCGTTACGGCGGGAGGAGGCCGAGGCCCCACAGCCAGATCACCGCGACGGCGAATGACAGCAGGGTGATGGGAATTCCGGCGCGGGCATGCTCGGCAAAACCGAGGTGGACGCCGGCGGCCTGGGCCCGCTCGGCGACAATGATGTTGGCGAGGCTGCCGGTGATCAGGAGATTGCCGGCCAGCGTCGACAGCAGCGCGAGCGCCGCCATCGCGCCCATCGGCGGCGACGGCCATGCCTGCAGGATGAGGATGACCGCCGGCACATTGCCGATGGTGTTGCTGACCGTAAGCGCGAGCGGCGCCAACACGTGGAGCCGGTCGGGCAGCCATCCGGCGGACGCGAGTCGCGCGGCGAGGTCGCTGCCGCCGAGCGCCGCGACCGCGGTGCCGGTTACGACGAACAGCCCGGCGAACAGAATGAGGAGATTCCAGTCGACCGCGCCGACCAGGCGTCGGCTCGCGATGCGGCGGCTTGCCAGCAGGATTCCGGCGACGGCGAGCGTCGAGACCTCCCGCGGCACCGGCGTCATGAACAGGATCAGCAGCGCAGCCGTCGCGATCATCGCCTTCACGAACTGCAGGCGATCGGAATAGAGCGCGGTGGTGCCGACGTGCGGATGCTGCGGCAGGTTCGGCACCGTGAGGCGGCCGCGCCAGAGCCACGCGATCACGCCGTAGGCGATGAGCAAGGCCGCAATCGCGACCGGCAGAGCGATCGCGAGATAGTGCCAGAACCCCAATCCCGTCATCTGGCCGATGAGGATGTTCTGGGGATTGCCGATTAGCGTCGTGGCCGAGCCGGCGTTCGCCGAGGCCGCGAGGGCGATGAGATAGGGCACGGGATTGGCGCCGCGTGCCTTCAGTCCCGCGCACAACAGCGGCGTCATGGCGAACACAACGATGTCGTTGGTGAGCCACGCCGACATCACGCCCGAGGTCGCGATCACGGCCGCGAGCAAGCGATTTGGCCGATCGGCGGTCGCGGCGATACGTCGGGCAACGCCGTCGAAGACGCCGGCGACGCCGAACTGCGCGGCCACGATCATGAGGCCGAACAGCAGCATCATGGTCGGGAGATCGATGAAGCCCGCGGCCTCGATGGGCGTGATCGCCTCGATTGCGAGCAGCGCGACGGCGGCGATCAGCGCGATTCCGGTACGGTCGACCTTGAGGCCGGGAATCCGCCCGGTCGCCATGCCAATGTACGTTGCGACGAAGATGGCGAGGACGACGTCGGTCATCGCATTGCCGGTCGGGTCAGAGCGCGAGCAGAATCAGGAACAACAGGATCGCGATGACCCACAGCGCCGGGGCCACCGATGCGCGGCGGCGGTCCTCGGCGAGCAGGCGCAACGTCTCGGGGTGGAGCCTGAGGCCGCCCTCGGTGAAGTCGCCGAGCGTCGACTCAACGCGCGCGAGCGTGCCGGGTAGCGCGCGCAGCCGTCCGAGCGCGGTGGTTAGCGCGGCGCGGAGCTCGGCCTGCGGGCCCATGTTGTCGCGCATCCATTGCTCGATCAGCGGGCGCGCGAGCTCCCACATGTTCACGTTGGGATTGAGCGTGCGCCCCACCCCCTCGGCCACCATCATCGTCTTCTGCAGCAGCAGGAGCTGCGGCTGGATCGAGATGTTGAAGCGCTTTGCCGTCGCGAACAGTTGCCCGAGCAAACGCGCGAGCGAGATCTCGGCGAGCGGCAGGCCGCGAATCGGCTCGCCGATCGCGCGCACCGCGAGCACGAAGTCGTCGCGGGGCTGATCGCGCGGAATGAAGCCGATGTCGAAGTGGGCCTCGGCGACGTCCTGATAATCGCCGGTCAGCAGACCGAGCAGCATCCGGCCGAGGAAGCGCCGCGTCTCGACGTCGATGCGGCCCATGATGCCGAAGTCGACGGGGATGATCTCGCCGGAGGATCCGACGAACAGGTTCCCGGGATGCAGGTCGGCGTGGAAATACCCGTCACGGAAGATCTGCCGGAAGAAATGCTCGGAGGAATGGCGCAGGATCTCATCGATATCGTGGCCGGCGGCGACCAGCCCTGACCGGTCGTCGATGCGGATGCCGCCGACGCGCTCGAGCGTGAGTACCCGCTGGCCGGTGCGTGCCCAGTCGACTGCCGGAACCTTCACCGTCGGGTCGTCGATGAAGTTCTCGCGGAATTCCGACGCCGCCGCGGCTTCGAGGCGAAAATCCATTTCGGCCTCGGCGACGCGCTCGAACGTGCGCACCACCTCGAGCGGCCGGAACCGCCGGAGCGACGGCACGAACCGGTCGGCCTTCTCGGCAAGCCAGTAGAAGAGGTTGAGGTCGCGGCGGAATGCCGCCTCGATGCCGGGGCGGAGCACCTTCACCGCCAGCGCCCGCTCGCGGCCATCGGCGTCGAGCGCGGTGGCGAAATGCACCTGAGCGATCGACGCCGCCGCCACCGGCTTCGGATCGAACGTGAGGAACAGCTCGTCGAGCGGCAGACCGAGATCGGCCTCGATTTCGGCTTCCGCCTGTTCCGACGGGAATGGTGGCAGGCGGTCCTGGAGCGTCGTCAAGGCCTCGGCCACCGATTCACCAACAAGATCGGCGCGGGTCGCCAGCGCCTGCCCGAGTTTGATAAAGGGCGGGCCGCACTCCTGAAGTGCGGCGGCGAGCCTTACACCCGGCGGGGGCGGCGTGCCGGGCTTGCGGACGAAGCCGCCGAGCCACCGCACCGGCACCATGACGACATTGGGCAGGCCGAGGCTTTCGAGCGGCCACAGGGCGTCGTGGCGCGCGAAGATCGTGGCGATTGCACCCAGGCGTACGATGTTTTCGATGGCGCGCAGCATGCGCTCAGAGCCGCCAGGCGCCGTGAAGCGCGACGATGCCTCCGGCGAGATTGCGCACGGTCACGCGCGCGAGTCCGGCGTCCTCGATCATGCGCGCGAACCGCGCCTGCTCGGGAAAGCGGCGGATGCTCTCGACCAGGTACTGATAGGCGGCGCGATCGCCGGCGACCCGCTCGCCGAGCCACGGGATCACCGCGAACGAGTAGCGGTCGTAGATCGGCCCGAGCAGCGGCAGCATCGGCCGCGAAAATTCGAGGCACAGGAACCGGCCACCCGGCCGCAGCACACGGCGCGCCTCGAGGAGGACGTTCTCGATATGGGTAACATTGCGGATGCCGAAGGCGATGGTGAAGGCATCGGCGGAGCCGTCCTCGAACGGCAGCCGTTCGGCATCGGCGGTGACGAAAGTCATGGCTTGGGCGGAGCCGCGTTCCTCGGCTCGGGACCGGCCCACCGCGAGCATCGCGGCGTTGATGTCGGCGACCGTAACGTGGCCGCCCGCCGCCGTGCAGCGCGCCGGCCCGCCCATGGCGTCGAGGATGCGGAACGCGATATCGCCGGTCCCGCCGGCGACATCGAGCACCTTCATATTGGGCCGCGGCCGTAAGGTGTTGACGAGGGTCGCCTTCCACAGCCGGTGGAGACCGCCGCTCATCAGGTCGTTCATCAGGTCGTAGCGCGGCGCCACCGATTCGAAGATGGCGCGGACCAGCGGCTCCTTGTCGCGCTCCGGCACGCGGCGGAAGCCGAAATCCGCTTCCCGATCCGGGTCGGGCGTCGAGTCTGTTCGATTGGGATCAATCACTTCAGCAAGATAGCGCACCGGCCGCCGCGTGCGCTACGTTGCGCCATGCCCGAACTTCCCGAAGTGGAGACCGTCCGCCTGGGGCTCGTGGGCGCACTGTCCGGCAAGCGCATTGCCCGTGCGACCGTCAACCGGCCCGATCTCCGCATCCCGTTTCCCGCCGATTTCGCAGCGCGCCTCGAAGGCCGCCGCATCGCCGCGCTCGAGCGCCGCGCCAAATACCTGTTGTTGCGCCTCGACGATGGCTGGATCTGGGTGGTCCATCTCGGAATGTCGGGGCGCATGACCGCCGGGCCGAAGGGCTCGCTGCCGCCGGCCGACAGCCACGACCATGTCGAGATCGAGACCGAGGACGGGGTGGTCGTCCGGTTCCGAGACCCGAGACGCTTCGGGCTGATGACGCTGGTGCATGGCGACGAGCTGCACGCGCACCCAATATTCCGCGAGCTGGGTCCGGAGCCTCTGGGCAAGGGATTCGACGGGAATCGCCTCGCCGCCGCCATCAGGGGTCGGAAGACATCGATCAAGGCGGCGCTGCTCGATCAGAAGGTCGTCGCCGGCCTCGGCAACATCTATGTGTGCGAGGCGCTGTTCCAGTCGCGCATCTCGCCGAAGCGGCTTGCCGGCCGCGTCCAGGGCGAGCGTGCGCTGTCGCTGGCAACGGCAATCAAGGCGGTGCTCAAGCGTGCGATCGCTGCCGGCGGTTCGTCGCTGCGCGACCATCGCCAGCCGAGCGGCGAGCTCGGGTATTTCCAGCACAGCTTCTGCGTCTATGATCGCGAAGGGCATCCATGCCCCGGCTGTACCTGCGATGTGGCGACGACCGGCGGAATCCGCCGCATCGTCCAGGGCGGCCGATCCACGTTCTATTGTCCACGACAGCAGCGCTGAGATCCGACATGGCCGATTCACGTCGTGAGCCCCGCCGCATGCGGCCGATCCTCGTGGCACTCGCCGCATTGGCGATGGCGTGTGCCGCAGTTGCACAACTCCGCGCCGAAGAGTTCCTGTCGGTGCTCGACGACATGCCGCTGATGCCCGGCCTCACCGAGCTGCGCGATCAGGCATCCGATTTCCAGACGCCCGAGGGTCGCATCATTGATGGCAGCGCCTCGGGCAGCGTCGATCCGCGTGCGGTGTCCTCGTTCTACGATCAGACGCTGCCGGCGCTGGGCTGGCGCCGCGAGGGGCCGGGACGCTTTCTGCGCGATCGTGAACGGCTGGTCATTGCCGTCGCGCCGGGCGCGACCAAGGGGGCCGTGACGGTGCGGTTCTCGGTCCGCCCGCAGTCCGCCGGGAACAGCCGCTGAAGCGCACAAAAGGCCGGTTTTCGTAAGTCGTGCCGCCTGGTTAACCGAACCCCGACGGGGCCGCACCGGAAGGCTCGGGGCGGCCATTGACGGGGTAGCCCGTGCCGTCTATAACCCGGCGCTCGCGCGGAAATCCCCGCGTCTCCATCCTTTTCGGATCACTGCCATGGCCAATATCGACTCCGCCAAGAAACGCGCCCGTCAGACGCCGAAGCGCACCGCCAAGAACCGCGCTCGCGTCACGCGCATCCGCACGCACGTGAAGGCGGTTGAGGAAGCGATCGCGGCGGGCAACAAGTCCGAGGCCACGGCCGCGTTGCGCGCCGCCCAGCCGGAGATGATGCGTGGCACGACTAAGGGCGTCCTGCACAAGCGCACCGTCTCGCGCAAGCTGTCGCGTCTCTCGGCGCGCATCAAGGCGCTGTCCTAGTCGCGACGTTCGCGACCGCGCGTTCTCGTTAAGACACGCACGCGAAATCGAGACGGAAGTGAACGCCGACGCATTGCGTCGGCGTTTTTATTTTTACGACCACTATACGTTGAGCAGCGATGCACACGTCGTCGTCCGGGTAAAAACACGCGCGTGCCGCGCATTCCGTCACGGGTGTCGCCGGAAAGTTTTTTCAATGAAAAAGCGCGACGCGATTCCATAAAAATTTCCGGGTCGCATTGTCGAGTCATGTTGCGCGCCCCAAACCGCACAGGTAACGTCTTCAGCACGCGGCCAACATCGACCGCTCTGCGGCTTCCGATCTGGTCGTCTTTTTCGACAACTGCATGCGCGCGTGACGATGTTGCTCTCGGAAGTTTCTCCGAATCGTCCCGCATGACGTGTCGATGGTTCTCCGGTGGGCTGACCGGCGAACCCTGAGGTTGGCGGAGATCGGGAAGACGATCGACGCCGGTGGTATTGGCGACGACGCGACACACGCGTCGTGAGGTATGGGGGGACTGGGGAATGACAGGCGGATCGGAGCGCACTCCGACCGAAAAGACCGTCACCCCCGGCGACGGTTACGCGGGAGACGTCGCGCCGAAGCAGGCGTGGCAGATTCTCTCCGACGAACCTGGCGCGGTTCTGGTCGACGTCCGCACGCAGCCCGAATGGGTCTTCGTCGGCGTGCCGGACCTGGGCCCGGTCGGCAAGCGTACCGCCTTCATTCCGTGGCAGGTCTATCCGAGCATGGCACAGAATCCGGAGTTCCTGCGGCAGATCGCTGCCGCCGGGGCGAAACCGGATCGGCCGGTGTTGTTCCTTTGCCGTTCGGGAGGTCGCTCCAGGGCGGCGGCGATTGCCGCTACCGCCCAGGGTTTCACCCGTGCGTACAACATTGCTGGGGGATTTGAGGGACCGCTTGATCAGGGGCATCATCGCGGGAACGCCGCCGGCTGGAAAGCCGACGGCCTGCCGTGGCTCCAGGATTGAGGGGCGTGGTGTCGATGCAGGGGGGGAACGGTTCTGTGCGGACCGGCCAATGGGAGAGGGTGCTCAGCGCCCTGAAGACCGAGCTTGGCGAGGCGGTATTCAAGAGCTGGCTTAAGCCGCTGGCTCTGACCCGCACTGACGGCCCGGAAGTCGTCATCGCGGCACCCACGCGCTTCATGCGCGACTGGGTCGAGCGACATTATCTCGACCGCATGAAGGCGCTGTGGAT
>Ga0310811_10006596_pt1 | contig 14843 bp, 13 predicted proteins | sample YCmetagenome_FD_207642 | JGI IMG/M metagenome (GOLD analysis project Ga0310811, IMG submission 207642) | Soil microbial communities from experimental microcosm in Duke University, North Carolina, United States - YC | ecosystem: Engineered > Artificial ecosystem > Soil microcosm > Unclassified ...
AGCGTGACGGCGGCGCGGCTCAGTGTGGTGTTGAGCGTGAGCACGCTCGATGCCGTCGGCGTGGCGCTCCCCGGAGCAGAGCCCAACTGGAATCCGGACCTGGTGCAGGTCGATGGAAGCGGAGCCGGATGGGTGCAACGCAGCCCAGGCGGCGTCCGCCATGTGCGTCTCGCGCCCGGACTGCACCGCGTGCGCATCGAGGGCCCTCTCGAGGGCATCGAGGCACTTAACCTGTCATTTCCACTGCGGCCACACGTCATCGACGTGCATGCGCTCGACTGGGACGTCGGGGGCATTGCCGAGCGGCGCCTCGTGAGCGGCGCCCTGGAGCTCGCGCGCAGGCGCGTCGTGAATGCGAGCTCCGGCGCCGCGCGCCAGGGGGAATTCCCTCCCTACGTCGCAGTCGATCGCCTGTTTCATCTCTCGCACGACTGGACGATCGATACCACGGTCACGCGGGTCGCGCCCAGATCGGCGGCCTTCACGGTCAACGTGCCGCTGCTGCCTGAGGAAGCGGTCACGACACCGGGCCTGAAGAGCAGCGGTGGCAAACTCTCTCTCGGGCTCGCGGCCGGAGAATCCCTGCTGCACTTCAGCTCGATCCTGCCGCGAAGCAATTCACTCGAGCTGATAGCCCCGCGCGATGACTCACACAGCGAGCGCTGGAGGTTCGAAGTTGCACCCACCTGGCACGCCGTTTTCAGCGGCATTCCGGCGGTCGCACCCGCCGCGGACGGCGAGCTGTGGCTCTTCGAGTACTACCCGCGGCCCGGAGAGCGGCTCAACGTCCAGGTCACGCGCCCGGCCGCCGCCGCGGGCGGCACACTTGCCTTCGATGGCGTCACGGTCGAGACCAGCGTCGGCCGGCGCTCGAGCGACACGATGCTCGAGCTGCATTACCGCAGCACCCAGGGTGGCCGGCAGACATTGCGCCTGCCGGCCGACGTTGAGGTCACGAGGGTGCTGAGCGATGGGCAGCCCGTTGCATTGCGCCCCGAGCATGGCGAGCTTTCACTGTCGGCACTGCCCGGGACTCATGTGTGGTCCGTATCGTGGCGATCAGCGACCGGCGTGCGGCTGCTCGAGCGCTCGCCCCAGGTGGTGCTGGGCGCGCCGGCGAGCAACCTGCAGCTCTCGATGAGGCTGCCGGAAGACCGCTGGGTGCTCTACGCATTCGGACCGGGCGTTGGTCCGACGATCCTGTACTGGGGCGAGCTGCTGCTGTTCATCGTGCTGGCGTGGTGGATCGGAGGCTCCGCGCTCACACCGCTGCCCGCGCGCGACTGGCTGCTGCTCGGGCTCGGGCTCTCGACCTTTTCCTGGTTCGCGCTGGCCCTGTTCGCCGTCTTCATCGGCCTTTTCCAGTGGCGCTCACGTCATGCCGCGCCCGCGAGGGCCGAGCGCTTCAAGCTCCTGCAGCTGCTCTCGGCGTTCATCGCGATCGTGGCGATCTTCGCCGTGGTTGCCGCGGTTCCACAGGGACTGCTGGCGCATCCCGACATGCGCATCGAGCCCGCGGGACAGGCCGCGCTCAGCTGGTTCGTGGATCAGGCCGGGGAGCACTTGCCAACGCCGAGCATCCTGTCGATATCACTCTGGTGGTACAAGCTCGCGATGCTGGCCTGGGCGCTCTGGCTGTCTTTCGCGCTGACGCGTTGGACGCGATGGGCATGGGAGGTGTTCACCCGCGATGGGCTGTGGCCACGACGGCGAGCTGCGTCGACGGTGCCGCCAGCTGCGCCAGCTGCGCCAGCTGCGCCTTCCGAGGCCTGAGCGCGCAGATCACTGCGTCGCGAGGCTCGCCGCGCGGCGCTCGGCATCTGCGGCTCCCGAGTTGTTGCCGCGTGCGCGCAGTGAATCGGCAATCAATCGCCAGGCGGAGGACTGGGCGGCGGCATCGCCGCTTGCGAGCGCGAGCGCCTTGCGGCCCATGGCGTCAGCCTGCGCGGCGTTGTTCTCCGTCAGCCGCACGCGGCCGAGCTCGATCCACACGAGCGGATTGTCCGGCTCGATCCGCAGGGCGCGCTCGAGTGTCGCCGCGGCCTGCGCCGTGTCTCCGCCGGCGGCCTGTTGGTGCGCCTGAGTCACGAGCGCGCTCGCCGCTGCACCGAGGTGGAACTGTTTGGGGGGAACGGTTGGCGCGGCTGGCGAGGGAGGAGCTGGCGTGACCTGGGTGGGCGTCTGCGGGCCGGGGTGGGCGGTGCCGGGAGAGCCGGCGGAGGCGGCACCCGGATTCTCCGGAGCAGGCGGTGCCGGCGGCGCCCGGAAGAGCGCGCACCCTGTGAGCGCCGCGAATGCGATGAGTGCGGGAAGGAGTGGACGCATGCTTGAGATGATATTCCCCGTGTCCACGCGGTTCAGTGCACGACGCTCCGCACCCACTGCTGCGCACGGTCGAGCAAGCTCGTTGCAGCTGTGCTCCCGGGTAAGCTGCAGCCGGGCCGCGGTGGGATGACCGCATTGGCCGGGACGGCCACCGCAACGATGTCGGTGGCGCAGCTCGGGATTGCGCGCAGTCCGGTCGGGTACTCGATTTGGACCTCGGCAACCGACTCCGGCATGGGCGCGCTCCATGAGCTCGTGCCGAGTCCGGCCATGATGCGTGTCCACACCGGAAGCGCGCCTGCAGATCCTGTGAACACGGTCGGCTCGTTATCGTCGTAACCCACCCATACGACAGCAAGGTGGCTTCCGGAAAAACCGGCGAACCAGCTGTCGCGAAAGTCCGAGGAGGTGCCGGACTTGCCGGCAACGACCAGATCGGGCGGCAGCAGCGCGCGCGCGGAGCGACCCGTGCCATGGTCCATGACGAGCACCAGCATGCGATTGAGCTGGTACATGACCTCGGGGGATGCCAGCTGCGTCACCTCAAGCGGAAATGACTTGAGCGGTTTTCCATCGCTGCTGATGACCGAGCGCACTGCACGGAGCGGGTTGCGGAAGCCACCATTCGCGAGGCCGTTGAAGAGCTGCGCCGCTTCGAGCGGCGTCACCTCGACCGCCCCGAGCAGCATCGCCGGCACCTGTGCCGGCGGCTGTGGCAGGCCGAAGCGCTGCAGCGTCGCTGCGACCTTGGGCAGGCCGAGATCGAGCCCGACACCGACGGTCGCGAGATTGAGCGATTCGGCGAGCGCACGTACGAGTGGAACCGGGCCGTACACCTGGTGGGTGAAGTTATCCGGTGTCCAGTGCCGCCCTCCGGTGAGCTTCACGTCGATGGGCGCATCCTGCACGACGGTCGTAGCGTTGTAGCGGCCGCTTTCGAGTGCGGTCAGATAAATGAAGGGCTTCACCAGGGATCCCATGGAGCGGCGCGCATCGAGCGCGCGGTCGAAGCCGTCGTAACCGACGTTACGCCCGCCCACGATCGCGATGACATCGCCGCTCTGCGGAGAGGTGATGACCACGGCGCCTTCCAGAGGACCCTGCGGATGCTTGTGCTGGCGGTCGAGACGCGCGAGCTCGTGCTCGAGCGCGCGCTCCGCCTCATCCTGCGCGCGCGGCTCGAGGCTGGTGTAGATGCGCAGTCCCGCCTCGGTGAGATCCTGATCGCGGTAGTCGCGACGCAGAGTGCGGCGGACGAAATCGAGGTATGCCGGGTAGTAGGCGCCCGAGGGACGGCTGGTGACCCCGAGTGGTCTATGCGACGCCGCGGTTGCTTCCGCCGACGCGATGACGCCCTGCTCGGCCATCTGATGCAGTACGAGATTGCGGCGCGCCAGGGCGCGCTCGGGATGGCGGCGGGGATCGTAGTAGGACGGGCCGCGCACGACGGCGACCAGCAGCGATATCTCCGACAGCTCGAGCTCGGAGAGCGGCTTGCCGAAGTAGAACTGGCTCGCAAGCCCGAAGCCGTGAATCGCGCGGTCTCCGTCCTGGCCCAGGAAGATCTCATTGATATAGGCGTTCATGAGATCGGCCTTGGTGAAGTGTGCATCGAGCGCCATCGCCATGGCGGCTTCGCGCAGCTTGCGCGAGAGCGTCTGCCGTGAGCTCAGGAAGTAGCTGCGCACCAGCTGTTGCGTGAGCGTGCTGCCGCCCTGCTCGATCTGCCGGGCGCGCATGTTGACCCAGGCGGCGCGCAGCATCGCGACGGGATCGACTCCGTGGTGCGTGTCGAACTTGCGGTCCTCGACCGCCTTGAGGGCGCGCGGCAGCAGCGGCGGTACCTCCTCGGGGGTCACGATGATCCGGTCCTCCCCGTGAATCGGAAAGATGCTGCCGATGAGCAGCGGCTCGAGCCGCAGCACCGGTAGCTCGTTGCCTGCGCCGTCGCGCAGGCTCTCGATGCCCTTCGCGCCGTCCGTCGTGATAGTCAGGCGCTGCGCGGCGCGTGTCTCATCCGCGAAGCGGGCCGGACGCAGCTCGACCTCCAGCCGCTCGCCCGCGACGTGGTAGGTGCCGGGCTGACCGGGCCGATCGGTGCGGCGGTAGTGCAGGCGCTGCAGCTCATGCTCCACGGCTGGTACCGTCAACGGCAGACCTGCATACAGCTCGAGCGGCGCCGCGTACACCTGCGCCGGCAGCGTCCAGCGGCGGCCCTCGAACTGGTGGACCACGAGGTGATCGAGGTACAGCGCATAGAGCACGGCGGCAAGCAGCGCTGCGCCGAGCAGCAAGACGAGCGCGCGCTTCACATGAAGCGTGCGCTTCAGATGAACAGCTCCTGCGCCGGCGGGCGCAGATTGTATTCGGAGCTCATCGTGCGCCCGTAGGCACCGGCATTGGCGATCAGCAACACATCCCCTTCGCGAGTGGGCGGCAGCAGCCGATCGTGACCGAGCACGTCAGCGCTCTCGCAGATTGGCCCGACGATGCTCACGAGCTCGGTCGCCGGCTCGTTGATGCGTGTGAGGTTCGCGATTTCATGGTATGCGCCATAGAGTGCCGGTCGGATGAGCGAGTTCATGCCGGTCGCAATCCCGGCGAACCGTAGTCCGCCCTTGGCCTTCAGTTGCGTGACGCGCGCCAACAGTACACCGCAGCTCGCCGCCAGGTAACGCCCCGGCTCGAGCCAGAGCTCGAGTTGCGGGTACTCGTCGTGTACCGCAGTGAGGAGCGTATCGAGGGCGGCCAGGTCGACCGCTGGCTGGTCGCTGCGCTCGGGGACGCCCAGTCCGCCACCGACATCGATGACGCGCACGCCCGCAAATCCAGCCGCGGCACCAGCGAGCAAGCGCGCCGTGTGCTCCCAGCTCGTGACATCGAATACACCGCTCCCCACGTGCGCCTCGAGGCCGACGATCTGCACACCGGTCTTTGCCGCGCCCCGCGCCAGTTCGGGGAGCTCGGCAATCGGTATGCCGAATTTCGAGCGGCTGCCGGCGGTGCGCACATGGGTGTGGTGGCCGCGGCCAACACCGGTGTCGACGCGTACGAAGATCTCCTGTCCGGCAAACAGCTGCGGCCAGGCGCTCAGCACATAACCGTTGTCGACGGTGACTCGAACGCCGGCGGCGAGCGCGGCGGCATATTCCGCGCGCGGCGCGAAATTCGGCGTGTAGAGAATTCGCTGACGCTCGAGCTGCGGGAAGAGCTCGAGCACACGCTCGACCTCCCCGAGCGACACGCATTCGAACTCGATGCCCTCCGCGTGCAGTGCCCGCAGCAGCTGCGGGTGCGGGTTGGCCTTCACGGAGTAGTGCACGCGGCCGATCGAGCCGAGGGCGCGCAGCGCACGGGCTGCACTGCGCGCCACATCGAGGTCGTAGATGAACGCGGCATCGCGCTCGCCGAGTGCGGCGAGCAGCGCCGCCCGCTTCGCCCGCCACCACGGCGCGGGGGGCGCGCCGGCGGCCGGCGGCCCCGAGAACAACTGCTGCCAGGTGGGACCCAATACCTTGTCACCCGCCACCGGGCGAATCAGCAGCTCGTGCAGCTGCTCGACCAGCCGATCGCCCTGGTTCTCATCGACTACGAAGGTGAAGTTGAGATCGTTGGCCGCCTGGCTGACGAGATAGATCTTCTGTTCCTCGAAGAACTCGAAGGCACCGCCGAGCTGATGGAGGATGCCACGTATGTTGCGCCCGACGAGGCTCACCGAGGCACAGGGACCGATGATCTGCACGCGGCACAGCCGCGAGAGCTCGGCAACGAGCTGCGCCACCCGGGCGTTGCTGAGGGTATTCGCGGCCGGATCGAGTGAGACCGTGACGTTGGTTTCCGAGGTCGACACCAGATCGACCGACATGCCGTGCTGCTTGAACACCTGGAAGGCGTCGGCGAGGAATCCGACCTGGTGCCACATCCCGGGGCTCTCCAGGGAGATCAGGGTGAGCCCTTTCTTGGTGCACACGGCCTTCACCTGCGCTCCTCCGTCGCCGCCTTCGGCAGAGAGCACCGTACCTTCGAGATCCGGAGCCTGAGTCGCATATACATGCAGCGGAATTCCATATTGCCGCGCGGGCAGGATGCAGCGTGGGTGTAATACCTTCGCGCCGCTGGTCGCGATCTCCTGCGCCTCATCGTAGTGGAGCGTGCGCAGCAGGCGCGCGCTGGGCGTCGCGCGTGGGTTGGCGCTGAACAGACCCGGAACGTCGGTCCAGATCTCGAGGCGCTGCGCCGAGAGCTTGGCGGCAAAGTAAGCCGCGGAGGTGTCGGAGCCGCCGCGGCCCAGAAGCACGGTCTGGCCCTCCTCATCGCTCGCAATGAAGCCTTGGGTGATGAAGAGCGGCACGCCTTTCTCGAGCTCTGCGCGCAACGCGGCATCGGGGGCAAACCCGCATACCGCCGAGAGCGCATTGCCCCGCGGCGCACCCGCCGGGCGCTCGGCGCGCAGCAGCCGCCGGGCGTCGACCGCCTGAGTCTCGAGGCCACGGGACTCGAGAAAGCGCACTGCGATCGGTGTCACGAGGAGCTCGCCCGCCGCCATGACGCGCGCACGGGTGCGATCGCTCACCTCCCCCACCAGCGCAACGCCGGCGGCAATCTCCCGCAACTCCGCCAGCTGCCGCTCGACCTCGACGGGCGGCGTCACGCGCAGCTCGGCCGCGAGACGCTGATGCCGCTCCTCGATGTGGCGCAGCTCCTCCTCCGGAGCCTGCGCGATGGCCGCGTCGAGGAGTCTTTCCAGGCGGTCGGTGATGCCGCTCAGTGCCGAGTGGACGATGAGCACCCGCGCGCCTCCCGAGCAGCGCTCCGCGGCGACCCGCGCGATGTTGGTCCAATTGGCAAGGCTCGAAACGCTCGTCCCGCCAAACTTCAGGACCATCCAGGCCGAAGGGTTGCGGCTCATTGGTCTTTACGTCCTTGCGCGCGCGGGCCAATGAACCGGACGTTCATCCGCGCGACAGTCAGGGCTGCGCCAGCGCTCAGAGTCAGAGTGCGGGAGGGGCCGTTGGGTTCTGGTCGGGCCCCGCCAAATTTCGCGCCTTGCTGACCGGTAAGTGCTCGTGGAGCGTGGCAAGCGAGGCGTTGCGGATGCTTACAGCTCGTCGTCGAAGTCTTTCAGGTCTTTCTCGAGCTTGCGGTCCGCCAGCACTTCCTCGAGCCGGCTCCAGGCCGCCTTGCCGCGCTTACCCTGGTTACGGACTCGCTTGTCCACGCGGTCGAGCAGACGGTCGTAATCGGTGCCGTCCTCGGTGGGTCCACTCAGAAATTCGTCGTCGAGATCGAAGCTCTCGTTGTCCCGTTCCGACATCTGGGGGCCAAATCCTTAACTAATTCAACAAACTAAGTGCCCAAGGCAGCACGAATGAGGCTGCGAACTATATCCGATTCGTGCCCACGATCAACTTTTGGGGGCCGACGCGGCGCTTTCAATGCCTGGAAGCGCGGGCGGGAGCTTGGGGCGTTGTTTTCAATCGCGCCGCTACGGCTGGTCCGTTCGATCGCGAACCACGACGGGTGCGCCGCGGCTCAACCCGAGCCCTTCGGCGGCGCTGTTCTCCGCCCGTGCGATCTCGAGAACACCGAAAGAGTTGATGAGCGCGAGATATTCCCCTGGGCGCGTATCCCCGTAGGTGCGCAGCAGCGGAAAGGCATGGTTCCCGGCATGCACGAGAGGCAACCGGAAACGCTCGATGAGTGGTGCCTCGATATTGGTGATCAGATTTCCAAAGTGATCGATGGTGATCACCATGCCGCTCACGCTTCTCGTCTCGACCGTCGGATCCTCTACCCAGGAGGGGACGAGCGTCGTCGTGACATCGCCCAGATCCTCGATCCGGCTGCGGCCGGCGGCGAGCTCGGCCGCAACGGGCGCGAAAATGTCGCGGCCATGGAAGGTCGCGCTCGGGTGGTGGATTCCGAGATGTGCCAGCGGCGCCGCGCCGAGGCGCACGATGTACGGATCGCGTGCCCGGGCCGCAACCGGTGCGAGTAGCCCGTTATCGGGTGCCAGAAAATAGTGGCCTCCGGCGCGCAGCGCGACGATGTTGCGGGCGGTGCCGACACCGGGGTCGACCACCGCCATGTGCACCGTGCCGGCGGGAAAATAACTAAAGGCCCGTGCGAGCCAGAAGCCGGCCTCCGCCGGCCAGTGGACCACGATCTCGTGTGTGAGATCGATGAGACGCGCTTCGGGGAAGCGCGTCAGGATGCAGCCCTTGATGACACCGACGAACGGTCCCTGGTGACCGAAGTCGGTCGTGATGGTGATGACCCCCGAGGGGCGCGCGACCTCAGCCGCGCGCATCGCGTCCGGCAGCCCGGCGCCCCCCTTCTGCACAAGTCCGGCAGCGGTCGGTGTACGGCACCGCGGTGAGTCTCTCGGGCTCGATGTCCTCGCCGCAGACCGCGCAGGTCGTGTAGCGGCCGGAAGCCAATCGCCGCAACGCTCCCTCGACTTGTTGCAGTTCCGCCTGGGCCGAGCTCGAGATGGCCCCGAGGACATCGTCGTGCTCGCGCTGCGTCACCTGCTCGGCGAAGTCGGCCGAAAGCGGATCGGTCTCATGCCGCAGGTCGGCACTCGCCTCACTGGCGCGCTGGCGCAGTTCATCGCGACGCTTGAGCAGTCGCTCCCGTACCGCATTGGTGTCCACGTCAGTCCCCCGGGAAGAATAGAGTCTCTTGAGGGCGGCCATTCAGCCGCGACGTTTATCCTCGAGCCATTTTTGCAGCTGATCGAACGGCTCGATGAATTTCACGACGCCTTCGCGCTCGAGCTGCTGTGCGACAGCCTCGAGATCGACATCGAGCCGCTCGAGCCCCTCGCGAACATCGCTCGCCTCGGCGAGGTGACGCTCGAGCGCGAGCTCGGGGCGCCCCAGCCGCCGATACGTGTTGAGAGTCTCGAGTGGCATGGTGTTCACAGTATCCGGGACGATCAGCTCCTCGACGTATTTGATCGGACTGTAGGCCGGATCCTTGGTCGAAGTCGACGCCCACAGCAGCCGCTGCGGCCGCGCTCCGCGTGCGGTGAGCGCCTGCCAGGTAGGATCGGCAATGGTCTCCTCGAAGATCTCGTATGCCCTGCAGGCGCTCGCGATCGCCGCCTTGCCACGCAGCGCGCGCGCGGCCGGCTGACCTCGCGCCGCAAGTCCATCGAGCAGCCGGTCGACGGCGGTGTCGATGCGGCTCAGGAAGAAGCTCGCCACCGAAGCCACCCGATCGATGGGCTTGCCCTCCTGAGCGCGACGCGCCAGGCCGTCGCGGTAGGCACGCGCCACGGCGCGATAGCGCTCCGGCGAGAAGAGCAGCGTCACGTTGACGTTGACACCGCTAGCGATGAGATCGCGTATGACCGGAAGTCCCGCCTCAGTACCGGGGATCTTTATGAAGGCGTTGGGTACGCTCAAGCGCTGCCACAGACGCTGCGCTTCCTTCAGGCTCCCCGCGCTGTCATCGGCGAGGTGGGGTGAAACCTCCAGACTGACGAAGCCATCGCCCCCCTTGGTCGAGTCGTACAACGGGCGTAGCAGCGCCGCCGCGTCCTTCAGGTCCGCGAGCGCGAGTTCCTCGTACATAGCCATCGCGGAGGAAACCGTGGGCAGAAGCCGTGCGATGCGCTGTCCATAGATCGCCTGGTGCATGATCGAGTGCGCCAGAATCGACGGATTCGAGGTGAGCCCGGCGAGACCGTCATCGTGAATCAGCCGCGCGAGGCTCCCATCATCGAGCATGGCGCGGCCGATATCATCCAGCCAGACACTCTGGCCCAGCTTGTGCAGCTCGAGCAGGGGATTCGGATGAGGCGCGTTCATGGCGGTCAGCTCCGGTGTTCGAGAGTAGCGCAGCTGGCTGTGCGAGTCTCGCGGTTTTGTGTCGGATGTGCGTAAATCATGGGCTCGTATATAGGCGCTGAAGTTCCGTACAAATAAGGAGTGCAGCCATGGCTGAGAGGAATGGCGGCGGTCAGGTCGCCGAAGAGCTGCGTGCGCTGGTGAGCGATGCCGAGGCTTTACTGAGTTCGACCGCGAATGCCGGCAACGCGGAGGTCCAGGAGCGCGCCCGGGCAACGTTGCAGGAGCTGCGCGCGCGGCTCAACGCGCTCGAGGATACCGTGCGATCGCGCGCACGGGATGTGGACAGCTACGTACGCGACAACCCCTGGCAGGCGGTGGCCGTGATCGGCGGCATCGCACTACTGCTGGGGTTGGCTATGGGCCGCAGATGATGGATGCGCCCGCGCCGCTCCCGGAGACGACTACTACGGCCGATCCTCCGGGCGCGGTGCGCGGGCTTCTGGCGGCGCTCCTCGAAGCGCTGCATACGCGGCTCGAGCTTGCGGGTGTGGAGGTGGAGCTCCACCTGCGGGCCCTGTTGCGCTCGCTCATCTGGGCGGTGGGTGCCGTCGCCTGCGCAATGCTGGGTCTCGCCTTTGGCGTGCTCGCATTGATCGCGTCGCTCTGGAACACACACCGCATGCTCGCACTGATCAGCGCGACACTGCTGTTCATTGTGCTGGCGGCCCTCTTTGGCTATCTCGGTGCACGGGCGCTGCGAGTGCATCCGGATGTGCTCGAGGGATCGCTCCAGCAGCTGGCCGAGGATGAGCGGCATGCCCGAGGCGGTTCATGAAGCGCCTCGCGGAGCTCGAGACGCGCCGCCGGGCACTCATTGCACGCTGCGAGGCTCAGCGTGCCGAGCTGTCGTGGCGCCTGGCGCAACTCAGTCCGCGCCGCTGGACCGGAGCCTTGTCGGGCGGTCTGGGCGCAGGCGGCACCGGGCCCGTGCGTCCGGGGCGGCATCCGCTGGCGTGGATCGTGGCGGTAGCCGCGCTGTTGCTGTTGCGCCGGCCCACGGAGGCACTCGCGATGCTTTCGAGGGCGCGCAGCGCGCTGTCACTGGTGACGCGCGCCGCCCAGGTACTCAGCGTGGTCGGAGGATTGCGGGGCTTGCGCCGAGCGCGCCAGCGGTAGAGTGGAAACGCAGCGCTCAGCGCACTGAGGCGGTCGCTGCTGATTGAAGCTTGGCCGATGCAGGCTCCGCCGCAAGCCCGACGAGCGTGGGCATGCCGTTGGCAGCCTTGAGCGTCGAGCGAGCCAGCTCCCAGTGCACCGCGGCAGTTTCACCGCCGAGCGCGTGCTTGAGCTTCTGCGAAAGCTGACGCACATCCGGCCCGACCGACTGTCCTTCGTCGTCCACGGGCGGATGCGCTTCGAGAAACAGTCGCCCATCGACCCAGGCTACCTTCACCGGCTCATTCACCAGACGCACCTTCGTGCCGACTGGTATGACCGCAAAGAGCGCGGCGACGTCCTCGGGATACATGCGGATGCAGCCATGTGTCACTGCCATGCCGACCGCCACGGGATTGTTGGTCCCATGGATCATGTACTCGCCACGGCCGGCCGCGAGGCGCAGCGCGTAGTCGCCGAGCGGATTGTCGGGGCCGGGCCCGACCATCTTCGGCAGCGGATCGCCGTTCTCCTGATGCTCCTTGCGGATCGACTCCGGCGGATACCACGCAGGGTGAACGATCTTCGCAATGACATGCGTATCCCCGAGCGGTGTGCGCCAATCCATCTTGCCGATGCTCACCGGATAGGTGATCACGATCGGCTTCTCGTGCGGCCGGGGTTTGGGAAAGTAATATAGCCGGTGCTCCGGCAGATTCACGATGATGCCCTCGCGCGGACCTGCCGGCAGGATATGACGGCCGGGCAAGGTCAGACGCTGGCCGGCGCCGGGCAGCCAAACATCGACGCCGGGATTCGCGCGGATGATCTCGTAGTAGCCGAGACTGTAACGATGGGCGATGTCAGGGAGCGTGTCCTCGTAGACGGTGGTGATGTTGGAATCTCTCCCAACCACCGCGGTGCCATCGGAGGGCAGCGCATAGAGACTCGCGGAAGCGGAGCCCCCTGCAGCGATCGACGCCAACACGAACACCACAACCCTCCCACGCAGGGAGGTCATGCACTTCACGAGAGGAATTGGCATCTCCAGCAGGATCTCTCTACATCCTTGATTATACGGTAGATGCAACCGTGGCGCTCCCCTTTGCGCCTTATTTCAGAAAATTCCAGTACGCTCTGGCGCGGTGACAGCCAGTCGAAAACCCGCACGGGGCTTCTTCGAGCACGGCACGCTCAGCGTGGCGCGCGCACTCATCGGCATGCATCTGCTGCACGATGATGGGCGAATGGTGCGCGCGGGACGAATCGTCGAGACGGAGGCCTATCAGGGACCGCGCGATCTCGCGGCTCATTCGGCGCGCGGCCGCACGCGTCGCACCGAGGTCATGTTCGGGCCGCCGGGGCACGCGTACGTGTATTTCATCTATGGTTTCTGGAACTGTCTGAATGTCGTCACCGGACGCGCGGGCGTTCCACACGCGGTGCTGCTACGCGCACTCGAGCCGCTCGGGGACCTGAGCGAGAGCACCTGGGGCCCAGGGCTGCTGTGTCGCGCACTGCATATCGATCGGCGTCTGAACGGCGTGGATCTGCGCGGCGATCGACTGTGGCTCGAGCACCCGCCGAAACGCTCGCCAGCCGTGCGTATCGCGCGCGCTACGCGCATCGGCGTCGATTACGCGGGCGAATGGGCGCGCCGGCCGTGGCGATTCTTCGATCGCGACTCGCCCTACGTCTCGACTGCGCCCGCGCGCGGGCGTGCACGGGCCTCCGCGGTGGCGGCGCGTGCTCCCGCCCGTGTGTTGGGAAATAATGGCCGGCGGGTGACGGGCCGGTAAGAGAGGAACCGATGATGTTGTCGACGTTCGATTGGACTCCGAGGCGAAGCATGCGCATTCTGAGCGCGGCGTTGGCCCTGCTCCTGCTGCTCGTGGTTTCGCCGGCGCCGCAGGCGGCGCTCGAGGAAGGCAAGAACTTCACGACGCTCGCGCCCCCGCAGCCGACGAGCCAGCACAGCAAGATCGAGGTGGTGGAGTTCTTCTCCTACGGCTGCCCGCACTGCGCGCACTTCTATCCGCTGCTGAACGCCTGGGTCGCGAAGCTGCCACCCGATGTGCTGTTCCGCCGGGTTCCGGTCGGCTTCAACCGCGACCTCTGGATCAACCTGCAGCGAACGTACTACGCCCTCGACGCCTCAGGGGATCTCGCGCGACTCGATGGCCCGCTCTTTCATGCGCTGCACGAGGAGCGCAAGCCGCTCATCGACGAATCGAGCATCACCGACTGGGTCGGCCGCAGTGGAGGTAATGCCGACAAGTTCGCCGCGGCCTACATCTCGCTGCCGATCAATGAGGAGACCGTGCAGGCGGATCAGATGGCCGCGGACTACCGCATCGAGGGGGTTCCGACGCTGGCGATCGACGGCCGGTATGTGACGCGAGGTGCGGCCTCAGCGGATGAAGAAGCGGGACTGAAGGAGCTGCTTGCCACCGCCGATGAGCTGATCGCGCGGGTACGCAACGAGCGCGGCAAGTCAAAGCCGGCTACTAAGGAGAAAACGACAAGCAGGTAGGCGCGCGCTCGAGCTGGCCTGCCTGCAGACCGCAGTGCCGAGCAGCGAGACCCGCGCGACGCCCCCTACTCCGCTGCCAGCTCGAGCAGCTCCTTCCCTTCGGGAACCCGATCGCCACGCGCAAAATGAATGGCCTTCACCGTGCCGGCGTGCGGGGCGGTGATGGTGTGCTCCATCTTCATGGCCTCGATCACCATGAGCACATCGCCCGCGCTCACCTTGGTTCCAACCGTCACCGGCACCGACACCACCACTCCCGGGAGCGGCGTGGTCAGGCCACCGACCGCGGCCGTGGCGCTGAACTCGTGTGTGCGCGGGTCATCGAGAAGAAGGTCGTACTGCGCTTCTCCGAGCCACAGGTAAACGTGCGCTCCCACGATGAGGTAGCGCGCATGAAGGCGCTGCGCGCCAATGCGTGCCGCAACCATTTCAGATGTTGTCTGCGAGTCGGTGAGCGCCGCACGCGTGCCTGCGGTGATCGTGGCTGCCACGGGAGCGCCGTTGGCATATTCGAGCTCAACGGTCGAGCGTTGCCCTCGCCAGGAGAAGCTATACCCGATAGGCATGACGAGATTCGGCGTGAAGCCATCGAGAACCTGCCATGGGCTTGCCGTCCTCATCGGCCCAGCAGCAGGTGCGCCGGCGCAGTCCTCTGCAGACGCCGTAAAGTGGAGAGCGAGCGCCGCGAGCACCAGTGCTTCTGCCGGCACGGTGCCGGGCCCCGCGAAGTCGGCAAGATTCTGGTCGAGCAGTGCGATGTGGTGCCGAACCTCGAGAAACACCGGTGCACGCAGAATCCGCGCCAGCCAGCGCTCGTTGGTGGCGATGCCTGCGCTGCGCGTCTCATCGAGCGCGCGTGCCAGACGCGCCGCGGCCTCATCGCGCGTGCCGCCCCAGGCGATCACCTTGCCGAGCAGTGAGTCGTAGCTGTCCGGCACCGTGTCGCCGGAGCCGAAGCCCGCATCGACGCGCACTGAGTCCATGCGCGGCCATTCGAGCAACGCCAGCCGTCCGGCGCTTGGCAGGAAGCC
>Ga0310811_10006597_pt1 | contig 14842 bp, 9 predicted proteins | sample YCmetagenome_FD_207642 | JGI IMG/M metagenome (GOLD analysis project Ga0310811, IMG submission 207642) | Soil microbial communities from experimental microcosm in Duke University, North Carolina, United States - YC | ecosystem: Engineered > Artificial ecosystem > Soil microcosm > Unclassified ...
GCGTTTTCGGTTGACTGAAACGACTACCAGCAGCGGACTCCAAACGAGTGACGAAGCTCCCAGCCCAGATGTCCGGCGATTTTTGTTCTTCCAGCCAAACGAGCGCAGTTCGTAAATCGGAATCCAACCCAGATTCATAAAACGCCGCCACGAGCGCCGAAAATAGCCGGGACGGATGCGGCGGCCATTCCGGGACATCCCGTTCCCGGAAATCGGTCGCGTAAACGCGCCCGCTCAAAAATTCAACCTCAAGTGCGAACATGGGATCACGGGGCGGTGTCTTCGATTTCGCCGCGTCCGGCCTGGCTGAGTTCGAGGAGCTTCAAAAGCTTCGGCGATGGCTCCATTCTCACAGGCGTTGATTGCCATGTGAGTTTTGCGCCTGATGCGGCTGCGACAGCCGCATCAAGGAGTGCTTTGGTCGTCTTGACGGAAAGGCTTTCCGTATCGATTTCCTCAATTTTTCCATCCTCATCAATAAACTCGATCTTCGATGGTTCCGTTGGGACTGGCACGAGTTGGCTGCGAGACCGCAAGAGATAGCCATCTGATTTCTGAAGCGCGATGGCGTGAAGCGCGAGCGCCGCCAGCACGACTCGACCGGCTTTGTTTCGCTCCGCCGACGATTTTCCGTCCGCAGCAGGGAAGCGAAGGCGGCGTAATTGAGGGAACGACAACACAGTGGTCTGTAGAGCTGAAGAGATCGTCACGCCGCCGGAATAAGGTTCTGCCTCTGAGTCCCTTTTCTTGTCCTTGTATTCGACGACCGACGGAGGGATGTTTCCGTGTCCGATCGCGGATGGCTTTCCCTTTTCCTCAGGTTTTTTTCCTACCGCGATTAAGTTGCCTTTCTTGTCCTTGGCTGCGTCTGCTTCGTCGAAAGTCCACTTTTCGTCCTCGTCCTTATGTTCGTAGATCCGCCCTTCGATTTTCGAGCCGATGTTGAAAGGGTCGAGTTTCCCTCCGGTTCGCACACCGGCCACTGAATCAAATCCCACGATCTCGGAAACAAGCGCACGTGCAAACTTGTTTCCCAGCCCACCTCCGGAGCCATGCGAATCCCACACGCCGAAGATGAGGGCTGTCGGGCAGTATTCAAACAATGCCGTCGCATCGGCATAACTCGACGCGGTAAATCTTTTCCCAATTGTGGATTTGGCGAACGGCAATCCCTTCTCATCAATCACGAGGCTGTCGCGGATTAATGCGTCCGCAATCCGATGTGGAGCGTCCAGTGACGTGACCTTCTTCCGTCCCTCGAATGCCGAGGGGAAATTCACCTCAATCACCGGAATTTGAATGTCTTTGTCTTCCACTGCTTGCAACAATCCTTGTTCCATGCGATTGGCCTGCGACTGCACCGAATCGAGCAATACGGTTTGGACTTCCCGTTCGCCAATCCTGCGTTTTTCAACCGCATAGACGGCATGGTTTTCTCCCGCGTAAGTGGGCGGAAAGATTTTGTCATCGGCACCACCAACGGGGAGCAACTTTGTGCGGATGCGGAGAGCCGCTCCGTCTCCGGAACAGGCTTGATTGAGTAGTTCCAAGTCCAATGTTTTCATTTGAGTTTAGTTCTTAGGGTGAAGGGTGCATTTTTAGCAGGGTTTTCGATTTTGGAATTGCATCGGCTTTGGCAAATAGTTCCAAAATCCGAAATGAGGGTCGCCATGTGCCCGTGACGTTAACAAGAAATAAATGACAGCGTGACAAGCTCCTGACTTGTCGCCTTGCGCAACCTTGGCTGCGATGTGCCTGGTTTTGAATCGCATGATGCTGCGCCAATGTGGAATCTTCGTTGAAATTGTTCGGCGCGCGTTAAACTGTATCAAAATCGGATTCCTGACTGCGAGCACAATAATTGCTTCAGCCAAGCCCAAAACCACCGCCGGTCTACAAATGATTTCGGCGCTTCGGTTGGGATGTTGGCTGCTGGGGAACGGAGCGGTTCCAGAATGAAGCGTCTAGTGGAATGGCGGAAGAAGAAGAGGAGAGACCGGCGCCAACATCCCAACGGAAGCTCAACGCGACTGCATGGTATTCAAGCCGGAACGAGCGCGCGCGGAACAGAGTGAACGCAAGGGCGGCAGGGTGCGGTTACGACGTGGAGCGGGCGTTGGTTCCAGCGTTCGTTGTTCCCGGACCTGACTCCCCAACAGGTATCCTCGATGCCAGAGTGATGGCCCGTGCTGTCGTCACAAAGTTTCCGCCGCTGCGATCCATTCAAATTCACTTAGAAATTCAGGATGGTTCGCCTTCAAAAAGCGGATCACTTTCGCGTTCTCCAACAATTTTTTCGTGTATGCCTTCACCACCGTCAGATTCAGCATGTTCTCCCCAAATGCTTCGTCGATTGCCTTGAAATCCTTTTCCAATGACTCCATCTCCTGCTCCATACGTGCGATTTCTTCCCGTGACAATCCCTCTTTGACTTTCGGCGTTTCCGAATCGACCAGTTGGTCTCGCGACGTGCCCAAGTACAGCGCCTCGGCATATCCAGATGCGAATATGTTCGCGTTCACCATCAACTCGGCCATTTCAATTTGCCGAACGCCTGTCACTTTTTTAAGAAACCGAAGTGCTTTGGGGCTGATCGGCTTGTCCTTCAGTATGTCGGCCGCTTCGGCGTGAACGCCGTCCAGTAGGTTCATGGATGCACGCACCGCGCTCAGCGGCATGTCGAGGGCCGCGGCTATTCTCTCTGGCTTCACGCCGTTTTGGACGGCTTTGACGATCATTTTGTGCTCTTGGATCGGCTGCAACCGGCTGATCCGGGCGTTGTAGGTGAAGCTTTCGTCGTCGGTCGCGATAAGGCACTCCACTTCCGTAATGCCCAACTCCTTTAAGGCACTGTGCCGAAGATGCCCATCGAGGAGCATGTAGGTGCCAGATTTGTCCCGTTGCGGGTGAATTACCAGCGGTTCAATCAACCCCACTTCTTTAATCGAGGTTAGAATCCTTTTGTAGCGGCTGACCGTCTTATGGGGATTCTTTATTCGGCGAACAGGCAAAATCAAATCAAGCGACACCTTGATCGTTTTCATCTCGAAGGCCACTTTGGCAACACTCATGCGGCCTCCTCGTGTTTATGGGACATCTTCGTCCATAGATATTTTGGCATTGTGAACAAAGCCTCGGCCCTGAGTAAATTTACAAAGTTTTCGTCCCCAACCAGCTTGTCAAATGCCTTCACCAGAAACAGAAGTTTCTCTTCGCACAGTTTCGCTTTCCGCACCTGGAGCTTTTGACGCTGACATTCGCGCCTGTATATACTCACCATGTTATCGGCGCTGGCCTGGCTGTCTCGATCTCCTCGAACCCGTGTTTTTCCGAGAAATCGCCGTTGTTCAATAATGCGTTTCACAACGCGAATGGATATATGGTTCAGCTTCTTGCTTTCGAGTCCCTTGAGCATTTCGCGCTGCATTTCCACGTCATCGGTTTTCGCGATGTCCATAGCGATCCAAATTGGAATGTTGCCGTTGAGCGCCTCACTGATAAGCCGTTCTTCTCCCGACCGCTTTAGCGTCATCAAATTACTGACATACGAGTCGGAAATGCCCAACTTCTTTCCAATATCGCCATTGCCGTATCCGGCGGCCTTCAACCGCTCGATTTCACGCAACAAGTCTGCTGGCACGGGAAAGCGTCGGGCCGCGTTCTCCACCAAACTTCGAACCAACCGCTCTTCCTTGCTCACCTCAACTACAATTGCTGGAATTTCTTTGTAGCCCAAGGCCATGCAGGCCTCGATTCTTCCCTGCCCACAGACCAAATCATAACCTGGCTCATTTCCTTCATCGGCGGAACGTACGCTCACTTGAATTGGCTTTTTCAGCCCAAGCTTCTTGATGCTATCCACGATCACCTCAAATTTTGCTTTGTTCCGAAGCCTCGGGTTGATGATGCGAATGTGGTCGATTGGAATCATTTGTACGTCGTCGTTCATGCAGCCTCCTGTAGTTTTGTGCGCTGGTTGATTTCAACAAAATTATAATCAATGCCGGGCTCGTAGCCGATTAGCCGGTACGCTGAAACCAAACTGCCAAAGCGAGAACGAAACGCGGTGCTGGAAGGAAGATCGTCGGCCTCGTCGATCAGTATGCCGCAGATGCGACCATGCTTGTTGAGCACGCCGCGCAGTTTCTCCAGCATTTCATCATCTGAAAGTTTCCGGCTCCGAGCCAGAATGATGCCTTGGGCCGTGTGGAAAAGGCTGGGTTCCACAATGCCTTCAAACTTGCCGTCCCCACGAATCCATTTTTCCTGCGGGTTCACAATGTGTTTGAGTTTCAGTTTGAAGGAAGTGCGATGATAAACATTGTTGCCGATATATTTTTCGTTGGTGAGCACCTGATGAACAGTGGCCCGATTCCACGCGCGCCCAAAGTCGGTGTATTCACCAGCCATCGTCCGCTTCATGGTTTTCATGACCGAGGACATTGGGCTGCCGTCATTTTCAAACTGCTCGGCGCAATAATGGACCGAAACACCGGCCCGGCGGCAAATGTATTCATAATAGGCGCTTTCATCGGCATCCTGAAAACGCCCCCACCGACTGACATCGTACACGAGAATGGAAGAGAAATTGATTTGCCCGTTTTGAACATCCTGAATCATTCGTGCCAGAGACTCGCGGCCCTGGATATTTAGGCCACTCTTACCCTCGTCTGAGTATTCTCTGACTATCTGCATTTCACGCCGTTTGGCATACTCCTGGATTACGTCCATTTGGTTACTGGTCGAGTACTGCTGGTGTTCCGTGGACATCCTCACGTAGGCGGCGGCACTCTTGGGTGGTAAGACTGGTTGGTGGTTACTCATATAAAGTATAACTCGTCGCCGCGAGTGCTGACGGCAAAAACGCAGCTTTTCCGTTCCTTGGTTTTGAAGCGAACGCTGCCGATGAGGCGACGTTTATCGCTGGAAACTAAATTAGTAATCGTTTTCATTAACGCGGATAGAGTTTCACGCGATGGCTTTCAGGAAAATACATAAGTTGTGTGGAGCCGCGTCAGTTCGTGGTCGGCCCATTGGAACACGGAGAGTGGCATCGATAACGACCAAACAGAGTGACACCGAATTGGCCTACAATAGCGACGGTCATTTTTTCGAGGGTACCGAAACTCGCAGCCATGACTTTCCACCAGCCTGCGGCGTCGGGTTGCGGTGGTGACCGCTCAACCAGGGAACTTATGGTCGTTTGAATCTCTGGAAGCCAATTTGTGAACCGGTTCCAATACTGTTTCAATAGGGGGAGCCACGAAAGCGCGTTGGCGTTGAGAGTTCCGTCGAAAAACTCACTGATTGTGGCATTCAAAACCAACCTATAAGGCTGTGCAAATGATGGAAGGATACTGACTGTTTTGCGACAGGAGTCGCATCGAAAGCGCCGAATAAAAACCCGTAGGACACCACGACTTGTACTGGTCACATTGCGCGCGTAATACCCGTGAGACGCGAGCGTATCTCGGATGCCACAGCAAGGGCACTCCATCGGTGGCTCGACGGTTTGATGAACGTTCGCGTTCGCGTAATGGTCGGCACTTACGGGCACTGCACGAAGAATCTGCATGCAAGCAAATCAATCGCGCGCATCAGCCCTGTGTGACAGGCGTTGCATCTTGCCGCCGGAAGCGATGTGAGCGAACCACATTTCATCCGCCAGGGCGGCGACGAACTCATTACGACGGGTGCTGAGTTCGATGGTGACGCGGCATTCGTTTTCGTTGAAGCGCGAGAGGATCAGAAGGCGACCGTTGGTCAGTGGGTTTTTCCAAGCTGGAGGCACACGCTCGGGCAATGAGCGCGCGGGACAGATAATAATCGGTTGCGAGCCACGCAAGAGGATTTGCAAACATTCCTTTTCCACGGGAGAATGGAAGCCGCTGATGACGCAGCGCCCGGCGTCGCGCCATTTGGCGGCTTGATCGTAGGCCGTCAGAATGACATTGCCGGGGCAGCGGGCGGAGGAGAACAGCGCGGTCTTGCGCACCGCAAGCAAATCCAGATTGCCGAGGGCGGAGATTTGGCCGGGTGCAACGTCTCCCAATCGCTCGCGCAATCGCGCCGGATAACGGGCATCAGAGGCGATGAGAAGGACGGATGTCATTCCTCCTCGTTCTCAGCGGAGCGGCCAAGGCGGTATTTGATGTCGTAGTTCAGGATGAAATCCAGCTCCTCTGCCGTGAACCCGTAGTGTTCCGCCAGAACCGTGTCGATTTCATCAAGGATGGGCTTGGAATGCTTCGGATAGATGCACTGAATCTTCATCATTCCCCACTCCGCATAGTTCATCTCCAAAATGCGCGAATTCTTTTTGAAATCTTCCATCAGCAAACCAGCAAGCGTGTCGAGCTTGTCTCGCGAAACTTTGTCGAGTGAATCGAAATCAAGCGGAATGCCGAGAACTTCCCGTTTGTTGAGATTGCGACAATCCGACCAGACGGTTAGCAACCAGTAGAACAGGGTGGAGTTTAAGGCGCACAAGAAGGAACTGCGCTGCCGTTCGTCTGCTACAACCACTTCTTTGAGTTCGGACGGTTCACGTTTGCGTCCACGTCCGTCAGTAATCCCAGGAACAAAATCAAGAATCTGGACGAACCAGCTCAATTTACGGGTGTAAAAGATGCGGTTCCGGCCAATGCTAGCGCTGAAATGATTCAAAGATTTTGGAGACGATGAAACTTTAGCCAATACTGAAGCTTCAACATTTGATCCAACTTTTGGCATCGAGCCGTCTCGAACCAACCGTGTCGTTTCGGTGAAGCGGAGGGTTTGGAAGAGATGATCGCGAGCTTCCGTGAGCCACTTGTTGTAGGTAGTGGTGTGAATGGAATGCTCTCGGGCACTTTCTTTCGACAGAAGAACAATGGCGAGCCGAATGTGTTCAAGACCGTCAAACAGTTTCCCGGGCCTGTCATTGAAATTGCTTACTACAACGCTTCCATTCGACAGCCAGACCTTGCGCAGGGCTGCGTAGCCATCTGTGCAAACGGAGGCAACCGGGATAATAAGGCCTATACGTCCTGTTCGGCCCGCCAGCACCACTGACCGTTCCCAAGTGAAAGCGTATAGGTTTCCGCACTCCTCCGTCGCATAGCCTTTGATTACGTAGTTCTTTTTGAGTTCTTTGTATTCCACGTAAGGCGGATTTCCGATGATGACATCGAACCCGCCGCGGGCATGAATGCCGTAGAACTGGATGAACCAGTGGAATGGTTGGTGCGATTTCACCCATTTGGCGTACGCAACCTCGTCGCTCACCTTCACGCCGTATTCGCTGGCAAGGTGGCGGTTGAGTTCGCCTTCCAGTGCTTTGAGTCGTTTCTGGAGTTCCTGTTTGTCGGAGTGGGGCACTGAACCGTCGCCCTCAGTCTGGAGTTGACGAAATTTACTGAACGCCTGCTCTACGTCCGCGCAGCGTGTATTGAATCGGGCGAAACTACCCAACTCATCCTCGCCCATCAATTTCATCTGACCGCCTCCGAGTTCCTTCATGCACCGCTGCACTTCTTCTTTGGTAGCGTAGCCGACGAGGGTGTTGCCGGCGCGAATGTTGAAATCAATGTCAGGCAGCGGCTCGATGCCGAGATTGTCCTTCGTCGCGTCCGGCTCGACTTGCGCCGCGAGCTTAAGGAACAGGCGCAGTTTGCAAATTTCCACCGCCTCTTCCATGATGTCCACCGCGTAAAGATTATTGAGAGTGATGGATTTCAGAACGAAGTAGCGCCGGTTGGGATGCACGTCCACGCGTGCGAGGACTTCGGTAAATTTCTTGTGGTAGTTGGGATGGGCCTTCCGTCCGTTCTCGCCCCACTCGGCAACGAACACTTCCATGCGGTCCAGACACGCTTCGTAGAGTGGTTCAAGGATGTTGAGCGCGGCAAATATGAATGCGCCCGAGCCGCCGGTCGGGTCGAGTACGGTGATGGTGGTAATTGCCGACCACAGGGCCATTAGCAGGTCCGGGCCTTCACAATTCTGAATGACATCCTGCGCGAACTGGCGCAGATCGAGATTGAGGATGATGAAATCGTTGACTGCATTGACTTCGCCCGCGACGAGTTTCTTTCTGACTTCCTCGTAACGCTGCCGCCGGGCGACGACTTCACGCCAGATTTCAGTCGGTAAGGCGTAATTGGCGGGCGCAGCCTTGTTCCACGCCTTGCGACGGGTCGCTAAATCCGGTTTGTCCGGGTCCAGACCGAGGGCGATATCTTTCGGCAATGGAAGTCCGACCCCTTTTTTGACCGCGTCGTAAATGTAGCGGTCAGGATTTTCGGGGAGCAAATCCCAAAGTGTCGGGCCGTTGGGATTTTCAAATGCCACCTTACACTTGGCGCGTGCGGCGTCGAACAGGAACGGAATGACGGTGCTCTTGCTGATATACTCCGTGATGTCCTCCTTCGTGTAATATGCCCCCATTTGTTTCTGGTTTATGTATTTCTCGAAAATGTAGCCCAGCACGTCGGGATTGATCTCGTTGTCGTCGCGGAGTGGGCGTTCGTCGAGATGCCACTGGTATTGATCGAAATAATCAAAAACGCGCTCGAAGGCTTTGTCGGGAATCTGGATGACCTCCCCGTAGCGTTCGGGTCTCTCAAGTTCATGCACGTCGAACAGTCCGCCGTTGAGATACGGAATGTTGCCAAGTAGCTTTTCCAAGTCGGGGGCGCGGTCCTTGCGCCGCTTGCCAAAGCCTTCATGAAAAAGGCGTAATAGGAAGATGCGATAGAACGTGTAAAACTTGTCCTTGCCGTGTTCTTTTTTGCAGCGGTCGAGACGATTCCGAAGGTAATTGTGGTCGCCGTCGAGAAAACCCTTGCGCTGGATGAAATAGACGAACATCAGGCGGTTGAGCATTACGGACGCATACCATTCGCAGTCGGCCACCTCGCCGATGCCATCAATGAATTTGAGGAAGGCTTTGCGATGCGTGTCAAATTCGCGATAGAACGCCTTGGTGACGCGCTCAATGTCGAACGCTGCGCGGGCGCGGCTGGCAATATCAGTAACGGACAATCCGGCCTCTTCTTCTTCGAGCGAGACGTAGAGGATTTGCAACTTCTGGAGCAGCGAGTCGCCGGGTTGAGAACGATTGAACTCGTGCGTGCGGGCAGCGAGCGGTTTGCCTTGTTCGCGGCGCACCCACATCCAGGATTGTGTCGCGTAGTCGTGCGTCGCAAAAACAATTAGGTGTTCAAAGCTCGTCTCGGATAATTTGCGGTCGAGTTTCAACCGCGTGCTGTGATCGGGCATCTGACCGTTTGTAGTCGCGCATAGCCAGGCGGTGAAGCCGCGCTTCTCGGCAACCGCCGAGAAAATGTAGTCCGTTTCACCGGCGCGGAGCGTGAGTTTCTGGCGGACTGGTTCCCAGCCAAGTTCCTGGACAAACAACATGGTGAGATTCCCAGCTTGCAGGAATGGGCGAGCGCGTTGGAAGTCGAGCGCCATAGGTTAATCCTTGTGGATGCCGAGCGAGCAAATGATTTTGGGCTCGCGGCCCTCGACGTTGTCCTTCGGAATACAAAGCCGGTCTTCCTCGTGGAGTGCCAGAATAAATGCGACGAGCTTATCGTCACCAACGCCTGCGCGGAGTTCGCGATTGAGCAGGTCGCGAGCGGCCTCGGTTAGCGGGGATTCGTAGATTTGGTCAATAGCTTGGTGGAGCGGTTTGATGTCGAACAGACTGTCCTTTACTCTTCCAGCGTAGTCCTTAAGGCGCTCGTAAACGCGGCGTCTGGCACTTGCGGGCTTGCCAAGCTGGCCGCCGGTGGAGATGTGTTCGGTTTGAATGTCGGCTACTGCCTGTTGTACCAATGAGTGATGGTTGGACAGCCGTGGCAGAGCTGGCGTACTCGGTTCGCAGGCGGCAGCCCGCAAGATTTCATGCTGAGATTCCGTGACTGTGCGGCCAGTTTCGTCCACCCACGCGAGCGCGTCGTTGCCATCTGCCGTTCGGACGTAAACCATGACGCCGGAGATGGGCTGTGGCCCGGCTGCGCCAGCGAGTTTACCGGGAATCGCGGACAGCGCCTTCGTGGAAAAGACAACTCCGGGCAGGTCAGGAATGGTTTTCTTCAGCGATGGATCGGTGTCGCACGCATTTTTCCAAATCTGGTAGGCCAGTGACGCGAGGTCCACTTCGTCGTCCGCTGGGTCGTCCAAGACTCCGGATTTTTCCGTGAAAAGGTCACGGATGATTGTGTCATGTTTCTCATCCTCGAAGAAAGTTTCATCCGTGCCGACGACTTCGGCGTTTTCGTGAAGGCGCTGACGGACACGCGAGCGTAAACGGATGAGACGCTCGACGCCGTCGGCTGGAACAAACGAGTAGCAGAGAATTTCCTCGGCTTTCTGGCCGATGCGATCCACGCGGCCTGCGCGTTGAATGAGGCGAATGATTGCCCACGGCAAATCGAAGTTTACGACGATGGCGGCGTCCTGAAGGTTTTGACCTTCGCTGAGAACATCGGTGGCAATCAGTACGCCGAGTCCTTCGGCGGGCGAAACGTAGTTTGGTGACCCTTTGTCCCGTGCTTTGTTGCTGTCAGGGCTGAATCGACGGGCATACTTGGATGGCTCTTCAGTGTCGCCGGTGACCCCCGCCATTTCCTTCAGTCCGCGTATTTGCAACTGATCCGCGAGATAGGTCACGGTGTCGGCAAACTGAGAGAAGACGAGGATCTTCTGGCCGGGATGCTTCTTTGTGAGAAGTTTGTGGAGTTCGGCGAGCTTATGATCCTGGTCGGGCTGCCAGTGGCCCGCGAATTCGAGGATGGAGAAAAGGCGCTGGGCGTCCTGCTGGAGGTGTTGGGCCAAATCCGCGACAAAGACATCGGGGCGCAGCCAATCGAAATTGCTGGTGTGCTCATTGCGAAGCGTCTGGTAACCAGACGCAGCGGCTTTGGCAAAATCGGCGAGGGATTTGGCTGTGATTTCGGTAGGCTTGGCAGCAGGGGCTTCCTCTGCGGCGAAGAGCGGGCTGTCGCTGTCGTGATCCTCGGTTCGAGTGTCAAACAATGCGGAGTCTTGTGTGCCGACGGGCAGTGGCAAGCCGTTCTCCAGGGCGTGCAGAAAAATGTAATTGCGTAGAATGTGCCGACGCACCGAGAGCAGGAATGCGTGGCCGCTGCTTTCCAACCGCTTGAAAAGATTCGTGCGACAGAAGCCTATGAGCCGTTTTCCAGCACGGGAAAGATTTGCCATCACTTCGGCCTCGTCCTGGGTGGGCGGAGTATCGGGCGTCGGCTTGAGGTAGTTGGCGAGGCCGTAGCGTGGCAGGTGAAGCACGCGAACGGTGTCTACCACCTGGTCAGAATAAAGCCGGGCGTATTGGTCGTTCGGGTCGCTGTCGCGAATCCGAAACGTCAAGGTCTTGGGCTGGCGCTTGGGAAAATGAAAGCGAGTGCCACCTTCAAGGATGAGGAAGCGACGATCTCCCTTGGTCTTCGTGCGTTCGCATTTGAGACACTTTTCCTGGGTGGGCAAGAGGACAGTCGCGCACTCGGGGCATTCCGTATAGGCGTAATTCCGTTCAACGAAGCTGCGCGTGCGGCGAACCATGAACAAGCGCATCAACTCCCGCCAATCGTCGGCGTGGCCGCTCTTTTCAAAAGCGGACAAACAATTTACAGCGCACTGATGACGGCGGGTAAATTCGTCCGGACGGCCATCGCAGTCGCGACGCAAGTATTCCTCGGGCCGGATGCCGACAACGTCGTCAGGATTCATGAACAGACGAAGCTGATTGGCTAGATCGAGGTAGGCTTTGTTGTATGGGGTGGCCGAAAGGAGGATGCATTTGCTGGCATTGCGCGACAGATAATCGCGCACTGCCGCCCACCGGCGACCTTCGCGATTCCGTAGGTTGTGACTTTCGTCAATGATGACGACCCGGTAGCGGCGGAGTTCAGACAGACTGTTCTGCGCCTGGGTGACGGAGACGACCTTCGCAATCAACCGATAGCGATGGGCGTAATCTTCCCACATGCCCACGAGATTCTTGGGGCAAAGGATAAGAGTTTCGAGGGAGCGCGGCGGATCTTGAAACACACGGGCAAGTGCGGTCGCCATCAGCGTTTTGCCGAGGCCGACAACGTCGCCAAGGATTACACCGCCGCGTTTTTCAAGATGCCGGGCCGCGATGCGGACGGCGGCAGATTGAAATTCGAGCAGGGTATCGCGCATATCCGGCGGGATGGCAAATTCGGACAGGCCCGCGCGCGCCTCCTCCGCTAGATGGTAGGCCATCTTGACGTAAATGTGGTATGGGGGCGGGCATTCCGGTCGCGCCCAACTTTCGTCGATGACCTGGATCAATTCCTTGGTGATGTCCACGCACCATTTGTCACCCCAGCGGTCATCAAACCATTTTGCAAGTTTTCCGGTGGCGTCGTGTTCGAGGACGTCCACGTTGAGTTCGCCCTGGCTGGAAAGCCCCGCAAAGGTAAGATTGCTAGAACCGAGAAATCCGGTGATCGGATTGTTGGGATCAGCGCGGAAGCAGAGGTAAAGCTTGGCGTGAAGCGTGTGGCGCAGGAAAAGCTTCACTACCACTTTGCCAGCCTTGAGTTGGGCAGAAAGACGTCGCAGGCCTACTTCGTCCTGATCGGTTGGGGCACCAAAGGTGAGTTGCGCGCGAAATTCCTCAGCAAGGCGGCGTTTGAGGCGAATAACCGACTGATTGCTGACTTGTTCTTCCTGTGGCAGGAGGCTGTACGCCCGGCGGAGTTCCTCTTGCGGAATCCTCTGCATACCTACGAGGAGGCGGCATTGATGGCCCGGCCCGCCTGGCCAATCCTCAATCAGGCGATCAATCGCCTTCCAACCCCGTAAATTAAAGTAACCGACACAAAAGTCGGCGCGGTTCGAGAGGTCGAGGGTCTGCTCCAAGGCAGGGAGCAAATCGACTTCGATGTTGTCGAAGATTCGAGGCATGGCTGTTCGCTCGCGCGCGAATCAGCCGTGTTGAGACTGCAACTTGAAGGTTATCCCGTGCCTGAAAAAGAAGGGGGCGACACTTACTTACGCCCCAATACAGGCACGTGGATGCCCTTCAAGAAGCGCTTTCAGCGCGCCCCGAGTGGGGGCGCGCATCGAGCGCTGTCCTTGAAGTCGAAATTTCCACGTTTCGTATTGAACAGCAGCCGAAGCTACGCGAATTGTATTTTGTAAAAAATTTAGTTGATCATCATTCTCGATATTTCGAACGGCGGTGAGAGTAACCAAAACATTGGCATCTCGACAATGTTTGAATTGGTCGGATTGTGGGACGAACGGAATCTGCTCTCAGTGATCTGGTTATCCACCGAACACTCGCGCATTTTGTGTAGCATATACACCCGATACTATGGCCTTTCGGGCACATTGTGGGCGACATGAATGCTTTTGCCCAAATGGACATCGAACCGAAATCGCATTCCGTGTTGGAGCAGACCGCCGTCGTTGGGCAAAACGCTTTCCGTCTGAGATTTTGTCCTGAACTGCGGACAACCCACGTTCAAAACCGGGTAAATTACCCATTAAACCGAGAAAATATTGTTCCACCAACTGAACAACATGAAGCGGTTCCCTATGGTATGGATGCGAGTGTGATCAGATTTTGCACCACTCGCCCTGAAATGGCAGGAAATGCCGAAAACGATTGTAATGGTTCCGTTACATCGCCGGGGCGGTCCTTGATGTAGGGTTCAAAGAACTTGTTATGGAAACAGATGACAACCTGACGGTTGAAAGAAGCGCCTCACTATTGGGCGTGAATGAGTTCAGCCTGCTGTCGCGTGTGCAGACAGGCGAAATTAAAGTGACGCGGGCGCGCTCCGGAGAATTGCTGATTCCCGCCTCTGAACTGGCACGGCTCTGCCCGGATGTCATGAAAACGCAAAGCGTCGATTCGGGAACCGAGAGTCCTCCGGTTTCCAATGACGAATTGGGAATCAAAAAATCCTTCGGTGGGTTGAAGCGAAACGGCGAATATCCTGCTCGGTTCACTGTGCCGGGGTACGAAGGGCAGTTCACAGCGCGCGAGATTGAAAGTTATCGCGCCGCTTTCAGCGCCATTGCGAACCAGCATAGATCTCTCGCCGGGTTTAAAAGGCAATTGGACAGAGAGAGTGCCGTGCCTTCTGAAAAGGAATTCGAAACGCCTCAGACTGGCCGCTGGCTGGTCCGGTGCAGGCTGTTGAATCTCGGCCAAAGCGAAATTTTGCTTTGCCAGAGGGCGGATTACGACTTCGCAATTATCGAACGGTTTCGGACTGATTCCGCCTATGCCAAGGCCAACGACAGCGCGGAAATCCTGATGAAAGGAAACCGAGTTCGGCAATTAACGGAGGATTTCAAGGCGAACGCGCAGCACACGTTGGAATTCCTGGCCAGCAATCTCACGGCCAAGGCGCAGAAAGTCGTTTGGGAGCAATTTCCCGATGATCGGCCCGGCCACGTTGTGTCAGCCATTTCGGAGCGATGCCGACAGGCCGTTACGAATGAGGAGACAATTTCGCAGAACCAACGGCAGGCTCATTCCGTGAGTCGAGGCGTCAGCATTTAAGGAGGAGTTATGCAACAAGACATGGAACGCTTCCTGAACTTGAAAACGCCTCCGGCCCGTTTGACCGCTGCGGAAGCTGCCTGGCTCCTGGGCTTCTCGGCCCACGAGATTCCCATTCTCATGGCCAAGGGTCTGCTGAAACCGCTCGGACATCCCGCCCACAATGGTCAGAAGTTCTTTCTGACCGCGACGCTGGAAGATTTGAAGCGCGATGAAAAATGGTTCGGAAAAGCCTCGGATGCGATTGTGGACTACTGGCGCTACAAAAACAGCCGCAAAAGCCCGAAT
>Ga0310811_10006598_pt1 | contig 14840 bp, 12 predicted proteins | sample YCmetagenome_FD_207642 | JGI IMG/M metagenome (GOLD analysis project Ga0310811, IMG submission 207642) | Soil microbial communities from experimental microcosm in Duke University, North Carolina, United States - YC | ecosystem: Engineered > Artificial ecosystem > Soil microcosm > Unclassified ...
TGACCGAGTTCTTCTTGATGTTCTTCTTGATCTTTTGTGTCGACACACTCTTCACGATCCGCTCCTTGATCTCACGTTCACGTTCATCTGTCTTGTCCTGCTTCTCCTCGGCCTTGAGCATCAGCCGATCATTGTGTCTCCTCATACGTTCATGCTCTTCCGCATTGAGACACAACTCACGTTCATAGCAATGCCGTTCACCACCCCATTCACCATTGAAGCTCTCCATAATCGTTCTAAAGTAGGCGTGGAGTTGTTCACGATCCTCAATATCTCCACGCAGAGCCATGTACCTGTGAATAGCCGAGACACACAGGCATTGGAGCCAATCCCTCCGTTCTACGAACCAGTTGAACTTGACACTGTCAGGCAATAGACCGTGAGGCTGGTGCTTGCGCATCCCTCGTGCACAATGACGCACCAAATGCTGAACGAACTTATGGAGCCTCGGAACGAGTTGAGCAGTGGTGAACTCCTCACTATACCTGTGTACAATGTCCGAATGTTGCATGGTGTCCTCATCAGTCAATCGCAGGGTATTGTCATCCAAAACCCCATCGTATCCAGCCGGATCCAGTGTGAACCGAATGTCACTGTGCATACGACATGGCATCTCCAATGTCTGGATGAGATCAGCCCGTTCCTCCTTCGTTCCAATATAGTATTTCATGTACTGCTTGAATTGCTCGACAAACATTTCAAGCATGCTCTTGGGGTGGATGGCGTCCATACGGGTGACGGGGATGGCCGATGGGAGATCTGAGAAGATCGGTTCGAGAACATCTTGATTCAGGACAGATTCACGTACCAATCGATTGGATGGAGGACTGCGAACGGGAGAGAGAACGGCAGACATGGTGAGAGGGAAGGGAAAGGTATGAGAGAGGTGCTTTGAAGAATGAACAGTGTAATGTGAGGAGAACAGCGGTGTGAGTGGGAGGATGACTCATCTGAATCACACACTACTCCACTGCTCAATTGGGTCGACCAATCTGGAGAGGGAAGGGACGTGCCGTCAAGCTACTGTCCGGACTTCCACCTGTGCGTAACAGGTCAAGAAGCACCGAACGACGCTGTGGATAGGCCATTGCGGTAACCTGCTGAGTAGGGATGGGCTTCAAGAGTGCGGCGGACACGAGCTGAAGAGCCTCTGGTGACGGGTAATCGGGCGTCTGGATGTAGCGATAGGTATTCCTGTATATTTCATTCAGAGGGCTACCTAGCTTGTATGTATCGTTATATTCCAGGTCACCACGGCGGAACGCATCCAGAACGGCGGGTTCAAACAGCTTGGCCTTGAGCTCTATCTCACCAATGGTTGCGTAGTCGGACATTTCGAGTGACACAAGTACACGTTTTTAGTTAGAGTCAATCTGGATAGAATCGAATCCAGATATTCAAGCCATACTTCACATCACTGACAGGTGGTTTGCCCTGGTGTAGACTGTCCTTCAGGCAACTGGATGGGTGTGCACAGTTTCTCCAGAACAACGCATCTCCCTGTTTCGGACGGAACGAACGTCCCAATTCAGGGAAGTCCGTCTCTCCACCCTCACCATTCACATTGTTCAGATACACGAAGAACGTGTATTGTCTCTGGTTGTTCACGCTCTGGCTGTAGTCATCCTTGAACCAGTCATGGTGAGGCTTGAAGTAGTCACCTGGTTGGTAACGAACGACCTGCAATCCTTCCACGTGGGCGGGAGTTAACTGAACGAGTTCAGACACACGCTGGGTGATGGACAGGATGGTCGGGTCAGTTAGCTCGTGTGCGCTTGTGAACGAATAGGAGTGAGAGGTGCGCGCATCGGTGACATACTTGTGATCGGCACCCTCGATCACCTTAGAACGAGTAAACTTGTCCTTGGAACGTTCGATCAGTTGATTGCACTGGTCAGTGGTCAGGAAATCAGGGATGTAACGGAGGTCAATGCGTTCGTCTATGAGTTGGCCGAACGGTAGGGGTGGGATCAAGACAACATCTCGAGGTAACGCCTTTGGACGGTCAAATCCCAGCGTGCTCCACCACACGGCCACCAGTACCAGTATACATGCTACCAACAATGACAGTGTACATGTTACCACAATGACAGTATGGTTCATGTGCTTTTTGGTGTATGTTCATCGAGATCCCACTTGTTCAGCACATCAATCAATTCATTGGTCTCTGATGTGTCGTCCAGTAGCTTCTGCATCTTGTCACACGCGCGTTCCAGTAGGTCAGTGAATCTCTCGTATGACACACCATACTTGGTAAACAGTTGTGCAAACTCCTTACGATACGACTCATAAGTCACCTCTGAGATCAGACCATCTTTACTAGCTTCGTACTCATTTGTACCCGATATGATGATTCGCAGTTTGTTGATGTTGTTCGCGCGCATTATATCAGCGTACTTGAATGGTACGCCTGCCAACTTGTCATATGCCGTACCACTCACAGCTTGAAACTTGAACTCGAGTAGCTCTGTCCCCTCTGCATTAACAGAATCGGGTATGAGTGACTTACCAGGCGTTCGTTCATCAGTGTACACCACTCGGTTAGCCTTCTTTGGGGTGCACCAACGCTGTTCTGGTTCGAGAAAGTGTACAATTGCATGTATCACATCTTGGTGCCACACACTGTTCTTGGGAAGGGGATTCTCTCCATACGTGTTCCTGAAGAACGATTCCATGCATTTCTGATTCTCAAAATAGGGTACTGATCTGATGTACTCGAACTCTGAAACATCTCTCAGTTCGAGTTTACAACGTCTTACCAGTAGAATGAATTGACTACCCTCGATACGAGCTTGTTCGATGTCGGGTTTGGTGGTGCGAGAGGACATGATTGGACTGGGAAGTGTGTTGGGAATCACTATATGTATAGACAGGTGAATACATCTGTAATGGGAAGACGTTCAGCTTCCATGCAATGTGAGATTGTTCAGCACTTTGGAAGTCAGGCTGTCTTGCATATAACCAAACAGTCACCCACCAATCCAGAGATACTTGACAATCTTCATTGATCACAAATGTCTATCAAGCCCATCCTGAAGTGGGTAGGTGGTAAGACACAGTTGATAGGCACACTGAACGAGTTGATCCCTTCCCAATTACTCGGCTATCACGAATGCTTTCTGGGTGGAGCAACCGTACTGTTTCACATCCTCAGTGAGATCGAGGCGTCCCGTATCACTCTGCTCCCACGAGAGAATAGCGAGCAGTCTCAGTTCACAGTGTCTGACCTCAATCCTCACCTCATAGACCTGTATGTCAACGTTCGAGATCGTGTCCATCCACTCGTCAAGGAGCTGATCCGCTTGTTCAAGACATACAATGACAGCACATCTAACTACGTAAGGGTCAAGCGAGAAAAGATCGTGCCCAAATCCACCCTGGAGCTCAGTGTGCACGAGGGCAAGGATTACGTCTACTACTATTACCGTTCCGAGTACAACCGACTGAAGAAGCGTGATCGTGCTAGCCTGAACGAGAATGAACAGATCTACAAGTCAGCCTTGTTCCTCTGTTTGAACAAGATGGGCTGGCGTGGCGTCTACCGAGAGAATCGATCCGGTGAGTTCAACGTTCCATTCGGGAACTACAGGCAGGTGGTGCTCGATCAGGACAATATCAAGGAGGTGTCCAAATTGCTCCAGAAATACAAGGTGACGTTCACGTGCCAGTCGTTTGTCAGTCTGATGGACTTGCCACACGTGAACATAGATAGAGAACAACTACCACTGGAGGCTCAGATGCAGAGTCTATCCGTTCATGATAGTGAGGAAGAGAAGATCGAGACAGTACGACCACTGTTACTCAAAGGACAGTCTCTGGTCTACCTGGATCCACCCTATGTCCCTATCAACGACACATCGTTCACCGATTACAGCTCGACTGAGTTTGGAGACGAGGCGCATCAGAGCGTCCTGGATCTGTGCAAATCACTACACGACAAGGGATACCGATGGATCCTGTCCAACTCGGATACTCAGTTGGTCAAGGACGCGTTTCGAGAATTGATTGAACGTGGAGAGGTGCGTATACGAACGGTGAACTGCCGACGCTCGATTCGTTCGGATGACCCGTCTGCCACTGCGAATGAGCTGATTGTGAGCAACGTGTGGTGATGATGTGTGAGTCTGTGTTTAACAAAAGCAAATAGATGAGTCAACTATTGAGTCAACTGGCCGGGTTGTTCAGTTCTGGTGGGAAGGGTCGCTTGAAATCGAGTAAGAGCAAGTTCAGAGCCAATGCATCCCAGGCTGTTCCATCGGTCACCACTGTAAGCACGTCTTCATGTGCAACTCTGGGTGGATCGGGTACACAGACTGCAGCGATCTTATCAGGTAATCCCAATTGGAACCAGTATACGTGTGTGGTGACAGGAATTGAGTTCGCTCCTTCGGGTAGTCAGAATGGAATAGGCGGGATCTACTGCGTATATTTCTGCACGATTCAGTCGGTTGGAACAAACCCCAAGCAATACTCTGCCACGGCTCAGTGGGGAGTGGGTGGGGGTGGGTGGACGATCACGATGATGGCACCACTTGGGTACGCCGTTTCGGGACTGGGGTGGTCAACCGGTAATCCTGCAGGTATCCTGGGAGCTGTGCTCAAATACTCGCACATCTATACACCAGGAGTGGCCACGCGCCAACCCGATCAGATCCAGTACTTGTGGGACACCTGTAACGGACAATGTGGTACATGGAATGGAACGGGTTCGCTGACATCTGCAGATGTGAAAGGTGGAACACAGGTGCAATGTTGCAACTCGACTGTTCCAACCGTAACGGCTCCATCACAGAGCATGTCCACCAAGTTTCTTAGCAACTTCACGCTGTGCTGGTACCCGGACAACTCGTTCTGTTACCAGTGTGGATTGAAAGCCATCAACTCGGTCACCTACTTGGATATCACGCCATTCCTCAACATGATCTACAGTACATCTGGTTCACAATTGCAGGCCGGGTGCTGTCTAGGGTTGTATGCCAATGACGACCTGTACACCACAGCGTGCAATCTATTGAACCTTACCAACTCCAATGGAACATTGTCCAGTGGATGCACCGCTTCTGTGAACACGTACTGTGGATCGAACATCAGCGATACGAACTGTCAGAACTTCCTGATTGACAACCAGGGCTCTCAATGGGATTCTCTGGTGAACAATGCTTGTGGACAGAGTGCCAACCAGAGCAACCCATCCAGCTCGGCGTTCTGCTCTTGTTCCACCCCCATCACATTTGACAGTAGTATACCGGCCAGTCTGCAGTCAGTATTGCAGTCGCAACCCCAATGTGCGAACCCCACATGCTCTCAGAAGGGCTACAAGAACTCAACAGCACGGGAGTCATGCACACTGAATATTGTGAGTTGCTTGACTGAGACCAATGTCACATCAGGAAGCACGGTGAGCTCACAGATCTCTGTTAACCCGTCCACGAGCTGTCAGCAGGAGGTGTCGTCTCAAACGACCAACAATTCAGGAACGCCATCTCCCAGTCCTAGTCCAACACCCTCTCCTTCCTCTCCGTCTCCTTCATCCCCTAGTCCAAATCCTAGTCCATCCCCTACACCTTCATCACCATCCTCCACTCCTAGTCCTTCATCATCCACATCCAGTGGATTGTCGACGAACGCCGTTATTGGAATTGTGGTTGGAGTGGTCGTGTTCCTCATCCTGTTAATTGCCATCGCTGTTGCCATGAGTAGTGGTTCGAAGAAGACTCCCTCTTCCACCAGTGCACCAGCACCAGCACAGCCTGTCCCCATAGCACAACCTCCTGCTCCTCGATTTGAGTACTTCCCTCAGCCCACACCAATGCCCGTATATCAGTGAGAAGATCATTTCACTCTCTCCTCTCCATGTATGACTAGAATCGAAGCATACGTCTCAGCTTCGATTCACCCCTGTCAATAATTCATCCCTCTCATTCTCCATTCACCACCACCTTATCCACTGACCCTATCCCTCCCACGTTCCCAAGATGCCTTCTCTCACTGATGAACAACAACGCCTCGAACAAGAGATTGCTCGTCTCAAGGAACGACTTGCCCAACTGACACCTGAAGTGGTCGAACCACCCACTCCCTCCACCCCCAAGTCGGATGCCGACTGGTCGATTGTGGATAGACCTGCTCATTCTGAGGAGGTCAAGTCAGAGCTGTTCCCCACACTGGATGCACGTCAATCGTACCTCAATCTCGTTCACACCAAGCTGAAGAAGCTCTACCGAGAGGACGAGTGGAGCATCTATTCAATTCAGGAAGCCATGAACGCGCCTACTCCGTTCAAACCACTGGCTACCCAACAACCCATTGACCTCTCCAAGGTGGATTTCCTCCTTATCAGTCGTAATAACCCGGCTCTTTGGGTGTTGGTTCAGTGCAGTTGGACAACACGTTCAGGGTTGTTCTCGAACGACAATTATTATCTGTGTATGCAGGTTCGGGATCTACTGAAATCCCCTAATCCACCCTTAACCACCGTGGTTGTGCAACGGTGGTATCCTGATTGTATTCTCCCTATGACCATCGATGGCGTCACGATTGTGGACATACACTGTCCAATAGAACCCGAGTCATTGGATGTAGAGACTTCACCTGTCCAGGAATCTGATGCTAAGTCTGCATGTACCGAGGAGGAGGACAATGATAGTACCTCTCGTCCATTGGATACGCCTCTTGTCGTGAAGGGTGAACCAGTACCGGTGCATCTCCAGGTGGATGAGCAGAAGCAAATCGAACCTGTCATCCCTGACGTTCCACTCACTCACAAGGAGGAGAGCTATGCACACATTAATGGACGTATGTCAATTGCTCTCACTCAGAAGCAGTATACTGCCTATGTCAACAAGGTGTCACAGAAGCTCCGATGTATATATGGAGCGACGTACATGATTTGGTATGGACGTGCGATAGACAGTGTGATGAACCAAATGGGTTGGAATCCAGTATCTGATTTATCTGCTTGTCATATTGATATTCTCATGACAGGATGTGACGTTAAGTCTCTGGACAAAATCCGCGTGATTCAATGCAGTATGACTCGTGGTGCGTCATCATGCTACAGCGGTGAGGGTGTGCTGATTCCACAGATCAAGCGGTTAGAACAGGCACAGAAGGTGCGACGTGGTTGTATCGAGATCGAGCGGTGGTTCCCGTACGAATCTGGAATATCCACATCACTACAGAAATCAGGATGGATTGACGATGTATATGTCACTGAAGTACCTTATCCATTGGATGAACACACACCCACTACTCTGTCCCCAAGAATGGAGTACGTTCAGTCTGTCCTCTCCAAGATCCGTGAGGAGAATCCTAGCTGTACCGCTCACATCTGTCAGGATGCACCTATATTGTGGTTAAAGCGGTGTCTTCGGACACCCGTGAAGGTAAACCTCGACACAGTGGATATTATTCAGATGGATCATGTAGAGAACGTGTGTACACTGGTCATGTGCAGTGTTAGTCCATATCCAAACGTTCCTGTATCGTTCAAGAGCACGTTTGAGGACGATGTCAAAGGTATTGCTCACGATGTACGCTCCTTATTAAGAAGCAGTGGTGGTGTGGTTCGCCTGCGTTACTGGCATACTGGAGTTTTGGGTGAGAACATGAAGAAACTGATTGGATGGGAGACGTTGTTCCGGAGGTTCCCCATACCAGTTCCTGAGAAGGACGGTGCTGATCAGAAACAGCCTTCTACTTCATCTATTGAACCCATACCAGTACCAGTACCACAATCCACTCCACCCATTCCGTTCACGGACGACGAGTTCCAAGTCTACCTTCATGACATTGTCAAGCCGGCACTCCAGAAACAGTATCCAGACTCTTTGGTGTACTTTTACGCGTCTTCCATCACTCGAGTGATGACCAAGGCAGGATTGATCCGGTATGTCACATGCGAAGATATCGATATTCTCCTGGTGGATCGTTCTCACAAGTACCACCTGATCCAGTGCAGTCAACACAAAGTGGGCAAACCATCGTTCAGAGGTAATTTACCTCATCAAGTGGATGGAACAAGTTCACATCTAAAGCTCGATGTACAGCGTTGGTATCCTGATGTAGCTCCGGATGTTGTGATGGTGGCCGGTGTAATGGATGTGTATGCACCGTTTGTACACCGTGCAGTACAGAATGGCACTCCAGAGGTGACCAATGTTACACCACCCCCTCCCAAACCACTATTCTCCAGTGAGAACCAGCCTCACGTAGACACCATCACGAGACAGCTGAATACTGAACAGAAGAAGTGTGTGATCGTTCGGTGCCAACCTCGTTCCACCCATGAGTCGCTTGTCATTGATCTGGGATACCAGTGGACAAAGTCAATGTCCGATTATCGCGTTCATATCATTCATCCATGTGAATCTCAGAACACGTGGTTGCAGGATGAGCTCACCAAGTACCTTGAGAACAAGGATGTGTGTCAAAAGTGGGTGTTGAGCTCGGCCACGAATGGTGACGCTCTGGCTCCGCTCCAATTAGGTAATGAGTCATCCACCACCCCAACACTCGTGGTAATTCAAGATTACATGTCTGGTGAACATGTCAACAGAACGGAGATGTGGCGCGCTTATCTACATTTGTTAGAGGGTGCCAATCGTCAGGTAGTGGTGCTGACCACCACCGACCCACCACTGGATGTTCCCGTCCTCCAGGACAAGTGTGCGATCACTACTCTCCACCCCTCTTCGGACTATGTTGGACTACAACAGCTGTACATTGAAGGACGTGTGTTATGGGGAACGACATTCCATGACTTGTCCAATGTCCGCACCCTGTTTCGAGAGCAGATAGTGAACACAGTTTCAGTTTCGAATCCTGTTCGACCTGCCAAGATCCACTTTATTCGGTGTGGAACAGGACAAGCGTACCAGACAAGACTCAACCTCGAACGTGTTGCACACGAGTTCAAGGTCAGGATCGAAGTCCTGGAGCTGGACAAATTGGACATCAAGGATGTGTATGAATGGACAAGGAACGTCATCCCTGCTCATAAACACACGTTTGTGATCATGACCAAAGAGCTACCTGCAGGTCAGTTCATTTATCCTGAACGTTTAGGGTTCTTACATGACGTTTGTAGTCCGATCTCGTCGTACCGCAATTCTCTGGTTGGTCGAGCATGCATATTGAGTCGTTCAGCGAACCTGAATTATGTGTTGTACACGGATGTAGATCACGTGCTTCAGTACTTGATCAGTATGAATGATAAGTAGGGGATAGGTTAGGTTGTTCATTCAGAGTACATGGGTGATGTAAGAGCGAGGAGCTAGAACACCTCATCTCTGTTATTTGAGTGGTTGAGACATGCATAGATTCGTCTGTGAATGTCATGGTTCTATTTCGAGTTCATCCTGTCTCTCCTCACGCCATACCTAGACGCACGCTGAACAACTGAACCAACAGATGTGGGGTATCTCTCTGTCTCTTGTCCCCGAGAGGTGATCCATGCATGCAGTCCAAACCCCACCAGTATTAGGGTGACACAGTGTAGGAATGACAACACCAATGCTGTCAATGTGATCATAGTGATTTGAGGAATGAGATCAGTGATCAACGATATCCTAATGCTCACACGGGGAAGAGGTTTGAACAACACATTGTTCAAATGTCATTACCAAGTGGGATAGATTGGACTGGAACTCAGGGTTTGCTGACCTTAAATGGATCGCTGTCTATTGTTCGCCTGTGCGGGCACGGGAGCCAAGCCAAAGAATGTGCGGATGCCGTTTATCAACCCGCCGTTGTCTTCAGGTGAACCAATGGCAGACGAGAAGCGGTTGCTACCAGAAGGAATAGGGGAAGGAGGCATGAAGGAAGCCAAGGTCGCTGGTCGGTTGGGTATCTGAGACGCCGGTCGGAACGAGTCTAGGTTCATTCCACCTTCGTGAACAGTAGGGATCTGAGAGGGTGCTCGGAACCCAGTCAATCCCAAACCTGTGGGTGAACGAGAGGAGGCACGTGGGATACGTGCAAATTGTGGTGCAGGGGTCGATTGGCTCACGATCTTGGCTATGGCATTGCCAATTTTGGACTGCTTGGTTCTCTTGGATTTCTTGGTAGACGAACGTCTCTTGGGCTTGGAAGACGAACGATGTGATCTCGTTCGTGAAGATCTCCTCGAACTAGAGCGCGTTCCGCTGTTCCTGGTCGTTCTGTACTGAACTGAAGTCGAACGTGCTTGCCTCCTGGCATACTTGGATGCTGAACGACACACACGCACGGTCTTGCGAACTTGGGGAGACAGCTTAGAGAGGTCGGCTTTGTTGCGCAACAGCTTCTTGGAGTAGAGCTTGGAGCATCGGCTGAACGTGGAGGGCATTGTGCTCTAGTTGGAAGAAGGATCGAGTAGTCTTTTTGACAGCTCGTCTCCCCAATCCAGCCAAGCGACCACACCACGTCTAGACTCCTCCACCTGACTCTCGCTGAGCTCGATCTGGAACGACGTCTTTCCCATCGCATCACATACATGAACAAGATCTCCTGGTCTGGGCACGTCATCACTATCAATCCATGTGGGTGTGAATTGTAGAACGACATCGACAGGTTCTACCTTGCCCGCTGTATTGTCTTTCCATGACGCCTCCACCTCCTCAACGTTCACACGGAGCAGAACATCAGCCATCCGCTGAACCAACTCGGCAAACTTGCGGGTGTGATGAGCACCAGCCACCCAGTCTAGCTTGGAAGCAGTCCATTGGACTGTGCACGATGGCGGACAGTCATCCAGACCGACAGCCGACAACCTGGCTTTCAAGTTGTCGGCGAGCTGGGTTGCCGTCACGTTCGGAGTCGTGCTGGTTTCTAGACAGAGTTGTGCCCATTGGTTGAACACCGCACCGTACCAATGGCTTCGACGTGTGATAAGAGGAACGGGTTGGTTAGTAGGAACGGTGGTGGTGGATGTGCCCGAACTCTTCGATCCACTCCTCTCTCCCTTAGGAAGTAAGGTGCACAAGAACGTCATCATGACTTTGAATGGCTTCTGTACAGGAATGCCTTCCAGCACGCTCTGCAGGCCTTCCTCTGTCAACATACGCTTGGGTAGAGGAGTACGGGTTCCCCATGCAGTCAATGGCTTCATTAATGCACCGAGCTGGTCAAAAATCAGTGGTCCCCACATGTCCCACAACCAGAACGATTCCAACTCGGCCTGAGGCATTCGCTTCTTCAGTGTGTGAAACAACTCTTCACAGATGTCGCACGAGTACATACGTCGACCCGAACCGGAGTTGATGGGGAGCGATTTGTACATACGAATAGTTAGATCGAGCAACTCTTCCGAAGTGTGTGAACGATAATTAGGTTGATCAGGTTCATCATCCGAGTCAGAACTACATGAGGACGATACCGAACTTGTATCACTGTGTGCACCTGAGTCTGAAGAACTGTCTGCGTGTTCCTCGGATTTCTGTTCCCCAGAATCATGTTCCTCGGAGTCGTTCGGATCATCCACCTTCACCTGTTCATCCTGAATGTTCTCTGTATGTTCTTCCTCCTCCTCATCCTCCTCATCCTCCTCCTCATCACTATCGTCCACCTGCATCGCATGTGTCATGTTGAACAGGATGTGATGCGTGTCATACCCCACATCAAATACTGCGCTCTGAATCCCGCACTCCTGGTGTTGGAGTGAGTAGTGGATGGCGCTGGGTTGAGTGCTGATCGAGACAGAATGGCTTCTCCCATAGTCAATTAGGAACGGGTAATGTCCATATGTAGGAAGCAAGATACACACTGGCTCGGCTCGCCAACCCACCTTCACCCTGTACAGCATCCACTTGCATGGGGTGCGCTGGATAAGAATGTTACCCAGATGCGCGTCATAATGAGTAAACTCGGCTAGCTGTTGAGCCAATTGCAGTGCGACAAGCATCAATGACATCTGGCTCATCACCAGCGCCGTGTCGTACCAGAATCGAGACACCAAGGTCTTCATAGCCAGTCTTGACCGAGCCGAACGGAAGAACAGGGTATACCTTGGCAAGCACGGCCGTCCATGATCCGACAAGTCATACGACCACGGCATGTAGCAATGGTAATCTACATGCATAAAGTTTGGACAGCACGGAACAACCAGTGATTTGAGGTCGTCACTGACCAGCGCTTCAGACAAGAGCTCCGGTTTCGGCTCGCGAGCCATCTTGACCAACAAGGTGTCTGTTGCATCCTTCTGATCGACCGGTTCGCACAGCAGTAACGTGCCAGACACTCCCTGGGTTTGTAAGGTGCGTACGAGTCGCCAACTCCGAAAGAAATGAATCCATCTGTCCGAAAGGGCAACCGTTTCCAGTTGTCCCAGTCGGCTGATGGACTCCTCGAAGATGCTGGTCATACAAGGTTGGTTTTTCTGTCTGATCCAGGTATAATATCGAGTAGAAATTCAAGAACGTGCGTCCCTGATCCATGTCTGTCACTCCATGCCCTTCCTGATCAAAAAACTGGCGCCCATGGCCGTCAGCTCGGTGTTTAGTCGACCACGAAACGTGAAACCCTTAGAACGGTATGTTCCAGAACCGTTCCATATCCCGAAGCGTCTTAAGCACAGGCAGAACCACAACCCATTCCAGTCATCCAAAACGCCCAACGCGCTTATCAACCTCAAGTCATTAAGACGAGCCGTGTGGGAACAGCAGTTTGGAAAGCACTACTCGGGCAAGTGCGTGGTCGAATGGTGTAGTGCCGACATCAACGTGTGGAACTTCCACTCGGCGCATGTCGTTGCTCGTTCACTGGGCGGAACAAACGAGCTGAGCAACCTCGTACCCATGTGTGCCGAGTGCAATTCGTCGATGGGTACAGCAAGCCTGAAGGAATGGAATACACTGGGTAAGGGTAACAACCATACGACCACATCAGTGTCAGATGAGGACGATCTCAACATGGTATGCGTGGATGAGCACTCCGACACGGAATCGCCTCCATCCAAACCATCAAGGAAAAGGAGACGCACAGACTAATGGAATCAGACTTCCGAGCCCTGCTCGAGGAGTACGCTCACAAGCACGGGATTGTTCCTATCCATCTCTCCCAAACGTGGAACGGTGGTGGAGCAGGAGGTAGCAGAGTGACCAGATTTTTCCTGGTCGAGGATATCCTGATCTTTGATGTCAAGAACTGGGCGTTCGTAGGCTGGGTACGTCCTGGGTTGCATGCGTTCCCTCAGACCCTGCAGGGTTTACCTGTGGAAGTAAGGAACATGGTGTCTGCTCGTGGATGGCAGGACTTATTGATGGAGCACAACAGCATCGATCTGCTGAGTATCATTCAGAGGAGTAGGAATCAGAACAAGGAAGGAAGCGGTTGCTTCTTCCCACTGTGTAATGAAGAGAGAGCGCTCGCTCAGAACCCACTGGACTGGGTGTACTTGATGGAACGCCAGTGCTGGATCAACCGTGATTTGGAACGGTGTGCATGTTCAGTGTGCTATCCGAAGGGGTTACGGGATATCAATGACTACTCCACCATACAAATCAAACTCGGTCATTGTGTCTATTGTACCTGTACGAAATGTCGGTGTGAATTGAACATGGATCGAAACACCATCAGTAGTACCACCACAAACACTCCCACTCCTCCACTCCCCTCTCCCTGTGATTGTTTCATCTGTACCCTGGTACACGAGAGAGTGGGAGTGGAATCTACTCAAAAAGCACCATGAACTCTACTCTCTCCATCGTTCTATGGTCACTGCTGGCTGTAGGATTCGTGATTGGTTTTGCCATCGTGGCCTGGTACCTGTATAAGAACGTGTTCCAACCCAGGAGATTGGCACATCAACGTAAGATGTTTCGACCTGATGTGTTGGCGCGCGAGATCATCCGTTCCAAGGACGCTCGAGTACCTTACGATGACATATGTGACACCTTCTTTGCCGAGGATCCGTACCTGTCCAAGCAGTACTTCGACATGAAACTGGAGCGACCACGGACAGAGGTGCTGAACCTGTGCTACAATCGCGCGAGAGGGGTACTGAACCAAAAGTGATCGTCCACTGTATCAGAGTGAACTATCACTCTTCTCTTGATGGTAGTTTGCACGTGGAAGGGGTGTGAGGTCGTTCCTTCCACTTCACCCACGTCCTGCAACATGTACTGAGCCATAGCTTGGCATTCGGTTCGTACATTGTCTGGGAAGTCGCTGGTGAACTCTCGAACCCGTTCCTCTGACACTCGGGTTAACCTGTGGTGTTGTTCGGATCGCCATGTCTCGATCTGATCCATCATGGTCAATCGAAACGAGTCGAGCTGGACATTCTCGATCACCGAGCCCGTGTATCGATTCTGAAGCTCCGAGATAACCCACGAGTGCTCGATCTTCACGAGTGAGATGGATGGATCGTTCTGGTTCAATCGCCAGTAGTACCCGATGAACCTCATACCCATAATGATCTGATACTCGAACAACCACGTATGATTCTGTCTGGATAGCCTGAACAAGAAGGCGAACTTCAAGGTGTCCTTGAGACGGCTGTCAAGGATGATGCCGTCCCGAATGTCATACTGATTTTGCAGGCAGATCGTGTCGTTCTCCAGTGTCACCCAGAAATCTCGAAATATCATACTAGTACGATAATCCCCTGAGAACGACGGGTCAGCAAACATCTTGTTCGCAATATCGGCCTTGTTCTGAGGATGAAACGCATTGTCCGTAAGTGTCAAGGTGATTCCATGGAACAGAGCATAGTGATTCGAACGACCCATCACATGTGGGAGATCTACCCTGTTGGATGCTGGTGTTGTTCGCCATCGTGCACACACACCGGTCATACATACAGGAGGGTGACTCATTTATGAAGTCTGAGCATTAGCTCGGGTTGAAACAAGGGTGAAAAC
>Ga0310811_10006599_pt1 | contig 14837 bp, 14 predicted proteins | sample YCmetagenome_FD_207642 | JGI IMG/M metagenome (GOLD analysis project Ga0310811, IMG submission 207642) | Soil microbial communities from experimental microcosm in Duke University, North Carolina, United States - YC | ecosystem: Engineered > Artificial ecosystem > Soil microcosm > Unclassified ...
CCCTGCCAGTCCGCCTTCCGCCTTTTCGCTCGCCACTTTGATCCTTTACGGCTCTGGCGCAGACACTCGCCAACCCGCCGTCGATTGCTGGAATAAGCTATTGAATTAGCTGTTGTTTTCTGCGGTTACGCGAGTCACCCCGGCAACGCGGGTGCCAGTTAGCATGGGGCATGACGGCGACGCAATATTGGCCCTTAAGCCATGCTGTCACAGGCCCAAACGCGGTCTTTTGGCCCCCGGCGGTGTCGCTTCGTCGCTCATGGGCTTCTTTGCCCACTTCGCTCCTCGCTCCTGGCCGGATGACCAAAATCCCTGCGTTTGGATATCAGATTGCACGGAGGAACCGGGAGAGGCGGAATTGGCTCAGCCAGGACGCCGGGGAGCGGGCGTTCAGATAGTCATAGGAGCCCAGCATCACATCCGCCCGCGCCACCAGATTTTCCACCGGGATGAAGCCCACGCCGCCGTCTGCCGGGGCGACCCTGCTGTCGCTGGAATTGTCCCGGTTGTCGCCCATGGCGAAGATGTGCCCCGCAGGGACAAGGAAGACCTGGGTGTCATCCAGTGGTCCGTCCCAGCGTTCCTTGAAGATGGTGTGTTTGCTCCCGCCAGGCAGGGTTTCGGTGAATTTGTCGATGGCGTGCTGGAAACCATCGGCTTCTTCGACACGTCCGTCACCGGCGGCTTCAAGCGGCACCAGCGTGCCGTTGATCATCAACCGGCCATGCACCATCTGCACCCGGTCGCCGGGCAGGCCGATGACGCGTTTGATCAAGGTGCTGCGCGTGTCATGCGGCAGGCGGAAGATCACAATGTCGCCGCGTTTGGGAAGCTTGCCCATCAGCCGCCCTTCGGAAGCCGGGCCCAGGCCATAGGGCAGCGACCAGCGGCTGTAGCCATAGGCAAATTTGGTGCCCAGCAGGGCATCGCCGATCTGCAAGGTCGGCTCCATCGAGCCAGAGGGAATATAGAAAGGTTGGGCGAGTGCCGTGGTGGCAAAGGCCACCAGGAATATGGTTGCCAGGGGTTCCATCAGCCAGCCGATCAGGCGGTTGGCAAAGCTTTTTTTGGTCATGGCGGTATTGTCCCCGGTCTGGCCGTCCTGACAATAGGCTTGGCGTTAATCCTGGCCCCAAGCTTGACCTTGAGGCGGCAAAGCCCGATATGCCCGCTTAAGCGGGCTGTTGGCCGCTTGAGCGGTTGTCTCATGGACTACCGCTTCGCACCTTGAGTCCGGAATGATCGAAATTTCGCAGGAATTCGGCTTTGACGCGGCCCATTATCTGGGCAATGGCGCGGCGGAAAACCGCCGCCTGCACGGCCACTCTTTTTATGCCGAAGTGACCTTGCGGGGTGAGCCCGATCCGGCCACCGGTTTCCTGCGCGATTTCGGCGAGGTGAACAGGGCGCTTGCTGCCATCCGCGAAGACCTCGACCACCGGCTGCTCAATGAGATCGAGGATCTGGGCGTGCCGACACTCGAGAACCTGGCGCGCTATATATATCTGCGCGCCAAAAAGGCCTTGCCGGAAGTGGCGCGGGTGAAATTGCGCCGTCCGTCATATGGACAGACCTGCAGTTACGAAGGCTGAAGCCATGGCAAAAAGGAAGCTCCAACTCGGCCGCAGTGTGAAGCTTCCAGCATCGCCGGAAGAGGCGGTGCTGGATGCCGTGCCCAATCCCCATACCGACAGTGACTATCTGGTTCGTTTCACGGCGCCGGAATTCACCACCCTGTGTCCCATCACCGGCCAGCCGGACTTCGCGCATTTCGTGATCGACTATGCGCCGGCCGGAAAGATCGTGGAGTCGAAGTCGCTCAAACTTTTCCTGCATAGTTTCCGCAATGCCAGCGGCTTTCACGAAGACACGACCGTGAAGATCGGCAAGCGTATACAGCAAGCGATCAGGCCGAAATTCATCCGCGTGGCCGGCTATTGGTATCCGCGCGGCGGCATGCCCATCGATGTCTTCTGGCAAACCGGAAAGTTGCCGAGCGGTGTATGGTTGCCGGAGACGGGCGTACAACCATACCGCGGCCGCGGCTGACAGATTCTCACGAACGCGAATGATGTTTGGGTCCCCCCGGTCAAGCCGGGGGACGTAAGCTTCGCTAATTCGCTTCGCTCATAAGCGAAGCTAACGCCTTAACTTCTGATGTGCTAGCGTGCCGCCATCGGACCGGGAACAACGGCCGAGTCGGATCCGGGGGGATTCCATGTCGCAGCACGACCTGTATCTGCTGGCCGTTGCGGTCATTGTCATCCTGGCGGTTGTCTTCGCGATCGCCCGCTGGAGGGTGCATCCCTTTCCGGCCCTGGTCATCGGTTCGCTGACCCTGGGTCTGCTGGCCGGCGCTCCGGCGGATCAGGTTCTGAAAAGCTTCCATGTCGGCTTCGGCGATACGCTGGCCAATGTCGGCGTGCTTTTGGCATTGGGTGCGATGTTCGGCGAATTGCTGGCAAGTTCGGGCGGCGCGGAACGCGTTTCTTCCGCCCTGCTGAAGGTGGGCGGCCCCAAAGCCGTTCCCTGGACCATGCTGGCGGTGTCGATGATCCTGGGCTTGCCGCTGTTCTTCGAAGCGGGCGTGGTGCTGATGATGCCCATCATTCTCAATGTCGGTAACAGCCTTGCCAAGGATCCTGGCGGCCTCAAGGGCAATCCCTATCTGCTGGCGGGGCTGCCGGTCTTTGCGGGCATTTCGGTTCTGCATGCGCTGGTGCCGCCGCATCCCGGACCCATGATCGCGATCGATGCCATGAAGGCCGATCTGGGCACGACCTTGATCCTGGGCCTGTTGATTTCCATTCCCATCGCCGTGGTCGCCGGTCCGCTCTACACCTATTGGATCGCGCCGCGCGCAACCTCGGCGCCGCCGGTGGATCTGGTTGGGCGCTTGACCCATCAGGACGACAAGTTCCGCGCACCCAGTTTTTCAACCACCATTCTCACCATTCTCTTTCCCATCCTGTTGATGCTGGGCAAGGCGGCGGCGGATCTGGCGCTACCGGCGGGGCATCCCGTTCGCGTGCTGTTCGAATTTGTCGGCAACCCGATCGTCGCCCTGCTATTGGCGGTGATCCTCTCCACCTTCACTTTCGGTTTTTTCCTGGGCAAAGACACCCGCGTGGTGGGCAAGCTTTTGGGTGATGCCTTGCCGCCCATCTCCGCCATCATGCTGATCATTGGCGCGGGCGGCGCCTTGAAGCAGACACTGATCGATGTCGGCCTGGGCGCGATCATCGCCCATGCTTCACAATTGGTGCATCTGAGCCCGTTGTTGCTGGGCTGGTTCACCGCCGTGATCCTGAGGCTGGCCACCGGCTCGGCGACGGTGGCGATTGTCACGGCGTCCGGCCTGATGGCGGCAACCGTGACCGTCAATCCCGACCTCAATCCCGCACTGATGGCGCTGTCGATCGGATCGGGGTCGCTATTCTTCTCTCACATCAATGATGCAGGCTTCTGGCTGGTGAAGGAATATATGGGCATGAACCTGCCCAATATGTTCAAGACCTGGTCGGTGCTGGAAACCATCATAGCGGTGATGGGATTGGTCCTGTGCCTGGGGCTTTCGCTGGTGATGTAATTCAGCGCACTCGGCAGACCTTCATCAAGGTCGGGCGCTCCGCGGACAAGTCGCCGAAGGTGAAGACATCCTCGCCGACCTGTTTGGGGCCATACTGGAATTTGACCGCGACATGGCGGGCCCGCGACAGTGCCCCTTGGATGCGGTCGGAATCGTGAACCGTCACCACGTCGGTCGTCTGATCGCCGAAGGCGTCACCGGCCAGGACCAGCGGCTTGGCATCGTCGATGGTCAGGATCAGCTGGGCCGGCCCTTCTGGCATCAGATTGCGATGCGGCATGAACATCACCCGGAAACCGTTCTCGGTGTCGCAATAAAGCGCCATCCGGGCCGAGCCTTTGTCGGAGTCGGCCCAGGCTTCCATCATCACCCGGTCGACAAACCGGTCGGGCTGGTGCCGGACCACCCAATCCTGGTGCGCGGGCGCGGCTTGAGCCGCCGTCGAAAGCAACACCAACATGGCTGCGGAAAATCGCATCATGCGTGTGTTCTAACCCAGGAACCGGAATGGAGATAGAGCCCCACTACTTCAAGGCGAGCTTCTTCAGCACCGGCAATAGCGGCTTCTCGCTTTTGCCGTAGTCCTTCCATGCTTTGCTTTTGGCGATCATGTTGGGCACGGTACGTACGGTGAAGCGTTTGGGGTCCAGCCCCTTCTTCACCGCGCTCCATTCCAGCGGCATGGAGACAGTGGCACCCGGCCGCGCGCGGGGGCTGAGCGGCGCCACTGCCGTCGACACGCGGTCGTTGCGCAGATAGTCGAGAAAGATCTTTCCGCGCCGTTTCGCCTTGGACATGTTGACCAGATATTTGTCCGGACTGTCGGCGGCCATGCGGGCGCAGATCTCCCGCGCAATCGCCTTGGCTTCGGGCCAGCCGATGGATTTGCCCGCATCGAACGGCGTCACCACATGCAGGCCCTTGCCGCCGGTGGTCTTGGCGAACGGGACCAGGCCCAGCTCTTCCAGGCGCACTTTCAATTCTTTTGCCGCTGCGACCACGTCGTCAAAGTCCAGATCGGGCGATGGGTCCAGATCGAAAACAAATCGTCCCGGCACATCCGGCTTGCCCGGTGCGTTATTCCAGGGATGCAGTTCCAGCCCGCCGGCCTGCGCCACCGCCGCCAGCGCCTCGACGCGGTCGATCTGCAGATAGGGCTTGCGGTCGCCGGAGACCTTCACCTCGCTGAACAGTTCGGATTGACCCTGACTGGTGTGGCGCTGGAAGAAGCGCTGCTGGCCCTCGATACCGTCGGGTGCGCGCACCAGGGAGCAGGGGCGGCCCTTGATGTGCGGCATCATCCAGTCTCCGACGGCTTCGTAATACCGCGCCAAATCCAATTTTGTGACCGGCTTTCCATCGCTCGCATCCGGCCACAGCGCCTTGTCGGGATGGGAGATGGTGATCCCCATCACTTTTGCCTCGGCTTTCGCGTTTGCGGATTTTGCTTTGGGTGCGGCTTTGGGCTGGGCGAGTTTCTTGGTCATTTTCGGTGTCTCGGCTTGCACTTCATCGGCAGGTTTGTCGGCACGCAAGCCCTTGAAGGCGGCCTGGCGCACATTCCCGTCACCGGTCCAGCCGGCGAATTCGATTTCCGCCACCAATTGTGGCTTGAGCCAATGCACACCCGGTTCGTGGCGCGGCGCGCCCTTGCCCGTGAAAGGCGAAGCCGCTGCCGCCATTTCTTTTAAGCGCGGCATCAATTGCTTGACCTTGCCGGCAGAATAACCGGTGCCGACGCGCCCGACATAGGCCAGGTGAGTGCCGCGATGGACGCCCACCAGCAGGGAGCGGAATTTTCCTCCCGTCGTACTCCAGCCGCCGATCACGACCTCATGTCCGGCGCGGCATTTGGCTTTGGTCCAGCTGTCGCCGCGGCCGCTGGTGTAAGGCGCGTCCAGCCGCTTGGAAACGATACCTTCCAGATTCATCCGGCAGGCAGATTGCAACATTGCATCGCCGTCTCTGGCGAAATGCTCGACAAAGCGCAGCTGCGCTGTGGCTTTGGCTTTTTTGAGCAGCGCTTCCAGCCGCGCCTTGCGTTCGGAAAGGGGCAGGGACCGCAGGTCTTCGTCTTTTTCAAACAAAAGATCGAAGACAAAGAAGGTCAGCTTTTCCGATTTGCCGTCGGACAGGGCCGCCTGCAGGGCCGCGAAGTCCGGCGCGCCGTTATGGTCCAGGGCACAGACTTCGCCATCGATGATGCTATCGGGCAATTTCGCCGCCGCTTTGGCAATGGCCGAAAACTTCTGCGTCCAGTCCAACCCTTTGCGGGTCAGCATTTTCGCTTTGCCGTCTTGCACCCGAAGCTGCATGCGATAGCCGTCAAACTTGACTTCATGCACCCAGCCGGCGCCGGAGGGCGGCTGATCGACCAGGCGGGTCAGTTGCGGTTCGACGAAGGCTGGCAATCTGGAAACCTTCTTCGCCTTCATGATCGGTTTTGCTTTTGCCGTCGGTTCGGGCTCTTCGTCATCTTTACGACTCTTGGATTGCCAGACCGCGTCGGCCCTGAACGCCTTTGCCCGCATGAAGGGCTTGGGCTTTTTGCCGGTGCCCGCTGCGATTGCCTCCATCGCGCGCCCCGACGCCACGGACGTGTCTTTTTCAAGGATCGCCTCACCGTTGCCGTCCTTGGCATATTCGTCGCGATGCTTGATCAACAGCCAGTTGGTGCGCTTGCCGCCGAACTTGTCGCCTTTCATGCGCACCAGCACCCAGCTGCCATGCAGTTTCTCACCGTCCAGGGTGAATTTCAGATCGCCCTTGGCCAGCATCTTGTCCGCGTCACCTTCCGGCTCCCAGGTGCCGCGGTCCCACAGCATCACCGTGCCGCCGCCATACTGACCTTTCGGGATGGTGCCTTCGAAATCGCCATAGTCGAGGGGGTGGTCTTCCACCTCCACCGCCAACCGCTTGTCGGCCGGATTGAGCGAGGGCCCGCGCGTCACGGCCCAGGAGCGGAAGGTGCCGTTCAGTTCCAGCCGGAAGTCATAGTGCAATCGGGTGGCGGCATGTTTCTGGATGACAAAACGCAGACGTTTACCTTTGGCCACGGGCCGCTTGCCGCTAGGCTCTGCGGTCAAAGTGAAATCGCGCATGGACTGGTATTTTTCCAGTGCCCTGGCACTGGATTTTGCGGTTTTGCGTTTCGCGGTCCTTTCCGCGGATTTCTTCTTGGCAGCCATGGCAGTCCCTTTGGAAACATAGTTCCGGGAGGGCGTTTCCGTTCCGAGTTTCCAGGATAAGTGCCCATGGCCACCAGAAAAAAGACCAAGGCTCCCCGCAAGACCAGCCATCGCGCCGCCACCACCCGCGGGCACCACAAGCCCGCCAATTCCAACGAGCCGACCTTGTCATCGCGCCCGGTCTGGCAAGGCAGTCTGCGCCTGTCGCTGGTTTCCTGTCCGGTGGCGCTGTACGGCGCCACCAGCCGCACGGCGGACATTTCCTTCCATCTCCTCAATCCCGAAACCAACAACCGCATCCGCATGATCCCTACCGATCCCGATACCGGGCCGGTGGAGCGCGCCGAGCTGGTCAAGGGCTATGAGATTTCCAAGAACCATTATGTGGTCTTGAGCAATGACGAGCTTGCGGCAGTGAAGCTGGAAACCACCAAGACCATCGATATCGACCGCTTTGTCGATGAGAAGGACATCGACCGGCTCTATTGGAACGATCCCTATTATCTGCTGCCCAACGACAAGAGCGGGGTCGAAGCCTATACCGTGATCCGCGAGGCGCTGGCCGAGACCGGGCGCATCGCGCTCGGCCGGGTGGTGATGCACACCCGCGAACGGCTGGTGGCGTTGGAGCCGCGCGACAAGGGATTGATCGTCTATACGCTGCGCATGGGTGACGAGGTGATCCAGCCCAAGGATGCCTTCGACGACATTCCCACAACGAAACCCAGCAGGCAGATGGTGGAGATCGCCCGCAAGATCATCGAGCAGCAGGAAGGCGCCTTCGAGCCGGGAAAATTCGAGGATCGTTATGAGAATGCGCTGCGCGATCTGATCCGCCGCAAGGAAAAGGGCGAAAAGCTGGTCACTGCCGAGCCGGTGGAAGAAGATAACGTCATCGACCTGATGGAGGCCTTGAAGAAGAGCCTCAAGACCAAGGGGCGTACCGTGGCGGCCAAAGCGCCCGGACCCAAGCGGCGGATAAAGCGCTGATTTTTGTCGCCGCCGTCCGCGAAACCTGCCAGAAATTCGAAAGCGGCAGGGGACCATGGCGGCAAAAAGCTGGGACGCGATCCACACAACGACACCCGAACTGTTGCCGGGCGGTATGGTGGTGTGGCGCGGCTTGTTCACACGCGCCGACCTGGATGCGCTGGAGCGGCAGTGCGATGGCCTGGTGCTGGAGCAGGCGCAACTGACGGGCAACGGCGTCAATTCCATCCGCACCACCCAGGTGGCCTGGGTCCGGCGCAATGACCAGACCGAAGACCTCTATCTGCGCATGGAAGCGGTGGTGCTGCGGCTGAATGCCGAACATTTCCGCGCCGACCTGTCGGGTCTTTCCACCATGCAATATGCCGTCTACCGGGAAAGCGACAGCGGCTATTTCGACTGGCACTCCGATTATGGCCGTGACCGCAAAGATCCGGGGCAAGAGCCGCGCAAGCTGACGCTTAGTCTGCAATTGTCGGATGGCGAGTCCTATGAAGGCTGTGACCTGGAATCGCGCGCCGTCTGGCATCAGGATGTCGCGCCACGCGAGCGCGGCACCCTGGTGGCGTTCCGCTCAACCGTCCTTCATCGCGTGACGCCGATCACACGAGGGTTACGCAAGTCGCTGGTGATCTGGGCGGCGGGGCCGGAGTATCGGTAGTTTAGAACACGTCTTTCAGTCAGAGAATGCGGCTCGTGCTAGATGCTGAAGCCTCTGCAAGAGACCTACCTTAGGGGGATCAGGACGCCGTATAGGGATTTGGGCAAAAAACAATCCCGGAGGCATGGCGATCCCGTCCGCGGTGCAAGGGAAGCTCCATCCGTGAGTGTTGAAAGTCGCTCCAGAACCAACAGATGCGCTGGGCGCGCGGTATCCGCCCGGAGTAATCAGCCAGGGCCAGAAGGCCAACGGTACAATATGGTCGCCGTCCGGGCGGGCAAGAATTCCTTGATGCTCAGTTGAGGGCTTAAATCGCGCTTCTACGATCCTAGGTAATTTAGGGTCCGACTCGTATCGAGGAAATTTAATAATCATCAAATCTTTTCCAACATCGTTTCTCTGCGATGCAACCTCTCTGACTAATGAGCAAAGTATGTCGGCCACTACGTCTGCATCGATGGCCACTCTCGCGCGTTGCGGATGCGCATCAACCAGAGCAAGAAATTGGTCGCGCGACCAGGGCGCCCCGACGCTTCCGAGCCGAAGCCCGGTTGCGTCAAGGCGCAAACGCATATCGCCGGCTTTAACAGTCCTCCAGCCCTTGGAGTAAATCTTCATACTGAAGGGCGCTAGACGATGTCGCCGTGCTCGAAAGCCGCCAATAGAGATGTGTAGTCCTGCGGCTGCCCAACGCTTTTGATCGATTGCAGTGGTCAACCGATAGCACGCCTGATTGAGCGTCAGCGGATGTATAGGGCACTGGCCGAATTCCAATATTGCCCCATCGCTGCGACGCGGAAACTCAAAATCGGCCAGTATGCTCGCTATCCAGTCATCGGTTGGTTGGTCGCCGATATAGGCAGGGCCAGCGAACCCAAGAGTCATGGCGCCATCGAAGCCCAAGTAGGTCAAGTTTTTGTTGGCGGTGGTGTCAAATGGGCCAACGATGTGTTTGCCATTCCATAGGGTCGCCAAGCGGTCGCTCACTTGCACAACATAGCTATGACTTGTGGCGGTCAGAATCAGAGTCATCTGAATCCAATACAGGAGACAATATTTGATATCGCGTCAGTAGATCAGACGGGCGCTCTGATTTCTACGGAGAACTATGGGTGTCACAATAGGCCTGTTCACCCTATCTCGGCCCCGCCACCGACTTCACATCCTGCACAAGCTGATCGGTACATTCCGACAGTTTCTTGTCATTGCAGGATTGCGCGCTCTGGCCCAGCGAACTGCCGTCGCGGGAGAAGTTGACGGTGAATTGGTAATAGGTGCCGCTGACCTTCTGGCGGGTCACCTCGACCCTGCCATCTACAGCGACAACCACCGCGCCGGCAAAGGGCTTGGCGGCAAGCTGCAGCGGCGGCTGGGACAGCGCGGCCTGGATCGCCTTGTTCAAAAGAGCGGTGTCGTTACCCTGCAGCGGCTGGAAATAGACATTGATGACCTGCTCTGATGTTTGCTCTTGGGCCTGGGCGGCCACCGGCGAAAGGGCACAAGCCAGGACAATGGCGGGCAGGGCTCGGCGCATCATGGTCTCGTGTGTATCAGGCTATAAGCACTTGGGACAAAGCCGCACGCCTGTCCAGCGACTTTTTCGTCAGGGGCGGAGGCGCAACAAAATTAAATGTTTTACTTGCCCGTCTGGCAGCGCTTTCCTAGATCACCGCGCCGTTGCCAATGGCAACTGTATTCACTTCCAGTTTCACGCGGCGACATCGGAGGAAATCTTGCAAAACCTCACCATCCGCAAGTTGCGTGCACGGGCCGTGAATGTGCCGCTGGCAAAGCCGCACCAGACCGCCGGCGGCACGGTCGTCTCGGCGCCCCTGGTGCTGATCGACCTGGAAACCGACCAGGGGGTGACGGGGCGCACCTATCTGTTCTGCTACACCAGCTTTGCCATGGCCCCGGTTGCGCAACTGGTGGAAAGCCTGGGCGCGCTGCTGGTGGGCGATGCGCTGGAGCCGCTGGAGATCAACCGCAAACTGATGGCGCGGCTCAGGCTGCTGGGCCCGCAGGGCCTGACCGGCATGGCGGTGGCGGGCATCGACATGGCGGCCTGGGATGCGCTGGGCGTCGCGCAAGGCGTGCCGCTGGCCAGGCTGTTGGGCGGCAAGCCTGCGCCGGTCGCCGCCTATCACAGTTGCGGCATGGGCGGCCCCAAAGGCGCTGCCGAAGACGCGGACGAGACCGCCCGGCTGGGATTTTCCGCCATCAAATACAAGGTCGGTTATGACGATGTGCAAGGCGATCTTGCCGTCATCGCGGTCGCGCGCAAGGCGGGGCTGAAGGTGCTGGTCGATTACAACCAGTCGCTGGACGTGACATCGGCCATTGCGCGGGCCCGAGCCCTGGACGGCGAAGGCCTGGTCTGGATCGAAGAACCGACCACCGCCGACGATTATGACGGCCATGCCCGCATCGCCGCCGCGGCATCGACCCCGATCCAGATCGGCGAGAATATGTGGGGCCCCACCGACTTTGCCAAAGCCGTCGCTGCAGGAGCGTCGGACTACATCATGCTGGATGTGATGAAGATCGGCGGCGTCACCGGCTGGATGAAGGCGGCGGCGCTAGCTGAGATTCATGGCCTCAAAGTCTCCAGCCATCTGTTTCCGGAAGTCAGCGCCCAGCTTCTGTCCGTCACCAGGACGGCGCACTATCTGGAATATCAGGATTGGGTGGCGCCCGTGCTGGCCGAGCCGCTGCAGATTGTCGGCGGCATGGCGCAGACCGGTTCCAGGCCGGGCGCGGGTATCAGCTGGAACGAAGACAATATCGCGCGCTGGCTCTGCTAGGACGCCGTAAAGAAGACCAGCGCACCGGCAGCCGCGCCGGCAACCGCCAGCCCGCTGAGCCAAAGGCCGAGCCGCCAGCCGCCGAAGATCACCGCCAGCACCGACTTGGCCAGCGCGTTGCTGGCAGAGGCGATCAGGATGGTGGACACCGCGAGGAATTGGGACAGGCCCTCATTGCTCTCCCGCGCCATGGAAAGCGTGATCGGGTCCACATCCAGCAAGCCGGATATCCCGGCCAGCGCAAACAACTCGTTTTCGCCGCCCGAGAGCAGCTTGGCCAGCACCATGATCCCGGCGAGCAACAGGGCGAAGCGCAGCATCAGGGAAAGCTCCACCGGATCTGAAAGCTTGAGGCTTTCGGATTCGCCTTTCTTTTCCGCGGCGCGCCAGGCCCAGGCTGCGCCGACCAAGAGCGGCGCGGAGGCTGCCAGCATCGCCGGCGCCAAGGCGGAGAGAAGCGGCGGGGCGATCGTCACGGCCAGCGCGGTCACGCGCCACAGCGACATCACCCAGGCGGCCAGGATGGCGGTCATGACTTCGGATGTGGCGGCGGGATTGCGCTTGGCCAGGCGGGCAAAGGTCCAGGTCACGGTGGTCGAGGTGGCGACGCCGCCCGCGATGCCGGCGAACAACAAGCCGCGCCGCTCTCCCGCAACATGAACGGCGATATAGCCGGCATAGGAAACCGCGCCGACCAGGACCGTCATCAGCCAGATCTGGTGGGGATTGAGCGCACCCCAGGGATCGAGCGCCCGATCCGGCAATAGCGGCAAGAGAACGACGGTCATCACCAGCAGCAGGAGCGCGGCGCGCAACTCCACCCAGGTCAGGCGCTGCAGGAAGCTGTGCATCAACTGGCGCTCGGCCAGCACGGCGGCCATCACCACGCCGCCCGCCGCCGCCACCGCCATGTTGCCGCGCGTGGCATAGGCGCCCAGCGCAAAGGTCGCCAGCCCGGCGATAAAGCCGGTCACCGATACGGATTCCGCCTGGCTGGCGCGCTGCCATTCGAAATAGCCAAAGGGCAGGGCAAAACCCAGCAGGCACAGGCCCAAGGTGATGTCCCCCGGCAACAGGCCCGCAATGCCGCCCAACAGGCCGATCAGAGTGAAGGTGCGGATGCCGGCCACCCGCGCGCCGTCTTTGGCCTCGCGTTCCTGCCAGCCGCGCTCGATGCCGATCAGAAGGCCGATGGCCGCCGCAAGGCCGGCACGCTGCAGAAGCTCTAGATCCATAATGGTCCGCACACTGATGAACTGGGCGCAAGGCCTGTCCAAGCAATAGCAGAAGACCCGCATCCGGCGCCAATTTCCCGCATGCGCTCTCCAAGGTCGGCCAGGGGTCGGTCAGACGGCGAGACAAAGATGGCGAGGATATTTGTCAGACAAATATTGACTCATCCGTTGCCTGTGCGAATGTCGCGCCATGATGCCGGCCCGGTTCAACGAGGCGGGCCCAAAAAACAGTCCCGGGAGGATTTATGACGATTTCGCGTAGAAGTGTGCTGGCAGCATCCGCATCCGCACCGCTGATCCTGGGGACAAAGCCCGCCCGGGCGGCGACGGCCAGTATCCAGATCCATAGCCACCGCCATCGCGGCGAAATCGACAGGAAAATCTTCGGCAATTTCATCGAGCATCTGGGCCGCTGCATCACCGGCGGCATTTTTGACGAGGGCTCGCCGCTCTCCGACAGCCACGGCTTCCGCAAGGATGTGCTGACCGCGGTCAAGGAGATGAATGTGCCCATGCTGCGCTGGCCGGGCGGCAACTTCTCGTCCAACTACAATTGGATGGACGGCATCGGGCCGCGCGACAAGCGTCCCCGGCGGCTGGAAATGGCCTGGGGCACCATCGAGGACAACCGCTTCGGCACCCATGAATTCATGGATTATGTCGAGCAGACCGGCTCTGAGCCTTATATCTGCCTCAACCTGGGCACCGGCACCTGGACCGATGCGCAGCAGTGGATCGAATATGTCAATGGCGAGCAGGACACCGCCATCACGCGGCTGCGCAAGAAGAACGGCCGCGACAAGCCGTGGGGCGTTAAATATTGGGGCCTGGGCAATGAGATGGACGGCTATTGGCAGATGGGCCATCGCTCAGCGTCCGACTATGCCGCCTTTGCGCTGGAAACCGCCAAGCTCGCCAAGCTGACCGATCCCAGCGTCAAGCTGATCGCGGCGGGCGCTTCCAACTATCGCGCCGGGTCGGACTGGATCGGCTGGAACCGCACGGTGCTGGAAAACCTGCGCGACTATGCCGATTACATCTCCATCCATCTCTATGTTGGCAATCAGGCCAGCGACTATGCCGATTTCGTCGCCAGCCCCATCGAGATGGACCAGAAGATCGACATCCTGGCGGGGCTGATCAACGCCGCCATGTCCCAGCGTGTCGATCGCGTCACCGGCCAGATGCAGCGTGACGGGCGCAAGATGTATATCGCCTTCGACGAATGGAATGTGTGGTACCGCGCCCGCGGCGACAGCCAGCGCGGCCGCCGTATCCTGGAGGAGCATTACAATCTGGAAGATGCGTTGGTGGTGGCCGGTTTCCTCAACTCGCTGGTCAACCATGCCGATGTGGTCAAGATCGCCAACCTGGCGCAGCTTGTGAACGTGATCGCGCCCATCTTCACCAACGACAAGGGCCTGTTCCTGCAGACCATCTATTTCCCGCTGCAGCTTTTCGGCCAGCATGTGAGGGGCAACAGCCTGGAGCTGCTGGTTGAGAGCCCGACCTATAAGAGCCGCCGCTTCGACGTGGTGCCCTACATCGACGCATCGGCCTCCATCGACGGCAACAGCCTGGTGCTCAATGTCGTCAACCGCCACCAGAGCGAGCCGATGGAGGTGACGATCGGGCTGGAGGACAAGAATTTCTCCGGCGCGGTGCAGGTGTCCGAGGTCAATGGTCCCGACATCAAGGCCGAGAATGATTTCGGCAAGATGCCGGTGTCAGCCAAGGGCAAGAGCATCAATGCCAGCGGCACCAGCCTGACCTACAGCTTCCCGCCGCACTCCTATACCCAGCTCCGGGCGAGCCTGGCGTAACGCGGCGATCAGGCCGGTCCGCTATTTCAGCATCGCCATGGCCTTGTTCGCATGGGACATGCAAGACGATTCGTTGCCCGCCGACAGAGAGGACTTTGCCTGAGTGATTTCACTCAGGGCGCTGGCTTTCAGACCGCCCTGAAACGTGCTCACCAAAGAAGACGCCTGGTCTATCAGTCCCTGGCAGCCGGAAGGCACGGCGCCCTTGGCCATCGAGCCGGCCGTGGACATCGCATTGTTGGTCGTGGCGGCCCCAGGCAATTGGGCGGGCAGCTGGGCGAGAGCTTGCGCTGCCAGGATCGTTCCGCCTGCCAACGCAGCCGTCATCAGTGTCGTTTTCATCGCAGGACCTCCGATTGAAAGCCCCTCAGCACACCCGCCAGCAGGATGCGGACGGTGCTGCCGCGCTCAATAGGCCTTTGGTCCAACCGGCCACGGCCGCGTAAGCGGCAATCAGGCTCCGACGTGTTGGAAAAAAATGGCTCCCCGGGCAAGATTCGAACTTGCGGCCAACCGGTTAACAGCAGTTTTGGTCGCTGCGACTTGG
>Ga0310811_10006600_pt1 | contig 14837 bp, 14 predicted proteins | sample YCmetagenome_FD_207642 | JGI IMG/M metagenome (GOLD analysis project Ga0310811, IMG submission 207642) | Soil microbial communities from experimental microcosm in Duke University, North Carolina, United States - YC | ecosystem: Engineered > Artificial ecosystem > Soil microcosm > Unclassified ...
GTGGTCGCCGCCTACTTCTACCTGCGCCTGATCGTCGTCATGTACCTGGCCGAGGGCCAGGTCATGGCCGGCCTCACTGCGCCGGGGGTGACGGATGTCCGACGGGTCGGGGAGCCCGAAGGCGCCGGCGGCGTCGCGGTGGCGACGGTGGTCGAGCCCAAGGTCGACATCCCGGTCGGGGCGGCCATCGCCATCGGGGTGGCGGTTGTGTTCACCATCGGCGTCGGCTTGGTGCCCCAGCCCTTCATCGACTTCGCCCGCCACGCCATGCTCTTGCGGCTCTAACCCGTGGCCGCGAAGAACTGTTGTTCCCGGCGCGCGGCCGGTACCATCGCTGCGGACTGTCCAGAAGCGGCAGTGCGCGGTCACGCTGACCGGGCTGTGATCGTGTCGGTAGGGAACGTGCGAGAAGACGAAGAACACAGGGTTGACTCCGGGGCCCGGATGCAGGTGGACGCCGAGGGCGCCCGCTACTGGGTCCGGTGCTCCTGCGGCTGGACGAGCAACCCGTCGCTCACCGCCGTCCTGGCCGAGGCGGCCGGGGAGCAGCACCGCACCCTCGTCCAGGCCCGCCGTTCCCGCCGGTGAAGGCGGCACAGTTGTTTCGCAGAAATGTGACAGCCGTCACTAGGATCGTGGCATGTCGGCGTTTCTCCGCCAGTACCTGACCGTCGTCATCTTCGGTGGCGCGGCCGTGCTCATGGTCGGCGCCATGCTCGGCGCGGGCCGGCTGGTGCGCCCCACCCGGCCCCAGCTCGGCAAGTACATCAACTACGAGTGCGGGGTGGACCCGGTGGGCGTGGGCTGGTCCCAGAGCCAGATCCGCTACTACGTCTTCGCCTTGCTGTTCGTGATGTTCGACGTCGAAGCCGTCTTCATCTTCCCGTGGGCCGTGCGCCTCGAGCAGCTGGCCGTGTTCGGCCTGGTCGAGATGGGCGTCTTCGTCGTCATCCTGGCCCTCGGCCTCCTCTACGCCTGGCGCAAGGGCGTTCTCCGATGGGTGTAAGGGTTTCGCACTCGCAACCTCTACGTTCGGAGTTCCACTAGTGGGTCTGGTCGAGAAGGGGACGTTCGCCAAGCCGGGGCTCAAGCCGCTGACCTGGCTGCTGAACTACAGCCGGAAGTACTCGCTGTGGGTGTACCAGTGGGGGCTGGCATGCTGTGCCATCGAGATGGGGGCGGCGTTCGGGTCCCCCCGGTACGACGTGATGCGCCTCGGCGTCATCCCCTTCCCGGCCGGCCCCCGCCAGGCCGACCTGGTGGTGGTGTCCGGCACGGTCACGGACAAGATGGCCCCCGCCATCCGCCGGCTGTGGGAGCAGATGCCCGACCCGAAGTACGTGATCTCCATGGGCTCGTGCGCCAACTGCGGCGGCCCGTACTGGGACTCGTACTCGGTGACCAAGGGCGTGGACCAGATCATCCCGGTGGACGTCTACGTGCCCGGCTGCCCGCCCCGGCCCGAGGCGCTGCTGGAGGGCATCGTCCTCCTGCAGGAGCGCATCCAGAACGAGGACATGGCGGAGCGCTGGCGAGGGGAGCCGATTGTCGTCCGCTGACGTCAAAGCAGGCACCGAGCCGCCCACCGTCCCGTCGGACGACCGCCACCAGGCCCTCCTCGAGGATCTGACCACCAAGCTGGGCGACGCCATCGTCGGCTCGCACCAGCGCAGCGGGGACCTGTGGGTCCGCATCCGCCCCGACGCCTGGGTCCGGGCCGCCGAGGCCCTCAAGGCCATGGGTTTCGACTACTTCTGCTACCTGTCGGGGATCGACTGGCTGCCCCACACCTGGCCGAACCCCAAGGTGGAGGGCGCCGCCGTGGTCGACACGGGTGAGGACGAGCTGGTCGACACCGACGAGGAAGCGCTGGCCGCCCCCGACCCCGAGGAGGTGGAGTCGGCGAGCGGCGAGATCGTCACCGGCTTCGCCGGGGGCGACACCCGCTTCCAGGTCCTGGCCCGGCTGTACTCACCGGCCCGGCGCCTGGGCGTGACCCTCAAGGCCGACCTGGACGACGCCCAGCCGGCCATCGCCACCTGGACGGGGGTGTACCCGGGGGCCGACTGGTGCGAGCGGGAGACGTGGGAGATGTACGGCTTCGACTTCATCGGCCATCCCAACCTGGTCCACCTGTACCTGCCCGGCGAGTTCGAGGGCTTCCCCCTCCGCAAGGACTTCCCCCTGCTGGCCCGCGAGGTCAAGCCGTGGCCCGGCCTGGTCGACGTCGAGCAGTTCCCCGCCACCTACAAGGGGGACGACTGAATGGCCGTCACCGAGCAGCAGCGCATCGCCTACATCGCCACCCAGGCGGCGGAGGCCCGGCTGAACGTCGAGCTGCAGACCGAGGACATGACCCTCAACCTCGGCCCCCAGCACCCGGCCACCCACGGGACCCTGCGCATCGTGGCCCGCCTCGACGGCGAGCAGGTGGTGCACGCCGAGGTGGTGTGCGGCTACATGCACCGGGGCTACGAAAAGCTGACCGAGGTCCGCACCTTCCCCCAGGTCAACACCCTCATCAACCGGATCGACTGGCTGTCCTCGTTCGCCAACGAGGTCCCCTTCATCCTGGCCGCCGAGGACCTGATGGAGGTGGAGGCGCCGCCCCGGGCCCAGTGGATCCGGACCGTGTTCTTCGAGCTGAGCCGGATCGCCAACATCACCCTGTTCATCGGCGAGATGGGTGTGCAGCTGGGCGCCATCACCCCCGTCTTCTTCGCCTTCCGGGACCGCGAGCACGTGCTCAACCTCATCGAGGAGGCCACGGGCGGCCGGTTCCACCCCAACTACGACCGCATCGGCGGCCTGAAGGACGACCTGCCCAAGGGCTGGATCGCCGAGACCAAGGACGCCATGCGGCGCATCCGCGGGTACTGCGACGAGCTGGAAGACCTGCTGATGGGCAACGAGATCTTCGAGGCCCGCACCCGGGGCGTCGGCGTCATCCCGGCCGACATCGGCCTGTCGTACGGCCTGTCGGGCGCCAACATCCGGGCCAGCGGGGTCGACTGGGACCTGCGCCGCGACTCCCCCTCGCCCCTGGCCTGGAAGGAGCTGGACTGGAAGGTCTGGACCCACCCGGACGGGGACTCCTTCGCCCGCTACTGGGTCCGCCTGCAGGAGACCCGCGAAGCGACCCTCATGGTCGACCAGCTCCTCGACGGCCTGCCGTCGGGGCCGATCCAGGCCAAGGTGCCCCGCATCATCAAGGTCCCGGCCGGCGAGGCGTGGGCCCACACCGAGAACCCGCTCGGCGAGATGGGCTACTACGTGGTCAGCCAGGGCGGCCTCGGGCCGTTCCGCTGCAAGATCCGCTCGGCGTCGTTCCACAACGTCTCGATCGCCCCGTGGCTGCTCAAGGGCGTCTACGTACCCGACATCATCACCATCCTGGCCAGCTTGTACTTCATCCTCGGGGATATCGACAGGTAGCTGTGCGCAACTCGCTGTCTGGCGTCCACCTGAAGCCCGTCACTAGTCTCCTGCGCGTGCCGGCCCGGGGGGGTGTTCGCCGATGATGGTGGCGGTGTCGCTCCCGTACTGGGAACTGACCATCGTGAAAACGGTGGTCGTCCTGGCCGTCATCCCGGCCGGGGCGCTCATCTTCGGCTACGTGTTCCTGCTCAAGATCATGGCCCACATGCAGAGCCGCATGGGCCCCATGGAGTCCGGCGGCTTCCACGGCTGGTTCCAGCTGATCGGCGACGCCATCAAGTTCGTGCAGAAGGAGGACATCATCCCGGCCGAGGCCGACGCGCGCGTCTTCGCCCTGGCCCCCCTGGTGGTGCTGATGTCCACGTTCCTGCTCTACGTCGTGATCCCGGCCGGGCCCCGCCTGGTGGTCCAGAACCTCGACGTGGGCATCTTCTACGCCCTGGGCGTGTCGTCCCTCGGCGTCATCGGCGTGCTGATGGCCGGGTGGGCGTCGGCCAACAAGTACTCGCTGCTGGGGTCCCTGCGGGCCGCCGGGCAGCTGATCGCCTACGAGCTGCCGCTGGTCCTCGCCGTGGTCGGCGTGGTCATCCAGGCCCAGACCATGAGCCTGCAGGGCATCGTCCACGCCCAGGGCAACGGCTCGATCTTCGGCTTCTCCCTGGTGGGGAACCCTTTCGTGCTCACCCAGATCGTCGGCTTCGTCATCTTCCTGGCCGCGGCCCAGGCCGAGCTGACCCAGACCCCGTTCGACATGCCGGTGGCCGAGTCCGAGCTGGTGGCCGGTTACATGACCGAGTACTCGGGCTTCCGCTTCCTGTTCTTCTTCATGGCCGAGTTCGGCACCGCCTTCGCCCTGTCCGCCATCGCCGCCACCCTCTACCTCGGGGGCTGGTACCAGCCGTTCTTCAAGACCGGGATCATGGCCGATGTCTTGGGCCCGGTGGTCCTGGCCGTCAAGATCATGGTCATCGCCTTCGTGATCTTCTGGGTCCGGTTCACCTTCCCTCGCTTCCGCGAGGACCAGCTCCAGGGCTTCGCCTGGAAGGTCCTCATCCCCCTCTCCCTGGTCAACATCATGGTCACCGCCGTCTTCAAGGTTCTGCTGTGACCCCGCTTCGCCCCCAAGGTGGTGCTTCACCCCATGCCTGAGCTTCCCGGACTCGCCAAGGGTCTCGGCGTCACGTTCAAGACCATGATCAACACCTGGACCAAGGGTGCGGTCACGGTCCAGTACCCCCACGAGAAGGAGGATCTCGCTCCTCGCACCCGGGGGGTGATCGCCCTCAAGGAAGAGAACTGCACGGTCTGCATGCTGTGCGCCCGCGAGTGCCCGGACTGGTGCATCTACATCGAGGGCCACAAGGAGAAGCGCCCGCCTCGCCGCGAAGGGGGCAAGCCCCGCACGGTCAACGCCCTCGACCGCTTCGACATCGACTACGCGCTGTGCATGTACTGCGGGATCTGCGTCGAGGTGTGCCCGTTCGACGCCCTGTTCTGGACTCCCGAGTACGAGTACTCGGAGTCGAGCATCGCCGACCTCCTCCACGACAAGAACCGCCTCGGCGAGTGGATGGTCACCGTTCCCGATCCTCCCGCCCTCGAGGCGGGAGCGGTCAAGAAGAAGTAGCGGAGTAGCGTCCCGGCGATGCTGGCAGAGACCATGGTGGCCCAGAACATCGTGTTCGGCATCCTTGCCGTCACCATGGTGGCCGCCGCCTTCCGCCTGGTCACCACCCAGAACGTCGTGCGGGCCGCCCTGTTCCTGGCCATCGTCCTGGCCGGCGCCGCCGCCCTCTACATCCTGCTGGCCGCCGAGTTCGTGGCCTGGGTCCAGGTGCTCGTCTACATCGGCGCCGTGGTCGTCCTCCTACTGTTCGGGGTCATGCTCACCCGGGCGCCCATCGGGCGGGAGAGCGACCTGGACAACGACCAGCGCTGGCTGGCCGCCCTCGTCGCCCTGTTCCTGCTGGGGGCCCTGGGCGCGGTCCTGGCCGACGCCTTCGGCGACGACAAGATCGGGCACATCACCATCCGGCGCACGGCCGAGGTCAGCGACTCCATCTTCGGCGCCTACGTCGTCCCCTTCGAAGTGGCCTCCGTCCTGCTGCTCGCCGCCCTGGTCGGCGCCGTGGCGCTCGCCCGTAGGGATTAGGAGCCCCGCCGCATGTACCTGAACGAGTTCCTCATGCTGGCCGCGGTCATCTTCTGCCTCGGCGTCTACGGCGTGCTGGCCCGCAAGAACGCGGTTTTGGTCCTGATGTCGATCGAGCTCATGCTCAACGCGGTCAACATCAACCTCATCGCCTTCGGGGCCTTCCGGGACAACGTGATCGGGCAGGTCTTCGCCCTGTTCGTGATCACCATCGCCGCCGCCGAGGTCGGTGTCGGGCTGGCCATCGTGCTGCTCATCTTCCGCAACCGGGCCGACATCGACCTGGACGAGCTCGACCTGATGAAGGGCTGACCGGCGACTCCATGCTGCGCAACGCCTGGCTCATCCCCCTCATCCCCGCCCTCGCCTTCTTCGTCATCCTGTTCTTCGGCAAGCGCCTGCCCAGGAAGGGGTCCGAGGTCGGCATCGGCGCCCTGACCATCGCCTTCGTGCTGGCCCTCATCTGCGCCGGCCAGTGGATCGGGAAGGAGACGCCGCGGGAGGCGGCCCACGCCCACCACACCTGGTTCACCTTCGGCGGGACGGACTTCGGCTTCGGCATCCACGTCGACGGGCTGACGGTGATGATGCTGGTCGTCGTCACCTTCATCTCCCTGATGGTGCACGTCTACTCCACCGGCTACATGCACGGCGACCGGCGGTACACCTACTTCTTCGCCGCCCTGTCGCTGTTCACCGCGGCCATGCTCCTGCTGGTCGTGTCCGACAACACCCTGCAGCTCATGATCGGCTGGGAGCTCGTCGGCCTGTGCTCGTTCATGCTCATCGGCCACTGGTGGGAGGAGGGGGTCAACTCCGGCGCCGCCATCAAGGCCTTCATCACCACCCGGACGGGCGACGTCGGCCTGATGCTGGGCATCATCACCCTGTTCTTCGCCGCCGGGCGCAACTTCGACATCGAGCACCTCAACCACGCCGCTCTCACCGGCGAGATCGGCCACGGCACCCTGCTGGTCGGCGCCGCCCTGCTGTTCCTCGGGGTGATGGGCAAGAGCGCCCAGTTCCCGCTCCACGTGTGGCTCCCCGACGCCATGGCCGGCCCCACGCCGGTGTCGGCCCTGATCCACGCCGCCACCATGGTCGTCGCCGGGGTCTACCTGGTGGCCCGGGTCTACGGCCCGTTCTTCGTCGGCTTTTCCATCGACGCCGGGGGGATCAACGTCGTCGCCCTCATCGGCGCCATCACCGTGATCATCGCCGCCGCCCTGGCCTTCGTGCAGGACGACGTCAAGAAGGTGCTGGCGTACTCCACCATCAGCCAGCTCGGCTACATGGTCATGGCCCTGGGCGTCGGCGCCTGGGGCGCGGGCATCTTCCACCTGTTCACCCACGCCTTCTTCAAGGCCCTGCTGTTCCTCGGTTCGGGCTCGCTGATCCACGCCGTTCACTCGAACAACATGAGCGAGATGGGCGGCCTGCGGAAGAAGATGCCGACCACGTTCTGGACCTTCATCGTCGGCTCGGTGGCCCTGGCCGGCATCTTCCCGCTGGCCGGCTTCTGGTCGAAGGACGAGATCCTCCTGGGGGCGTCCAAGAACGGGTACCCGCTCATGCTCGTCGTCGGCCTGATCGGGGCGTTCATGACCGCGGCGTACATGACCCGGGCCTGCTACCTGATCTTCGCCGGGGAGTACCGCGGCCACGCCCACCCCCACGAGTCGCCCCCCTCGATGGCCTGGCCGCTGCGCATCCTGGCCGTGCCCGCGGTGCTGGCCGGTCTCCTCAACGCCCCCGGCATCGGCCTGTTCAACAAGTGGGTGGAGTTCGACATCCCGGGGGTCCAGCCGTTCCTCCACGAGCACGACTTCAACTACGGGCTGGCCGGCCTGTCGCTGCTCGTCGCCCTGGCCGGCATCGGCGCCGCCTCCGCCTACTACTTCCGGGGTGCGTTCAACGGGATCTCGGACCGCATCCCGATCCTCAAGACCGGGGAACGGATCCTGGTCAACAAGTACTACCTGGACGACCTGTTCCTCGCGATCATCCGGGGCATCCAGTACCCGGTGGCCAAGGCCGCGTACTGGGTCAACCAGAACGTGATCGACGGGGTGGTCAACGGGATGGGCAAGGGGGCCCAGGCCGGTGCCTACCTGGTCTACGACGTGATCGACCAGCGCGTCATCGACGGCGCGGTCAACGGCGCCGGGCTGTCGGCCGAGGAGGGCGGCAGCATCCTGCGCAACGTTCAGAGCGGGCGGGTCCAGCAGTACGCGGCCATGCTGTTCGGCGCCGCGGCAGTGCTCGCAGTCGGCCTGGTTTTTCTGACGTGAACCTGAGGGGATCTCGTATCACATGCTGACCGTTGCGGTCTTCCTGCCCATCGTCGGCGCCGCCGTGCTGGCCTTCATCCCCCGCCAACGCGAGGAGATGCTCAAGGCCGTCGCCCTGCTGGTCACGGCGGCGACCACCATCGTGGGCATCTCGCTCCTGTTCGGGTTCGACTACGGCGACGCCGGTCACCTCCAGTACCAGGTCAACCACGGGTGGATCGACGTCATCAACAGCCGCTACCACATCGGGGTCGACGGCATCGCCCTGCCGCTGCTGCTCCTGTCGATGGTGATCACCCTGCTGTGCGTCATCTACTCCTGGGACCACTTCCCCGAGCCGCACAACCCCAAGGCCTTCCTGATCCTCATGCTCGTGCTGGAGACGGGCATGAACGGCACCTTCGCCGCCGAGGATCTGATCCTGTTCTTCGTCTTCTTCGAGTTGGTCCTGCTGCCGATGTACTTCATGATCGGGGTGTGGGGCGGGCCTAACCGGCAGTACGCCTCGATCAAGTTCTTCCTGTACACGCTGTTCGGTTCGGCGCTGATGATCCTGGCCTTCCTGGCCCTGTACTTCAAAGGCGGCCAGACCTTCGACATCCCCGAGCTGATCGCCCAGGGGGGCACCATCGCCCACGGGACCCAGCTGGTGATCTTCGGTGGCCTGTTCATGGGCTTCGCCATCAAGGTGCCGATGTTCCCGTTCCACACCTGGCTCCCCGACGCCCACACCGAGGCGCCGACCGTGGGCTCGGTCATCCTGGCCGCCGTCCTGCTGAAGCTCGGGACCTACGGCTTCATCCGGATCGCCATCCCGATCCTGCCCGAGGCGGCGAAGTCCTGGGCCCCGTGGATCGGGCTGCTGGCCGTCATCGGGATCATCTACGGCGCCCTCGGCTGCCTGGCCCAGCGGGACATGAAGCGGCTGATCGCCTTCTCGTCGGTGGCCCACATGGGCTTCGTCATGCTGGGCATCGCCACCCTGACCAACTTCGGGATCAACGCCGCCGTGTTCGGCATGGTGGCCCACGGCCTGATCACCGGGATGCTGTTCTTCATCGCCGGCTCCATCCAGGAGCGGTTCCACACCCGGGAGCTGGCCCGCCTCGGCGGGCTCCTGCTCCAAGCCCCCCGGCTCGGGTGGATCCTCGGCTTCTGCGCGTTCGCGTCCCTGGGCCTCCCCGGCCTGGCCGGGTTCTGGGGTGAGTTCCCGGCCATCCTCTCCGCCTACCAACCGGCGGCGGGGCTGAGCGAGCTGACGTTCCGGGTGTACATGGCCGTGGCCGCCATCGGCACCGTCTTCGCCGCCGGCTACCTGCTGTGGATGTTCCAGCGGGTGGCGTTCGGGACCGTGAAGGCCGAGTTCGAGAGCGCCCACATCCACGACGTGCACATCCCGGAGTACCTGGCCTGGACGCCGCTGCTGCTCGGCATCCTGCTGTTCGGCATCTTCCCGCACCTGATCTTCCACATGACCGACCAGGCCGTCGGCCTGGTGACGTCGAGCGTGGGCGCGGTCAGCTCCGCCGCCGGCCGGTAGCGGGAGCGCCGCACGATGCCGTTGCCGTTCCACCCGCCGTACCTCGACTACCACGCCCTCGCGCCGGAGATCATCGTCACCGTCGTCCTCGCGATCGTGCTGGTCGCCGACCTGTTCCTCGACCGCCCGCAGAAGTGGCTGCTGTCCAACATCGCCGGCTTCGGGCTGATCCTGGCCATGGCCCCGATCCTGTCGCTGGCCCTGTCGCCCCACGACGTTCGCTCCATGGTCGGCGGGGCCTATGTGGTCGACAACTTCGCCCTCGTCCTCAAAGCCCTGTTCCTCGGGGTGGGCTACATCGTGCTGCTCATGGCGACGAACTACGTCGAGGAAGGCGACTACTACGAGGGCGAGTTCTACTTCCTGCTGCTCTCGTCGATCCTCGGGATGATGGTCATGTCGTCCGCCCGCGACCTCATCACCATCTTCGTGGCCCTGGAGACGCTTTCCATCCCCGCGTACATGCTCGCGGGCTGGCGCAAGCGGGACCTGAAGAGCAACGAGGCCGCCCTCAAGTACTACCTGCTGGGGGTGCTGGCCTCGGCGGTGATGCTCTACGGGATGTCGCTGATCTATGGCTACACGGGGACCACCGTGCTGAGCAGGATCGGCGAGCAGATGCACGGCGACGCCGCCCACCAGCCCATGGTCACCCTGGCCATCCTGTTCATCATCGTGGGCTTCGCCTTCAAAGTCTCGGCCGTGCCGTTCCACGCCTGGGCACCCGATACCTACGAGGGCGCGCCCACGCCGGTGACCGCGTTCCTCTCGGTGGCGTCCAAGACCGGCGGCTTCGTCGCCCTACTCGAGCTGATCTTCGTCGGCTTCTTCGGCCGCAGCGACGTGTGGGGCCCGCTGTTCGGGATCCTGGCCGCCTTGACGATGACGGTCGGGAACCTCATCGCCCTGCGCCAGACGAACATCGTGCGCATGCTGGCGTACTCGTCGATCGCCCAGGCCGGCTACATCCTGGTGCCCTTCGCCATCGCTGGGTCCAACGGCGGCGCCGCCGCCCACACCGCCTTCACCGCCACCGTCGTCTACCTGCTGGTCTACGCGGCAATGAACCTGGGGGCGTTCACCGTCGTCATCGCCGTGGCCCGCAAGACCCGCTCGGGCGAGATCTCCTCCTACGGCGGCCTCTACGAGTACGCGCCCGGGATCGCGGTCCTCATGAGCGTGTTCCTGTTCTCCTTGGCCGGCATCCCGCCGCTGGCCGGGTTCTGGGCCAAGGTGTTCGTTTTCCGGGCCGTGCTCGACGCCGGCACGTCGTGGGCCGTGCTCCTCGGCGTGGTCGCCGCCGTCAACTCCGTGATCGCCCTGTTCTATTACGCGTCGATCGCCCGCCAGATGTGGATGAGCCCCGTCCCCGACGGCGACCGCACCCCCATCGCCGTGCCCACCTCGCTCGTCACCGCCCTCGGCATCACCGCCGCCGTCGTGGTCGTCATCGGCATCTACCCGCAGGCCTTCGCCCACTTCGGGGATCTGGCGTCGCTCGTTCCCTGAGGGAGTTGGTGGCCGAGCGGGCCCGGCGCCACGGGCCGCTCGGGTACGACGAGGTGGTCGAGCTGGCCCTCTACCACCCCGAGCTCGGGTTCTACCAGCGGGGTGGTGGGGCCGGACGAGGTGGCGCTGACTTCCTGACCAGCCCCGAGGTCGGCCCGCTGTTCGGGGCGGTGCTGGCGACGGCGATCGACCGGTGGTGGGCCGAGCTGGGCCGGCCGGACCCCATCACCGTGGTCGAGGTGGGGGCGGGACGGGGGACGCTGGCCCGCGCCGTGCTGGCCGCGGCCCGGGCCCCGCTGCGGTACGTGGCCGTCGAGCGGTCGGCGGCGCTGCGGGCCCTGCACCCCACCGGCGTGGAGCCGGCGGCCGCGCTGCCGGACGGGCCGTTCGTCGGCGTCATCCTGGCCAACGAGCTGCTCGACAACCTGCCCTTCGCCCTGCTGGAGCGCACGGCCGACGGGTGGGCGGAGGTCCGGGTCGACCAGGATCTGTCCGAGGTGCTGGTTCCGGCGCCCGCGCTCGGCCCGGAAGCGCCGCTGGGCGCCCGCATCCCGGTCCAGCGGCAGGCGGCGGCGTGGGTGGACGACGCCCGCTCCCGCCTTCTCGCCGGCCGGGTGGTGGCCGTCGACTACTGCGACGTCACCGCGTCCCTGGCCCGACGCCCATGGACCGACTGGGTCCGCACCTACCGCGGCCACGGTCGGGGTGGGCACCCGCTGGCCGACCTCGGCGCCCAGGACGTCACCTGCGAGGTAGCCGTCGACCAGCTGCCGCCGCCCACCGACAACCGCAGCCAGGCCGAGTTCCTTCGCGCCTTCGGGCTCGACGGGCTGGTCGACGACGCCCGGCGGGCGTGGGAGGAACGGGCCCACATCGGCGACCTCCAGGCGCTCGCCACCCGCAGCCGGGTGCACGAGGGCGCGGCGCTGACCGACCCCGACGGCCTGGGCCGCTTCCGCGTCCTGGAGTGGGTGGTCTAGGGCCGGTAGCGCACGCCGTCGGCGGCGGACGCGGCCGAGGCGACCGAGACCAGACCGCCCCACACGAGCATTTCCTGGTCGGCCCAGACCGTGACGGGGAAGCCCCGTCCGAGGAAGGACACCGGCTCGAGGGTGCGCCAACTGTCCGTGGCCGGGTCGTAGGCCGCCCCGTCCTCCAAGAGCGTCAGCGTGCTGCGGGGTTCGAGCACGCGGGCGAGCGGGTCGGCGGCGGCGCCGCTGCCCGGTCGGCCCACGCCGCCCCAGACCACCAGCTCCTTGCCCGTCCAGACCGCGCCGGCCGCGCTGCGGTCGGCCACGGGAGCGACCGGGAGGGTGCGCCAGCGGTCGGCGGCCGGGTCGTAGGCGGCGCCGTCGCCGACAACGGAGCCGAGCCGGTTCCCCCCCCACACCACCAGCTCCCGCCCCGTCCATGCGGTGGCCGCCGCGTACCGCCCGGTGACTGGAGCCGAGGCGATCCGCCGCCACCGGTCCGTGGCGGGATCGTAGGCGGCCCCGTCGGCGAACTCCGCCGTCCCGTTCAGGCTCACCCCGGCCCAGACCACCAGCTCGGTGCCCGTCCACGCGCTCAACGTGGCCGACCGCCCGCTCAGCGGCGATGCGGCCAGTGGTCGCCACGCATCCTTGGCCGGGTCGTAGGCGGCGCCGTCGGCCAGATCGCTCCCACCCCACACCAGCAACTCCTTGCCGGACCACACCGCCGCCGACGCCGTGCGGGGGGCCAGCGGTGAGGCGGCCAACGGGCGCCAGCGGTCCTTGGCCGGGTCGTAGGCGGCGCCGTCGGCCAGCAGGTCCTGGCCCGTCGTGCCCCCCCAGACCAGCATCTCCGTGCCGGTCCAAGCTGTCGCCGCCGGTTCCCTGGCCGTCAGGGGCGACTTGGCCAGCGTGCGCCACTTGTCGGTGGTCGGGTTGTAGGCGGCGCCGTCACCCAGGTGTGGGGACTGGTCGGACGGGCACGTCGCCCCGGCGCAGCTCTCGCCGCCCCACACGATCATCTCCCGCCCGGTCCACACCGCGGCGGCGTCGTACCGCCCGCACAGCGGGGACGCCGCCAGCTCCCGCCAGTGCCCCCCGCCGGCGGTGGCGCCGATGCCCACGTCGGGCGCGCTCTCGGTCGGGCACCGGGGGACCGCCGCCTTCGTGGTTCCCGTCCGGCGGGCGAACTGGGCGAAGGCGACGACGGCGATCACCACGACCACCAGGGTCACGATCCCGAACTGGCTCTTGCGGGGCGGCGCCGGCCGGGTGGCGTGGTCGGGGCACTTGAGCCCCACTGGCGTGCGGATGGCGCAGTCGGGGCAGATCGGTGTGTCGCACTCGACGCAGGTGAGCTTGGTCGGCACGCCGTGCCGCACGCATGTCAGTCCCGGCGGGCCGTCCACGGCGGAGAGGGTATCGAGACTGCGGCTTCTGGCGGCTTTCCGCCGACCCGTGGGTAGGCTCGCACCCATGGCTGCGACCGATCCGGCGACCATCGAGGCCTACCAGCTGGAGGGGCGGAAGTTCCCGCCGCCCGAGGAGTTCAAGAAGGACGCCCTCGTCGTCGACCCCTGGATGTACGACGACGCCGACCGCGACTGGCAGGGATTCTGGGCCCGCCAGGCCCTCGACCTGCTCGACTGGTCGAAGGAGTGGGACACCATCGTGGAGTGGGAGCTGCCGTTCGCCAAGTGGTTCGTGGGCGGGCAGCTCAACGTGTCCTACAACTGCGTCGACCGGCACGTGGAGGCCGGCAAGGGCGAGAAGGTCGCCTTCCACTGGGAGGGCGAGCCGGGCGACACCCGCACCATCACCTATGCCGACCTGCAGGTCGAGGTGCGCCGCTTCGCCGCCGTCCTCCGGTCGCTCGGCGTGGCCAAGGGCGACCGGGTCGCCATCTACATGCCGATGATCCCCGAGCTGCCGGTCGCCATGCTGGCCTGCGCCCGCCTGGGCGCGGCCCATTCCGTGGTCTTCGGCGGGTTCTCGTCGGACTCGCTGCGCGACCGGATCAACGACGCCGAGGCCAAGGTTCTGATCACCGCCGACGGCGGGTGGCGCCGCGGCGCGGTCATCCCGCTCAAGGAGAACGCCGACGCCGCGGTGGCCGACACCCCGTCGATCGAGTCGGTGGTCGTCGTCCGCCGCACGGACAAGCCGGTGGCGTGGGACGACGCCCGGGACCGCTGGTACCACGACCTCATGGCCGCGGTCACCGACGAGGACGCCGCCGTCGCCCCCGAGCCCATGGACGCCGAGCAGCTCCTCTACCTCCTCTACACGTCCGGCACGACAGCCAAGCCCAAGGGGATCATGCACACGACCGGCGGGTACCTCACCCAGGTCGCGTTCACCCACAAGTACGTGTTCGACCTGCACGCCGACACCGATGTCTACTGGTGCGCGGCGGACATCGGCTGGGTGACCGGCCACAGCTACATCGTGTACGGCCCCCTGGCCAACGGGGCCACGTCGGTGATGTACGAGGGCAGCCCGGACTTCCCGCAGAAGGACCGCTGGTGGTCGATCGTCGAGCGCTACAAGGTGAGCATCCTGTACATGGCCCCCACCGCGGTGCGGACGTTCATGAAGTGGGGGACCGAGTACCTCCAAGCCCACGACCTGTCGTCGCTGCGGGTGCTGGGGTCGGTGGGCGAGCCCATCAACCCGGAAGCGTGGATGTGGTACCACGAGAACGTCGGCGGCGGCCGCTGCCCGCTGATGGACACGTGGTGGCAGACCGAGACCGGCGCCATCATGATCTCCCCGCTGCCCGGGGCCACCACCCTCAAGCCCGGCTCGGCCACCTTCCCGCTGCCGGGCATCGCCGCCGAGGTGGTCGACGACAAGGGGAACGCCTGCGCCACGGGCGGTGGGTACCTCACCCTGACCCGGCCCTGGCCGTCCATGCTGCGGGGGATCTACGGGGA
>Ga0310811_10006601_pt1 | contig 14837 bp, 11 predicted proteins | sample YCmetagenome_FD_207642 | JGI IMG/M metagenome (GOLD analysis project Ga0310811, IMG submission 207642) | Soil microbial communities from experimental microcosm in Duke University, North Carolina, United States - YC | ecosystem: Engineered > Artificial ecosystem > Soil microcosm > Unclassified ...
TGGATGAGTGGCACTGGACCGAGCATTTCTCGCCCCAGCCGCAGACACTCAAGTACCTGAACCATGTCGCCGACAAGTTCGACCTGCGTCGCGACATCCAGTTCAAGTCGCGCGTGACGGCGGCTCACTACAGGGAAGCGACGCGAGACTGGGAAATCACGCTGGAGGACGGCAGCCGGCACAGCGCCCGCTTCCTGATCACCGCCATCGGTCCGCTCTCGGCACCGACCATGCCGAAGATCGAGGGCGTCGAGACCTTCAAGGGCCAGTCCTGCCACACCGCGCTCTGGCCGCACGAGCCGGTGAGCTTCGAGGCCAAGCGCGTGGCGGTGATCGGCACCGGGGCGACCGGCGTGCAGACCATCCAGGAGGTGGCCAAGACCGCGGGCAGCCTCACCGTCTTCCAGCGCACGCCCAACTGGTGCGCGCCCCTGCACAACGCCATGATCGGCGAGGAGGAGATGCGCGAGATCCGGATGCGCTATCCCGAGATCTTCGCCCGCTGCCAGGAGACCTTTTCCTGCTTCCTGCACACGCCCGACCCGCGCGCGACAAGCGAGGTCACGCCTGAGGAACGCGAAGCGGTGTTCGAGAAGCTCTACAGCAATCGCGGCTTCGGCATGTGGCAGGGCAACTTCCGCGACATACTGGTCGACCGCAAGGCCAACGCGCTGGTGAGCGACTTCGTGGCGCGCAAGATCCGCCAGCGCGTGAAGGACCAGAACGTCGCCGAGAAGCTGATCCCGAAGAACCACGGCTTCGGCACCCGGCGTGTGCCGCTCGAGACCAAGTATTACGAAGTCTATAACCAGCCGAACGTCAGGCTGGTCGATATCACGGAGACGCCGATCGAGCGCATCACGCCGAAAGGCATCAAGACCAGCGATGCCGAATACGACTTCGACATGATCATCTATGCGACCGGCTTCGACGCCATCACCGGCAGCTTCGATCGCATCGACATCCGCGGCACCGACGGCCTTCGGCTCAAGGACAAGTGGAAAGGCGGGCCGCAGACTTACCTGGGTGTCCAGGTCGAGGGCTTTCCCAACATGTTCATGGTGATGGGCCCGCACACCGCGCTCGGCAATATCCCGCGCAGCATCGAATACAACGTCGAATGGGTGGCTGGCATCATCCGCCACATGCGCGAACACGGGCTGACGCGCGCCGAATGCCGGCCGGAGGGCGTCAAGTCCTGGACCGACCACGTGAAGTCGCTGGGAGAGGGCCTGCTCTCCAACGAGGTCGATTCCTGGATGACCGGCATCAACCGCAATGTCGAAGGCAAGCAGACGCGCATCATCGCCCGCTACAGCGGCAGCGCCCCAGCCTATCGGGCCCGCTGCGACGAGGTCGCCGCGAACGGGTACAGGGAAATGGCGCTGTCGTAAGCCGCAACGCCAGACCCATTGTCATCCTGAGCGAAGTTAAGGATCTCACGCCGGCGCCAGAATCGTTGGCCGGTCGGTTAGGTCCTTCGCTTCGCTCAGGACGACAGAAATTGCTCAAGCCGTCCTCTGCGCCTTCAGCCCGAGCTTGCTGATCGTCTGCTCGCGCATGACGAACTTCTGGATCTTGCCGGTGATGGTCATCGGGAAGTCTGGCACGAACTCGATGTAGCGCGGGATCTTGTAGTGGGCGATCTGGCCCTTGCAGAACTCGCGGATCTCCTCGGCCGTCGCCTTCTCGCCGTCGCGCAGCTTGACCCAGGCGCAGATCTCCTCGCCATACTTCTGGTCGGGCACGCCGATCACCTGCACGTCCTGCACCTTTGGGTGCCGGTACAGGAACTCCTCGATCTCGCGCGGATAGACGTTCTCGCCGCCCCGAATCACCATGTCTTTGAGCCGGCCCACGATGTTGACGTAGCCCTCGTCGTCCATGGTGGCGAGGTCACCGGTGTGCATCCAGCCGCCGTCGTCGATCGCCTCGGCCGTCTTCTCCTCGTCGTTCCAATAGCCCTTCATCACCGAGTAGCCGCGAGTGCAGAATTCGCCGGTCTCGCCGCGCGGCACCGCCTTGCCTTCGGGATCGACGATCTTGATCTCGATATGCGGCAGCACCTGGCCGACCGTCGAGACGCGCCGCTCGACCGGATCGTCGGTCGCGCACTGGGTCGAGACGGGCGAGGTCTCTGTCATGCCGTAGGCGATGGTGACCTCGTGCATGTTCATCTTGCTCTGCACGCGCTTCATCACCTCGATCGGGCACGGCGAGCCCGCCATGATGCCGGTGCGCAGGCTCTTGAGGTCGAACTTGTCGAACTCGGGGTGGTCGAGCTGGGCGATGAACATGGTCGGCACGCCATAGAGCGCCGTGCAGCGTTCCTCGGCCACAGTCCGCAGGGTCGCCAGCGGATCGAACGCCTCGGCGGGATAGATCATGGTCGCGCCATGCGTCAGGCAGCCGAGGTTGCCCATCACCATGCCGAAGCAGTGATAGAGTGGCACGGGAATGCAGAGCCGGTCCTCGGGTGTGAACTTCAGTCCCCCGGCGACGAAGTAGCCGTTGTTCAGGATGTTGTGGTGGCTGAGCGTCGCGCCCTTGGGGAAGCCGGTTGTCCCTGATGTGAACTGGATGTTGATGGCGTCATCGAACTGCAGCTTGGGGCCGATCTCGGCAAGCTTCACGCGCTCGGCGTTGCCGCCCGCCTGGGCGACGTCGTCGAAGTTCAGCATGCCCGGCGTCTTCTCGCTGCCCAGCCGAATGATGTGCTTGAGATGCGGCAGCTTCCTGTCCTTCACCAGGTCGGCCACGATCTCGAGATAATTCGAGGTCTTGAGCGCGGGCGCCAGGACGAGCGCCTTGCACTCGACCTTGTTCATCGCGTACTCGAGCTCGGCCCGGCGATAGGCGGGATTGACGTTGACCAGCACCAGGCCGGCCTTGGCCGTCGCGAACTGCGTCAGGGTCCATTCGGAGGTATTGGGCGCCCAGATGCCCACGCGATCGCCGCGCTCCAGTCCCAGCGACAGCAGGCCCGCGGCCAGGTCGTCGACGCGCCGGCCAAGCTCGCCCCAGCTCCAGCGCACGTTCTGGTGCTTCACGACCAGCGCCTCGCGTTCGCGGTAGGTCTCGACGGTGCGGTCGAAGAAGGCGCCGATCGTCTCGCCGATCAGCTTCTTCAGGGAAACGCCGTGGTCGTAGGAAATCTGGGTCATGGCCGAATGTTTTTCCTCCCTCCCCGAGTTAATCTCGTTCGGGCCCCTTTCCGCAAGTCGATAGGGTCCGCGCCATGCAGGTTCCCTTCACGACCGTCGATGTCTTCACCGACCGCAAGTTCGGCGGCAATCCGCTCGCCGTCGTCACCGACGCACGCGGCTTGTCGGGCGAGCAGATGCAGGCCATCGCCGCCGAGTTCAATCTCGCCGAGACGACCTTCGTCCTGCCTCCAGAGGAACCGGCACACACCGCCAAAGTGCGGATCTTCACGCCCAAGGCCGAGATGCCGTTCGCTGGCCATCCCAATGTCGGCACCGCTTTCGTGCTGGCGAGCGCGGGCGAATGCCTGGGGCGCAAGGTCGCAGGCGGTCGGTTGGTGTTCGAGGAGAAAGCCGGTCTCGTGCCGCTCGATATCATGCGCGACAAGGGGGCGGTGATCGCAAGCCGACTGGCGGCACCGCAGCCTTTGACCCTAACCGATGAGGTCGCCGTCGAGATCGTGGCTGATGCCTGCTCGCTCAAGCCCGACCAGATCGTGACCCGCACGCATCGGCCGGTCATTGCGTCCTGCGGCGTGGGTTTCGTCATGGTCGAGCTTGCCTCGCCGGCGGCCCTCGCCGCGGCGCAGGTCCGCACGGACGTCTTCGTCCGGCACCTGCCGATGGGGCGTGCCGTCGGGATCCATCTTTATGTCGCGGCCAAGGAGGGCGATCTCGACATCCAGAGCCGCATGTTCGCGCCGCTCTACGGCGTGCCGGAGGATCCCGCGACCGGCAGCGCCAACGTAGCGTTGATCGGCCTACTGGCGCACTTCGACAGCCGCGCCGATCTCACGCTCGACCGGACGATCGGCCAGGGCTTCGACATGGGGCGGCCCAGCATCCTGCAGGCCCACGCCGAGAAGAATGCTGGCAAAGTAACCGCGACCTATATCGGAGGCCGTTGCGTGCCAATGATGAGCGGAACGATCAATCTCTGACGAGCGCGCTCACTTTGTGGCGCGCAGCTTGCCCAGTGTGTCGGCAAATTCGGTCAATTTCGGCGAGTCGGCCACGGCACGAAGGTTGGTCTCGAGCAAAGCGAGCGCCTCGCCCAGATCGCACCGGGTCCCCACCAGCCATTTGATGTTGGGAAGCTGCCCTTCGAGCTCGATGCCGGCAGAGATGTAGTCCGGCCGCTGCTGTGGCGAGACCTGAGTTGCTGCGGCCGCCAGTGCCTTGCCATAGGCCTGGCACAGCTCCGGCGTCGGCTCGACGTTGAAATTCCGCAGCTCCGTCAGATCGCCGATCCGGCCCTGCTGCAGCAAGGCGATCGCATCGGTCTGGCGGCTCTTCACCAGTCGAATATCGGTGAGCGCTGCGTGGGCATGTTCGCCGCGCAAATAAGGAAGATAGTCGCCGAGCGACGATTGCGGACCGAGTTGGGCAAACGCCGCCGTCTCGCGGGTCCGCTCCTGTTGTGTCTGCCGCTGCTGCTCTTCCTGTCGCGCTCTTTCCTCCGCCGCCGATCGTGCCTTGCGCACCGGATCGGGGCGGTCGGCGTACCATTTCGCAGCGATCGGTCCCGCCGTCATGACGAGGACCGCAAGGCCTGCATAGATGCTGGTCGACGATGCCGGGAAGGATTTGTGCAGCTCCTGGTGCATCCGTGCCCACAGTGCATAGAGAGCGATTACGGGCGGCAAGAGCGCCGGCACCAGGATCGGCCACCCTCCCTGCTGCTCATAAAGCTCCGCAGCGACAACGGCCCCGACAGCCGAAGCGGGCAACAGGATCGCAGCCACGATCGCGGCCAACAGAGGCATGTGCCCTTTGACGCCGCCGATCACCAACAGGACCGCCAGCACGACCCAAAGCAGAAGGCCGGCAAGGCCAGCGAAGGCGCGATCGAGACCACGGCCGGCCGCATCGGTGCTGCCGGTGTTCACCAGATTCGCCAGCATCAGCGCATAGAGCAGGGCGGCCACGCCAAGCAGCACGTAGGTACCGACCGGCGGCCGCGGCCGATGATCGATGGTCAACATCACGCTGCCCTTTCCACCGGACGAATCTAGCAGAATTGGCCGTCATGGTGAGCCAGCCCACTCGCTTCGGTCGGTGTTCTTTCGTGGTACGTGCGTGTGTCCGGCCTGCGACCGGCGTCCGACGACTGGCGCCTCACTGCGCGGCCTCCTCCCGCATCACGCCGTCTGCTCGCGTCGGATAGATGATCCGCTCGGCGAAGCGATACATTCCCTCGATCTCCGCCTGGGAACGATAGGCAATGCGGGTTCCCTTGAGGGCTGCGATCTGCTCCGCAACGATCGAACGGCGCACCTCGGCTGTGAGCGTGTTGAGGCGATGATAGGCCTCCGACAGCGTGCGCCCCAGCGTGGTGATTCCGTGACCGACCAGCACCACCGAATTGGTGTTTTGGATGAAGCTCTCGACCGAACTCACATCGGCCTCGACATCGACATGGGCCGGCACGAAGTGTACCGGCTTGCCCAGCACGAACGGCGGATCGAGCGACAGCACCTTGAACTCGGGCTGATTGGCCTCCCCCAGGCCACCCAGAAGCGCGATGGTCGCGTCGTCATGGACATGGATGGTGGCACCGATATCCGGCCGCAACCGCAGGATCTCGCGGCTGAGGTTGTGCCCGATCGAGGTCATGCGTCCGCCCCACAGGATCCGGCTGGTCGAGATGTCGGTGATGACGATGTTCCCCGTCTCCATCTCCTCGAGCGAGACCTCGGCATGCTTGGTGTAGGCGAGACCGTGAGGATAGTCCGGATGGACAACCCGCATCACGATGTTGCCCAGCGTGTTGTGGACGTAGCCGCGGGCCGCCAGCAGCCGAGCGTATTTCACGAAGTCACGGCCGATGGCAGGATCGAAGACGATTGGGGTCGACATAGCGCTGTTCCTCCCAGCGCCCGACCCTACCAGAGATCGGCCGCCGCTGTGAGACGCGCCACCGCCGCGATCGGCGCGCGGTTGGTCGGATCGACCGCGAATCCCAGGCTCACGACCACCAGCTTGCGCGACGGCACGATCAGGATGATCTGACCGGAGTTGCCGAGCGCGAGGAACGAGTCGGCAGGCATGCCCCAGGACTGGCGGTGGCGTGCGCCGTCACTTTCGCCGCGATTGGTCCAGAAGCCCGCGCCATAGCCGGATGCAGCTTGTGGCGTCGGTCGGGCCGAATAATCCACCCAGCCCTCCGGCAGGATGCGATGGCCCTTGGCGATTCCGTCGTTGAGGTAGAGCAGGCCGAAGCGAGCCCAGTCACGCGCCGTGGCGAAAGCCCAGCTCGCGCCCATGGGCGTCCCCGATTGGTCGAACTCCAGGAGTGCGCTTTTCATGCCGACCGGTCCGAACAGTTCGCGCCGGGCGAAGTTGACGACGGCGTCCGGTGCGCCGCCGACAGCTTGCCGCACGATGCCGGAGAGCAGCTGATAGTTCGCATCCGTGTAGGACCAATTCTTGCCAGGCTCGCCCTCGAACTTTGTGGCGGCAAAGGCTGCGGTGTCCGGCTCGAGGAACTGCATGCGGCTCGACTGGTCGAAGCCGCTGTTGGAGGAACCAAACGGCTGGCCGCTGGTTTGGCGCAAAAGGTTGTCGACCGTGATGCCGTTGGGCAGGCCCGGTACAGGGGTATCGACTGCAAGCTTGCCGCCGCGCACCAGGATGCCGATCAGCGCGTTGACGATCGACTTGGCCATCGACCAGCTCTGCAGCCGCGTCTCGGCATCGTAGCCGGGGGCATAGCGTTCGCCGACGATCACGCCGTCATGGACGATCAGGATCGCCCGGCGATCGGTCGTGAAGGCGCGATCGATTGGACCGGCAAGCCTCGGATCGAGCGCGACAGGCAGCGCCGCGTCGGCGAAGGCGACCGGCTCCAGCACAATCGGCGCCGGAGCGCCTGCCGATCCGATCATGACGGTACACCCCCGCCCTTCGGCATAGGCCGCGCGGGCAGGGAAATGCGATCCGACTCGCGCCGTGACTTCCTGGCGCTCTCGATCGACTACGTAATTCAGCCTGTTCGCCACGACGGAGACGCCGATGAACGGCTGCAGGTAGTCGTGGAACACGCGGTCGGGATCCTGGCCTTCAACAAATGTCGTGGAGCAAAGCTCGTGCGCGGTCAGCGAGGAGGCGACGTGAAGCGCGCGATCGACGCCGCAACCGCTCAAACCAAGCGATAGCGCAAGCACTGTTGCCGTTTTCTTCATAGCACGATAAATACGACGATTGCTCGGATTTACCTACTCGGATTGGCCGATATGCGCGCAGCGACTCCCCGGCGCCGGAAAAAGCCCAGAATCCAACGACGTGCGCCATTGCAGCGACGCGCCCACGCAACCTTCGACGCCGCGCTCGAGGCAGCGGCTCGGATTGTGCGCCGCGAGGGTCTGGCCGGACTCAACACCAATCGCATCGCCGAGCGCGCCGGCATCAGCGTCGGCACGCTCTACGGCTACTTTCCCGACAAGACCGCGATCTTGGTCGCGCTGGCGCGGCGCATCCTGGCGGCAGACCGGGCGGCGATGCGCACGGCGCTGGAAGACATGCAGGACGATCCGATACGGACCATCGTGCATGCGCTGGTGGCGCGCCATCGCACCGATCGCGAATTGCGACGCGCCGTGATGTCGGTCCATCTTGGCGAAGGCCACAGCGGTGAGCATAGCGACGGGATCGAGCAGTTCATCGCCTCTCTGGCCGAGCAGCTCGATCTTTCGGACGTTGGCGCCCTTCGCCTCTTCGTCGCGGTACGCGCCGCCCTTGGCGTCGCCCGCGCCCTTGTCGAGGAAAACAGGGCGCAGCTCTTCTCCGACGCCGAGATCGAGGACGAAATCGTGCGTCTCGTCGAGGCCTATCTCAGCCGAGCGGCAGGGCCGTCCCCTGCTTCACCGGACGCAGCGCGAACGAGCTCCTGATCTGGGCGATGCCGGGGATCTTGGTGAAATCCATGACGAAGCGCTCGTAGGCTTCGAGGTCACGCACGACCACGCGCAGGAGATAGTCGCTGTCGCCGGTCATCAGGTAGCATTCCATCACCTCGGGCCTTGCCGCCGCCGCACGCTCGAATTCTTTCAGCGACTTCTCATTCTGGGTGGAGAGCGAGATGCTCATGAAGACATTGACCGCGAGCCCGACCGTCTTGGCGTCGAGCAGCGCGGCATAACCCCTGATCACGCCGGCCTCCTCCAGCGCCTTCACGCGCCGCCAGCAGGGGGAGGAGGAGAGGCCCACCTTCTCGGCCAGCTCGGCATTGCTGAGCCGGCCCTCCTGCTGCAGCCGCTCCAGAATGCGTCGGTCAATGCCGTCGAGGGAGATCATTGCTCAAATTTCCCATTTTTCGCGCAATTTTACCCTATACAATGGCCGAATGGGTCCAAACGCAAGGATATTCCCCGGAGCCGGGCGTATCCCGGAGGGCACCATGACCTCGATGGCCCCCGTCCAACGTCTGAAGCTTCTGCGCGAGCTGGAGCGCAAGGTCCTGTGGCTTTCTGCCTGGACCATTCATCACGCCAATCACATCAGGCCTAACCGGGATGGCCTTAAGGTTGGTGGTCACCAGGCCTCCTGCGCCTCGCTCGCCACCGTGATGACTGCGCTCTATTTCGCGGTGCTGAAGCCTGAGGATCGCGTGGCGGTGAAGCCGCATGCCTCGCCGGTGTTCCACGCCATCCAGTACCTGTTCGGCCATCAAACGCAGGGCAAGCTCGAGTGCTTCCGTGGCCTGGGCGGCGCGCAGTCCTATCCGTCGCGTACCAAGGACGTGGACGACGTCGATTTCTCGACCGGCTCGGTCGGGCTGGGTGTCGCCATGACGCTCTTCTCCTCGATCGTGCAGGACTATGTGCGCCTGAAGAAGCTGGCGCCGGCCGAGCGCCGGCCCGGCCGCATGGTGGCGCTGGTCGGCGATGCGGAACTCGACGAGGGCAATGTCTTCGAGGCGCTGCTCGAAGGCTGGAAGCACGACGTGCGAAATCTCTGGTGGGTGATCGACTACAATCGGCAAAGTCTCGACGGCGTAGTGAACGACCGCCTGTTCGGCCGCATCGGCGAGATGTTCGAATTGGTCGGCTGGCGCGTCGTCACACTGAAATACGGCAAGCTCCTGGAAACGGCCTTCGCCCAGCCTGATGGCGAGCAGCTGCGGCAATGGATCGACGCCTGCCCCAACTCGCTCTACTCGGCGCTGGTGTTCAAGGGCGGCGCGGGCTGGCGCGAGGCGCTGACGCGCGACCTCAACCAGTATCCGGGCATCCGTCGTATCCTCGAGCAGCATGACGATCAGGCGCTGCACCGGCTGATGACAAACCTTGCCGGTCACGACATGCAGGCCGTGCTCGATGCCTTCGAGAGCATCGACGACGATCGGCCGACCTGCTTCATCGCCTATACGATCAAGGGCCAGGGCCTGCCCTTCGCCGGCCACAAGGACAACCATTCTGGCTTGATGACGCTCGACCAGATGGCGGGCTTCAGGAAGGGCATGGACATCGAGGACGGCCAGGAATGGCAGAAGTTCGCCGGCCTCACCGCGACGTCCACCGAGCTCGAAGCATTCATCGCCGAGGCGCCCTTCAATGCGGAAGGACGTCGACGGACCGAGGCGCCGGCCGTCGCCATACCGCCGGCTCTGCCCAAGCCGAATGACAAGAAGGCCAGCACCCAGGAGGGCTTCGGCAAGATCCTGAACGCGATCGCAGCCGAGGACAGCGAGCTTGCGCGCCGCATCGTGACGACCTCGCCCGACGTTTCCGTCTCGACCAATCTTGGCGCCTGGATCAACCGGCGCGGCCTGTTCGGCCACACAGAGGCCGAGGATGTGTTCCGCGAGCTCAAGGTCGTCTCGGCCCAGCTCTGGCGCAAGACGCCACGCGGCCAGCATGTCGAGCTCGGCATCGCCGAGAACAACCTGTTCATCCAGCTGGCGGCGCTCGGCCTCAGCCACCAGCTGTTCGACACGCGCCTGCTGCCGGTCGGCACGCTCTATGATCCGTTCATCGCCCGCGGCCTCGATGCGCTGAACTATGCCTGCTACCAGGATGCGCGCTTCATGGTGGTCGCGACGCCGTCTGGCATTACGCTGGCGCCCGAAGGCGGCGCGCATCAGAGCATCCACACGCCATTGATCGGCATCGGCCAGCCGGGCCTCCTTTCCTACGAGCCCGCCTTCGTCGATGAGCTGGCCGTCCTCATGCGCTTCGGTCTCGAGCACATGCAGCAGCCCAAGGGCTCATCGATCTATTTGCGGCTCTCCACGCGCAGCTTGCCACAGCCGGAGCGGACGCTGTCGGCCGAGCAGCAGGCGGATATCGTATCGGGCGGCTATTGGTATGCGGAACCCGGGTCGGATGCCGACGTGGCCATCGTCGCCCTGGGGGCAGTCACGCCCGAAGCGATCGCCGCGCACGAGAGCATCGTGCGCGACTTCGCCGGCGCCGGCCTTCTGGTGCTGACCTCGCCCGACCGCCTGCACGGCGATTGGCTTGCCGCGCAACGCCAGCGCGGCCGCACGGCGGGAATCGTCGATCGTCAGCCAAGTCCGATCGAAAGCCTGCTGGCGCCCTTGTCGCGCGACGCACGTCTCGTGACCGTGCTCGACGGCCATCCGCTGGCGCTTTCGTGGCTGGGTTCGGTGCGCGGCCACCGCGTCGTGCCACTCGGCATCGAAAGCTTTGGCCAGTCAGGCGATATTCCCGATCTTTACCGTACCTACAGGCTCGACGCGGCGGCCATCGTCGACGCCGTGGCACGCGCGATCTCCTGACTATCGCACTGCCGGCTTCGACCTCCTCGCCATCTCCGCAAGCTTCGCGATCGTGTTGATGTTGCGCGCAGTTCCGTTTGCGGCTGCTGGTATCCGGAGCTTGGAACGACCCTGACCCCTCGGGTAGTGGACGTAGATCTCGCGCCGGCCAAGCCGCATCTCCTCGTCGACAACGCCGGCAGCATGATCAAGTGCATCCGCAGGAGGCTTTCCGTCGAGAAAGACGGCAACGGTGTAGTTCGCTGGGGCGCTGGGAAAGGGATTGGCTTTCAGGACGGCCGAAATTTCGGTTGCCGTCCGCAGCGCGACCCCGACAGGCTTTCCCATTTTCCTCTGCAGCCGCTTCTCAAGCTCGGCCTTTATCCGAACAGCAGAAGCATCGGATTCAAAGACGACATTCCCGCTCGCGATATAAGTCTCGATCGCAGTGAAGCCTGCCGACCGGCAAATGGCTTTCAGTTCGTCCATTGGAAGGTTGCCAGCCCCTCCGACGTTAACAGCGCGCAGCAGAGCAACGTAGACGGTCACGAGACATGTCATAGACCAACATCGCGCGGTCGCATATTCCTTGATTTCCGAGCCGTGAGGCCCGAATTTCGGGCGTCATGGCATTCGACGTTCCGCCCGGTTACCGGGCCCTCAAGGAAGCCGACATATCGGCTTATCTGGCAGGCATTCCAGCCGTCTCCGAAAGGCTTGGCGGCAAGTCGGCGGACTGGAAGGTCCGTGAGGTGGGAGACGGTAACCTCAATTTCATTTTCATCATCGAAGGGCCAGCAGGCGGCGTCGTCCTGAAGCAGGCCCTGCCCTATCTGCGGCTGGTAGGCGAAAGCTGGCCGCTACCCTTGCGGCGGGCATTCTTCGAATATCAGGCGTTGATCACCGAGGCCAAGGTGGCGCCGCGGCACGTGCCCCGAGTGTACCATTTCGACGAAACCCTGGCGCTCAACGTGATGGCGTATCTCCACCCGCACATCATCCTGCGCAAAGGTCTGATCCGCGGCACCGTCTATCCCAAGCTCGCCGATCACATGGCGACCTTCATGGCCGAGACTCTGTTCAGCACTTCCGATCTCGGCCAGCCGGCGGCGGCCAAGAAAAGGCAGATGGCCACATTCTGCGACAACATCGAGCTCTGCCGGATCACAGAGGATCTCGTCTTCACCGATCCCTGGCGCGTCGCCGACGGCAACCGCTGGACCGGCCCGCAACTCGATGCCACCGCCGTCGCCGTCCGCACCGACGGTCCCTGGAAACGCGCCGCCCAGGAATTCAAGCTCAAGTTCCTGGGTGAGGCGCAGGCGCTGATTCACGGCGATCTGCATTCAGGCTCGATCATGGTGACCGAGGATGACACCCGCGCCATCGATCCCGAGTTCGCCTTTTACGGCCCCATCGGCTACGACGTCGGCGCGCTGATCGGCAATCTCTATCTCGCCTACTTCTCGCAAAGCGGGCATGAGGCGAAGCCCGGCGACCGCGACGGCTATCGTGACTGGATTCTGAAGACGATCGAAGCGGTCTGGACGCTGTTCGATCAGCGCTTCCGCGCGCTCTGGAACAAGGCTCATGCCGGCGACACCTTCATGCCGGCGCTGTTCGCCGCCGGTCCCGAGCAGGCTGCGTTCACTTCGGCGCAGGAGGCCTATATGCGGCGGCTGTTCGTCGACTCGCTGGGCTTCGGCGGCTGCAAGATGACGCGTCGTATCCTGGGCCTTGCCCATGTCGAGGACATGGAAAGCATCGCCGATCCCGATCGCCGAGCCGCCTGCGAGACCCGGGCGCTCCGCCTCGCGCGCGCTATGATGGTCGAAGGTGCAGGCTTCGCTGATATCCAGGCCGTCAACGATGCCGCGCGCGCCGTGCTGCGCGAGGCCGCGAAGGTGTTGGCATGAAGGTCGACGGCAAGCCCTATCGCACCATCTGGCTCGGCACCGACGGCACGACCGTGCAGGTGATCGATCAAACGCTGCTGCCGCATCGCTTCGTGGTCCGGGATCTTCGCACGATGGAAGATGCCGAACGCGCCATCCGCACCATGATCGTGCGCGGCGCACCGTTGATCGGCGCAACCGCCGCCTATGGCATGGCTCTGGCCATGGCGACCGACCCATCCGACGCCATGCTCGCCCGCGCTTACAGTGCCCTGTTGGCGTCGCGGCCCACGGCGGTCAATCTGCGTTGGGCCCTCGACGATCTGCGCGCTCGCCTCTCTGCGTTGCCGCCGGGCGATCGTCGCGAAGCCGCCTATCGTCGCGCCGCGGAGATCTGCGACGAGGATGTCGAGATCTGCCGACGCATCGGCGAACATGGCCTGGCCGAGATCAAGCGCCTCAAGCCGCGCGGTGAGCGGCTGAACGCCCTCACCCATTGCAATGCCGGCTGGCTTGCGACCGTCGACTGGGGCACGGCGCTGGCGCCGATCTACCAGGCGCACAACTCAGGCATCCCGATTCATGTCTGGGTCGACGAGACCCGGCCGCGCAACCAGGGCGCCAGCCTGACAGCGTGGGAGCTTGGCAAGCACGGCGTGCCGCATACCGTGATTGCCGACAATGCCGGCGGCCATCTGATGCAGCGGGGCAAGGTCGACTTCTGCATCGTCGGCACCGACCGCACGACGCGGCGCGGCGACGTCTGCAACAAGATCGGCACCTACCTCAAGGCCCTGGCCGCACACGACAACGGCGTGCCGTTCTACGTTGGCCTGCCCTATCCCAGCATCGACTGGACGATCGAGGACGGCCATCGCGACATTCCCATCGAGGAGCGCTCGGCAGAGGAGTTGTCGCGCCTCTCCGGACGCGGCGAGAGCGGCGAGGTGTTGAGCATCGACATCCTGCCCGAGGGCAGCCCGGCAGCGAATCCCGCCTTCGATGTCACGCCTGCCCGGCTGGTCACCGCTCTGATCACCGAACGCGGCGCATGCGCAGCCAGCGAATCCGGTCTCCTCTCGCTTTACCCCGAACAAGCCAGGGCGGCCTGATCGCTCCATGATACGCGCGCTGGGTGGGGGGACGATCTTCGCGCCGATCGGGCGCGCCACGTTGGGCCTTGGCATCACCCAGATCATCGGCTGGGGCACCACATTCCTGATGCCGTCGGTGCTCGGCCGCTACATTCAGGACGAGCTCGGCATGCCCAGCGAACTGGTGTTCGCCGGCATCACCGTGATGTTCGGAGTCGGCGCATTGTTCTCTCCGCGCATCGGGCGACTGATGGACCGCACCGGCCCGCGCCTCGTCATGACGATCGGCTCGCTGCTTTATGCTCTGTCCCTCACCGTCTTGGCGTTCTGCCAGGGACCCGTCGTCTATTTGCTGGCCTGGACCGGCATGGGAATCGCCTCGACGCTGGCCCTCAGCACGCCATCAAGCATTGCGCTCGCCCAGGTCGCAGGCCCGCGGGCGCGGCAGGCGATCGCCGTCCTCGCCATCATCGGCGGCTTCGCATCGACCGTGTTCTGGCCTCTGAGCGGCGCCCTCATCGCGCTCGTGGGTTGGCGCGGCACGGTCCTGATCTACGCGGCCCTGCACTTGCTCGTTTGCGCGCCGATTCATTTCGCCGCGCTGCCCAAGGTTGCCCCGGTGCTGCCGCCGGCGGCGGCGAACCCGACGTCGGGAGGCGGCGTACCTGCCGAGGAAAGGCCACGCGCCTTCCTGTTGCTCAATATCTCGCTTTCGACCGGGGCGTTCGTTTTCACGGGCTTCATCATCCACATCATCGAGATCCTGCGTGGGCTCGGTCATCCTTCGGCCTCCGCATTGTTCCTGGCTTCGATGATCGGTCCCTCGCAGGTCGGCATCCGCATCATCGAGCTCGTTTTCGGCCATCGCTATTCGTTCATGGCGTCGGCCGTGGTGGGATCGGCCATGCTGCCGATCGGCCTCGGC
>Ga0310811_10006602_pt1 | contig 14837 bp, 12 predicted proteins | sample YCmetagenome_FD_207642 | JGI IMG/M metagenome (GOLD analysis project Ga0310811, IMG submission 207642) | Soil microbial communities from experimental microcosm in Duke University, North Carolina, United States - YC | ecosystem: Engineered > Artificial ecosystem > Soil microcosm > Unclassified ...
ATCAACCTGCTGGAGGACCTGCAGGACGAGCTGGGTCTCGCCTACCTGTTCGTGGCGCACGACCTGTCCGTCGTCCGGCACATCGCCGACCGCGTCGCGGTCATGTACCTCGGCAAGATCGTCGAGGTGGCGCCGACCGACGAGCTGTTCGAGCGTCCGCTGCACCCGTACACGCAGGCGCTGATCTCGGCGATCCCGATCCCGGACCCGCGCCGGGAGCGCGAGCGCGAGCGGATCCTCATCCAGGGCGACGTGCCGTCCCCGGCCAACCCGCCCTCCGGCTGCCGCTTCCGCACCCGCTGCCCGCTGTTCCTCACGCTCTCCGAGGCGAACCAGGGCCGCTGCGTCAACGAGGAGCCGCCGCTGGAGCCGCACGGCCTCGGTGACCGGCACCCGGCGGCGTGCCACTTCGCCCGGGTTCAGGACGTGCTGTGAGCCTCGCCGCGCCCGCTCGCCGCGAAGCGGGCGGGCGTGGTGGCCAGGAAGCGCTTGAAGTGCCGGGTCAGGTGTGACTGGTCGTAGAAGCCGGCGGCGGTGGCGACGTCGGCGGCTGGCATCCCGGTCAGCAGCAGCCGGCGCGCCAGATCGACCCGGCGGCCCGTCAGGTACCGATGCGGGCCGAGCCCGAACTGGCGGCTGAACACCCGGACGAGGTATGCCGGATCCGCGTGCAGGATCCGGGAGGCCTCCTCCAGCGAGAGATCCGCGGGAAGGCGCTCGTCGATCAGGTCCCTGAGATCCCAGGCGAGACGCGGGTCCCGGCTGTGCGGGAGCAGCTCGAGAGTCCCGTGCAGATGACCGGCGAGCCGGTCGGCTATCAGCGCCAGCCGGCTTTCCGCCTCGAACTCCCGGCCCGGCGACACCAGCGAGTCATGCAGCCTGCTGATTCGGTCGCGAAGCAGTTCGTCCACCAGAACGGGGTGGTCGACGGCGTGGCCGATCAGCCTCTCGCTCAGATACGCCTCGTCCAGGTACAGCACGCGCTTGCGGAAGCCCTCGGGCCGGATCGAGCTGCCGCTGTGCGCGACGTGCGGCGGCAGCAGCGTCACGGTCTGGCCGAGCGAGCCGTGCTCGTGCACGTCCAGGTCGTACTTGATGCCGCCGGAGTCGAGGATGATCAGCGTCCAGGTCGCGTGCGTGTGCATCGGGTAGACATGGTCGATGAACCGCGCGTGCAGGGCCTCGGCCAGGCCAGGGACGCGCGGCCGCCAAGCCCGGACCTCCTGTGCCGGCCGCATGCCTAAGACGATAGCCCCCTACCTGTGCATGGCCGCGCCCTTCATCACCTTGTCCACGGCGTTCTTCCGGCCGTATACCGCGATGCCGACCAGATCCAGGTCGTCCCGGCGCACCGCGGCCACCGCCGCGCGGTTGTCCCGGTCGTTTCCGGTCAGGAAAAGGTTTTCCGTGTATATGGCCATCGGGAGTTCCCGATCGAGCGCCCGGCCGTGCGCCTGCCGGAGGATTTCCTTGTTGCCCTCGAGAACCACCACCGGCTGCCGGAACATGGCGGAATAGGCATTTCCGTCCGCGTCCGCATAGGGTTCGCCGATCGTCTCCGGATTGGCCGCCGCGATCCCGCTCATCAGGAACGCGCAGACGTTCAACGCCTGCCAGGCTTGCAGGTCCTCGCGCAGCAGCACGGCGATCTTGGTGTCGAAACGGATAGGCTGCGCAGCGTCGTCGGCCGCTGTCTGTTCGCTCATGCATTCATCGTCCGCACGCGGCGGACGGGACTCTTGTACGTTCCTGTCCACCTGTCGAAAGAGGTCCTGGCGTCAGCCCGACGAATCTGTACCATGGCACCTGTACGGCAGGAAGACACGCGACGTTAACATTCGCCGACCGTCCGTGTGATCCACGTATGCCAGGACCACAGCGCCGTGGACCCGGGCGCGCATCCGTTATCCCCCCTCACCGACGGACGACCGGAGATCGCTGTGTCAGGCAAACCCGTTGTGCTCATCGCCGAAGAACTCAGCCCCGCGACCGTGGCCGCACTCGGCCCCGACTTCGAAGTGCGCTACTGCGACGGAGCCGATCGCGAGGCCCTGCTGCCCGCGATCGAGGAGGCGGACGCGATCCTGGTGCGCTCCGCGACCCAGGTCGACGCCGAGGCCGTCGAGGCCGCCAAGAAGCTCAAGGTGATCGCCCGGGCCGGCGTCGGCCTGGACAATGTGGACATCGCCGCCGCCACGCGGGCCGGTGTCATGGTGGTCAACGCGCCCACCTCGAACATCACCTCGGCCGCCGAGCTCACCGTCGCGCACATCCTGGCCAGCGCCCGCAACGTCGCGAGCGCCAGCGCGGCGCTCAAGGGCGGCAAGTGGGCCCGCAGCAAGTACAGCGGCGTGGAGCTCGACGGCAAGACCGTCGGCATCGTCGGCCTGGGCCGGATCGGCGCCCTGGTCGCGGCCCGGCTGCTGCCCTTCGGCGTGAAGCTGGTCGCGTACGACCCGTTCGTGCAGGCGGGCAAGGCGGCGCAGATCGGCGCCCAGCTGGTCTCGCTGGACGATCTGCTCGCGCAGTCCGACTTCATCACCGTGCACATGCCGAAGACCCCGGAGACGCTGGGCCTGATCGGCGAGGACGCGCTGCGCAAGGTCAAGCCCAACGTCCGGATCATCAACGTGGCCCGCGGCGGTCTCGTCGACGAGGCCGCGCTGGCCACGGCGATCACCGAGGGACGGGTGGCGGGCGCGGGCATCGACGTCTACGCCAAGGAGCCGTGCACCGACTCCCCGCTGTTCGCGCTCGACCAGGTCGTCGTCACGCCGCACCTCGGCGCCTCGACCGAGGAGGCGCAGGAGAAGGCGGGCGTGTCCGTGGCCCGCTCGGTGCGCCAGGCGCTCGGCGGCGAGCTGGTCCCGGACGCGGTCAACATCCAGGGCGGCATCATCGCCGAGGACGTGCGCCCGGGCGTGCCGCTCGCCGAGAAGCTCGGCCGGCTCTTCACACACCTGGCCGGCGGCGCCGCGCAGCAGCTCGACGTGGTCGTGGCCGGCGAGATCACCCAGCACGACGTGAAGGTGCTCGAGCTCTCCGCGCTCAAGGGCGTGTTCGCGGACATCACCGAGAGCCCGGTCTCCTTCGTCAACGCCCCGTACCTGGCCCAGGAGCGCGGCCTCGAGGTGCGGCTGACCACCACCTCCGAGTCCCCGGACTACCGCAACCTGGTCACCGTGCGCGGCACCCTGGCCAGCGGTGAGATCGTCGAGGTCTCCGGCACCGTCTCCGGCAAGAACCAGGTGCACCGGATCGTCGACGTCAACGGCTTCACCGTGGACGTCGGCCTGGACGAGCACACCGTCTTCTTCCGCTACTCCGACCGGCCCGGCGTGATCGGCACCCTCGGCCGGATCCTCGGCGAGGCGGGCGTGAACATCGCCGGCATGCAGGTCTCCCGGAACGCGCGCGGCGGCGAGGCGCTGGTCGCCCTCACCGTCGACTCCAAGGTCTCGGCCGAGCTGCTCGGCGGCATCACCGAGTCCATCGGCGCCAGCTGGGCCCGCACCGCCGACCTCGGCGACTGATCCCCGCAGCTCGAAACCGCCAACGTCCCCCGGTCGCGTTCGACCGGGGGACGTTGGCGTCTCAGATAGTAGGAAGTCCGAAGAAAAACGAGACAAGTCCGCCCGCATCGGGGTACCGTTCGATTACTAGGACTTCCGAGTAACGGCGACAACCCGGCCGGCCGGAAACCGCTCGCAGGCCACAAGCCCGAGTGTCCGTACCCAGACCCGATCGTTGCGCGAGGGACGGAACACGAATCATGTACCACCGTCGAAGCACCCAGGATTCCGAGGCGAAGGCCGCCGCGCGCTTCGCCCTGCAGCAGGCCTACGACTGGCGCGACGAGCCCGCGCCCGAGTCTCGCGATGCGGACGAGGTTCTGCGCGGATTTGAGACGGCAGTACCCTACCGGGCATGCCCAGTGACACCGAAGTCCGCAGTAAGCTGATCGACCTCGCCGTCATCGGCGGCGACGGGATCGGCCCGGAGGTCACCGCCGAGGCCCTCAAGGTCCTGGCCGCGGTCCTCCCGGAAGACGTCAAGCTCGAGACCACCGAGTACAAGCTCGGTGCCGAGCACTGGCTGGCCACCGGCGAGGCCCTGTCCGAGGAAACCCTCGAGAAGCTCAAGGCGCACGACGCGATCCTGTTCGGCGCGGTCGGCGCGGCCCCCGGCGACAAGCGCATCCCGTCCGGCCTGATCGAGCGGGGGATGCTGCTCAAGCTGCGCTTCGCGTTCGACCACTACGTGAACCTGCGCCCGTCGAAGCTGTGGCCCGGCACCACCGGCCCGCTGCGCTCGCGAGCTGAACGGTCCCCCAACGACGGTGGGTCCGGTTCGAGTGATGACACTGTGCCTGTCGAACCCATGATCGACTTCATCGTCGTGCGCGAGGGCACGGAGGGTCCGTACGCGGGCAACGGCGGCACCATGCGCGCCGGCACCGACCAGGAGATCGCCACCGAGGTCTCGGTCAACACCGCCTACGGCATCGAGCGCGTGGTGCGCGACGCCTTCGAGCGCGCCAAGGCCCGGCCGCGGCGCAAGCTCACGCTCGTGCACAAGAACAACGTGCTGGTCTTCGCAGGGCACCTGTGGACCCGCATCTTCAACGCGGTCGCGACCGAGTATCCCGAGGTCACGACGGACTACATGCACGTGGACGCGGCCACCATCTTCCTGAGCACGCAGCCCGAGCGCTTCGACGTGATTGTCACCGACAACCTCTTCGGCGACATCCTCACCGACCTGGCCGCGGCCGTCACCGGCGGCATCGGACTGGCCGCCTCCGGGAACGTCAACCCGGCCCGCACCTTCCCGTCCATGTTCGAGCCCGTACACGGCTCGGCCCCGGACATCGCGGGCACCGGCAAGGCCGACCCGACCGCCGCGATCCTCTCCGCGGCGCTGCTGCTCGCCCACCTCGGCCACGCCGAGGCCGCCGCCAGGATCGAGGCCGCCGTCGGCGCCGACCTGATCGAGCGCGAGGGCGCGGCCGCGCGCAGCACCTCGGAGATCGGCGACGCCATCCGCGTACGAGTAGCGGGGTGAGACGGTAGCGCGTTGTGGGTTACCGTCTCACTAGGCGAGAAAAACTAGTGTGACGGTCCCACACCCTGCCGTACCCGGGTTCCCCGCAGGTCGGGCCGTCACCGAGCAGCAGCAACACCCCAGCTCCGGCCCGACATTAGAGGGATTACCGCGATGACCGTGAACATCGAGCTCAAGCCGACCACCGAGCCGCTGAGCGCGGCCGAGCGCAGCGCCATCCTCGCCGACCCCAAGTTCGGCCAGTACTTCACCGACCACATGGTCACCATCGAGTACACCGAGGGACGCGGCTGGCACTCGGCCGAACTGCGGCCGTACGGCCCGATCCAGCTCGACCCGGCCACCTCCGTGCTGCACTACGGCCAGGAGGTCTTCGAGGGCCTGAAGGCCTATCGGCAGACCGACGGCTCCATCGCCTGCTTCCGCCCGGAGGCCAACGCCGAGCGGATGGCCCGCTCCGCGCGCCGGATGGCCATGCCGGAGCTGCCCGAGGAGCTGTTCGTCGGCGCGATCGACGCGCTGGTCACCCAGGACGAGGCGTGGGTGCCCGAGGACCCGGAGAAGTCCCTCTACCTGCGCCCCTTCATGTTCTCCACCGAGGTCGGACTGGGCGTGAACCGCCCGGCGGCCGAGTACCTGTTCATGCTGATCGCCGGGCCCGCCGGCGCCTACTTCAGCGGCGTGGGCAAGCCGGTCACCGCGTGGCTGAGCACCGACTACGTGCGCGCCGCGCCCGGCGGCACCGGCGAGGCCAAGTGCGGCGGCAACTACGCCGCCTCCTTCCTGGCCCAGGCCCAGGCCGTGGCCGAGGGCTGCGACCAGGTGTGCTGGCTGGACGCGATCGAGCGCCGGTACATCGAGGAGATGGGCTCCAACAACGTCTTCTTCGTCTACGGCAGCGGCGCGGACGCGAGGCTCTTCACCCCCGAGCTGTCCGGCTCCCTGCTCCCCGGCATCACCCGTGACTCGCTGCTGCAGGCCGCGAAGGACCTCGGCATCCCCGCCGAGGAGGGCCGGATCGCGGTCGACCAGCTGCGCGAGGACGCCGCCTCCGGAGCCATCACCGAGGCCTTCGGCTCCGGCACCGCCGCCGTGGTCACCCCGATCGGCGCCTTCAAGTCGCCGGAGGGCGGCATCGTGATCGGTGACGGCCAGCCCGGCGAGGTCACCAAGCGGGTGCGCGCGCACCTGCTCGGCTTGCAGCACGGCGATGTGGCCGACGAGCACGGCTGGCTGCACACGATCGTCCCCGCGCGGCAGACCGCCGACCGGTAACGTCATCATGTGACCCAGTTGTCTGAGACTTTCGACGGCGGCGAAGACGGCGGTGTGACGACGGACGCGGAGGGGTCCGCGAGCAGTTCCGGATCCCTCTGGCGGCACGCGGACTTCCTGCTGCTCTGGGGCGGCCAGACGGTCAGCGACCTGGGCAGCGCGGTCACCACGCTCGCGCTGCCTCTGCTCGCCGTCGCCGTGCTGAAGGCGACGACGTTCCAGGTTTCACTGATCATATTCCTGACATATCTCGCGTACCTGCTGATCACCCTGCCGGCCGGAGTGCTGGTGGACCAGGTGCGCAAGCACGGCCTGATGATGTGGTGCGACCTGGCGCGCACCGCACTCGTCGGCTCGATCCCGGTTGTCGCAGTGCTCTGGCACGTGACGCTGGGGCAGATCTACCTCGTCGCCCTCTTCGGCGGCGCGCTGAGCGTCTTCTTCGATGTGGCGTATCAGAGCTACGTTCCCGCACTGGTCCAGGGCGACCAGCTGGTAGACGCCAACGGCAAGCTGGGCACCACCAACTCCTTCGCCGGCCTCCTGGGACCGTCCATCGGCGGCGCACTGGTCGGCCTGATCGGCGCAGCGAAGGCCGTGGCCGTCGACGCCGTCTCCTTCGCCATAAGCGCCCTGTCGCTGGTCATGATCCGCACTCCCGAGCCCAGGCCCGAGCGGAGAGCCGAGCACGTCACGTTCCGCGCGGCGATGCACGAGGGCCTGAACTTCGTCGTGAAGCACCCGATCCTGCGCCGCATCGTCGCCTGCACCAGCATGTGCAACCTCTTCGGCTCAACCGTCCAAGCCGTCGAGATCGTCTACCTGGTCCGCGTCCTGCACGCCTCCGCCGCCCTGGTCGGCCTGCTCTTCTCCCTCGGCGCCGTGGGCGGCCTCATCGGCGGCCTCACCGCCGGCTGGTTCTCCAGACGAGTCGGCTCCGCCAGGATCATCTGGGCCTCGATCCTGCTCCCGGCCCCTCTCGTCGTGATGATCCCGCTGGCCACCCCCGGCTGGGGCACGCTCCTGTTCGCCGCGGGCAACATCGTCTTCTCGTTCTCCGCCCTGCTCTACAACTCCGCCCAGGTCTCCTACCGCCAGCGCATCTGCCCGCCCGAACTCCTCGGCCGCATGAACGCCTCCGTCCGCTGGATCGTCTGGGGCACCCTCCCGCTCGGCTCCCTGATGGGCGGCGCCCTCGGCACCTGGATCGGCATCCGCCCCACGATCTGGATCGGCGTCGTCGGCAGCGCCCTCGGCGGCCTGTTCGTCCTCTTCTCCCCGCTCAGAGCGATGCGTGACGTACCGGATCAGTGAGGCCTACAGCCGGTCGATCTCGCTGAAGTCGATCTCGACCGGGTAGGGCTCGCTGAGTCGGGCGGTCCCCTCGTAGCGTCCGGTCTCGTCGTATCCGCTGCTGGATTCGGCGAGAAGGTGCGTATAGAGAACGGGCTTCCCGCGCTCGTTCTCGATCCGCCAGAAGTGCTCGATCCCTGCTTCGGCGTAGAGCAGCGGCTTGCGCTTGCGGTCGCGCGACCGTGATTCGGGTGAGACGACCTCGGCGGCCAAGACGACGTCGCTGGGAACGAAGGTGGTCTGGCGCAGGTCGCGCGCCGCGTTGGCGTGGACGACGAGAAGGTCCGGTTCAGGTCGTTGATCGTCATCGAGCGTGAGGGTCATCTCGCGGCGAACCCTCAGATGAGATGGGGCGACGCGGCGCATCGCCGCGACCAGGACGTCGAGGACGAGCGTGTGAAACGAAGCTTGCGGGCTCACGAGGACGAGGCTCCCGTCGATCAGTTCCGTGTGCGGCGGCAGATCGGGGAGGTTGTCGAGGTCGTCTGCGGTGAAGCCGCCTTCCGGCGGGAACATCCACTCGGGAACCGGAGTAAGGCTCATGAGGGTCATGGTAACTCCAGCGATAGATCCTGTCTGCCGAACGCAAGCGTGGCCTGCGCAAACGTCGGCTGACAAGCTTTCAGATTTCTATCACCACATCGGGTGGTCCAACCTTCGCTCGAACGAGTGGGCGACGGGGCGTCGCTTCCGAGTGGGAAGTCGCTTCCACTGGCACCGGCCGTCCCTGCGTATTACTGTGTAATCTTGTAATCGAGCTTGAGTGCGTGACCGCCGTTGGGGGCATCGTGACCGGTACCGAGACCGTCGAGTACATCCGCTATCGCGTTCCCGCGGCCGGCGGAGGGGAGTTCGAGGCCGCTTATGCGCGGGCGGGGGTGCAACTTGCGGCGGCGCAGCAGTGTGTGGAGTTCGAGCTTTCGCGCTGCGATGAGGAGCCGGAGGCCTACATCCTGCGGATCGTGTGGACTTCGGCGGAGGACCATCTGACGGGGTTCCGGGGCGGGGAGCATTTCGCGCGGTTCTTCGCCGAGATCAAGCCGTATGTCTCCAACATCGAGGAGATGCGGCACTACAGCCGCACCTCTGTCGTCGGGCGCGGGGGTTCGGTGCCCACCCTCTACGCGTGGCTCGGCGGGGCGGAGGCGCTCGATCGGCTCACCCAGGCCTTTTATACCGAGGTGCTCAAGGACGATCTGCTCTACCCGCTGTTCAAGGACATGGACGAGCACCATCCGCACTATGTCGCGCTCTGGTTGGGCGAGGTGTTCGGCGGCCCCGATTCCTACAGCAGTTCGCGCGGCGACTACCGGCACATGGTCGCCAGGCATCTCGGCAAGCACATCACCGAGCCGCAGCGGCGTCGGTGGGTGAGCCTCATGATGGACGCGGCGGACGCCGTCGGGCTTCCTGGCGATCCCTCGTTCCGGGCGGCGTTCGCGTCGTACATCGAGTGGGGGACGCGGCTGGCCGAGATCAACTCGCAGCCGGGGCGGGAGGCGTACGACGCGCCGATTCCGCAGTGGGGCTGGGGGGTGATGCCGCCGTACCGCGGCTGACTCGGCCGACGCGGGGGCGATCACCTCACGGTTACCGCATTCTCACGCGCGTCTCACGGTGCGAGACGCGGTGTCCGTGATCGGGGCAGGCGTGGCAGACTGCGGAGCATGCAGTCTCGGCGGTTCATTATTACCGTGGGCGCATCGGCACAGGGCTGAAGCAGACGCTGATCCTCTTCTCCCGCCGTCGATGTGCAGACCTCTCGCGCTCCGCGAGGGGTTTTCTTGTTTTACACCGCGATTTCACTCCCGACCGTCGACCCTGACCGATACCAGCCGAACGAGGCGAACGAGGTGCCACCCGTGAACGACAGCTTCCACGTCTACGACACGACGCTGCGCGACGGAGCCCAGCAGGAGGGGCTCGCGCTGTCCGTGGCGGACAAGCTCGTCATCGCCGGCCAGTTGGACGGGCTCGGGGTCGGGTTCATCGAGGGAGGGTGGCCGGGGGCGATCCCCAAGGACACCGAGTTCTTCAAGCGGGCTCAGACCGAGCTCGACCTGAAGCACGCGCAGCTGGCCGCGTTCGGCATGACCCGCCGGGCGGACCTGGCGGCAGCCGACGACCCCCAGGTCGCCGCCCTGCGCGATTCCCTCGCTCCCGTCGTCACGCTGGTGGCCAAGGCGCACGACCGGCACGTCGAGCTCGCGCTGCGCACGACGCTGGACGAGTGCCTCGCGATGGTCAGGGACACCGTCGAGCACCTGGTGTCGGAAGGCCGGCGGGTATTCGTCGACGCGGAGCACTTCTTCAACGGATACCGGGACAATCCGGCGTACGCGCTGGAGTTCGTGCGCACCGCCGCCGAGGCCGGCGCCGCGCTGGTCGCGCTGTGCGACACGAACGGCGGCATGCTGCCGAGTGAGCTGGGCGACGTCGTGCACACGGTGATCGAGCGGACCGGGGCGCGTGTCGGCATCCACTGCCACGACGACTCCGGCTGCGCGGTCGCGAACTCGCTCATCGCGATCGAGGCGGGCGCGACGCACGTGCAGGGTGCGGCGAACGGGTACGGCGAACGGACCGGCAACGCCAACCTCTTCACCATCGTCGCGAACCTGCAGCTCAAGAAGAACCTGCACGTCGTGCCGGACGACTCGCTGGCCGAGATGACCCGGATCGCGCACGCGATCTCCGAGGTCACCAACATCGCGCCGCACACGAAGCAGCCGTACGTCGGCTTCTCGGCGTTCGCGCACAAGGCGGGCATCCACGCGTCGGCGGTGAAGGCCGACCCGATGCTCTACCAGCACATCGACCCCGAGGTCGTCGGCAACGACATGCGGATGCTGGTCTCCGAGATGGCCGGGCGCGCCTCGATCGAGCTCAAGGGCCGCGAGCTGGGCTACGACCTGTCCGGCGACCGGGACGTGCTGTCCCGGATCACGGACAAGGTCAAGGTGCTCGAAGCACAGGGGCACTCCTTCGAGGCGGCCGACGCCTCCTTCGAGCTGCTGATCCTGGACGAGCTCAAGGGCGAGGAGAGCCAGCGCTTCTTCGACGTCGAGAGCTGGCGGGTCATCGTCGAGCAGCGGCAGGACGGCAGCCACATGAGCGAGGCGACCGTGAAACTGCACGCCAAGGGCGAGCGGATCATCTCCGTCGGCGAGGGCAACGGACCGGTCAACGCGCTGGACACCGCGCTGCGCAACGCGATCGGGCAGATCTACCCCGAGCTCGCCGAGCTGGAGCTGCGGGACTACAAGGTCCGCATCCTGGAGGGCGACCACGGCAGCAGCTCGCGCACCCGCGTCCTGGTCACCACGACCGACGGCCGCGACGAGTGGGCGACGATCGGCGTGCAGGAGAACATCGTCGCGGCGAGCTGGAACGCGATCGTCGAGGCCGTCACCTACGGCCTGCTGAGACTGGAGGGCTGACCGGGCCGGAACCGGCGCGCTGACCAGGGTCGGCAGCACCTAGACTTGGCTCCGTGCGTATCGCGAGATTCTCCCTACCTGACAGCGCCGCAGACGCCGGAGCGGTCCGCTTCGGCCTGGTCGAGGGCGACGTGGAACAGCCCGAGGCGATGGTGATCGCCGAACTCGAGGGGCACCCGTTCACACCCGAGCCGCGCACGACCGGTCGGGTCTGGCCGCTCGCGGACGTCCGGCTGCTGGCCCCGGTGCTGCCCAGCAAGATCGTCGCGGTCGGCCGCAACTACGCCGATCACGCGAAGGAGCTCGGCAACCAGGTCCCGGCCGTGCCGCTGACCTTCCTGAAGCCGTCCACCAGCGTGATCGGCCCGAACGAGACGATCGCCTATCCGACGTTCTCGCAGGACGTGCAGCACGAGGCGGAGCTCGCGATCGTGATCGGCCGGCTGTGCAGCCAGGTCCCGCGCGAGCGGGTCAAGGAGGTCGTCCTCGGCTACACCTGCGCCAACGACGTCACCGCCCGCGACGCGCAGCAGGCCGAGGGCCAGTGGGCCCGCGCGAAGGGCTTCGACACCTCGTGCCCGCTCGGGCCGTGGATCGAGACCGAGATCGACCCGGCCGACCTCGCCGTGACCTGCACGGTCAACGACGAGCTCAAGCAGGCCGGCCGCACCAGCCAGATGATGCGCGGGGTGGAGGAGATCGTCGCGTTCATCTCCGAGGCGCTGACGCTGCTGCCCGGCGACGTCATCCTGACCGGCACGCCGGCGGGCGTCGGCCCGATGCAGGTCGGCGACCGGGTCTCGGTCAGCATCGAGGGCATCGGAACCCTGACGAACCGGATCGTGAAGCGGTAGAAGGCAGCAGAAGACAGTGACTATCGACACCTCGAAGCTCGACAACAGTGTCCGGGTCCGGTTCCCGCCGTCCCCGACCGGCGACCCGCATGTGGGCTTGGTCCGCTCGGCGCTGTTCAACTACGCCTTCGCCCGGCACTACGGCGGCAAGCTGGTGCTGCGGATCGAGGACACCGACGCGGCGCGCAACACCGAGGAGTCCTACCAGGCGATCCTCAACACCCTGCGGTGGGCCGGGATCGAGTGGGACGAGGGCCCCGAGGTCGGCGGCGAGTTCGGGCCCTACCGGCAGTCCGAGCGCGGCGAGATCTACGCGGACACGGCCGCCAAGCTGCTCGAGGCCGGCAAGGCGTACCCCTGCTACTGCACCGCCGAGGAGCTCGAGGCCGCCCGCGAGAAGGCGAAGGCCGAGAAGCGCGCGCCCGGGTACGAGGGCACCTGCCGGAATCTGACGGCGGAGCAGATCGCCGCGTACGAGGCCGAGGGCCGCACGCACGTGGTGCGCTTCCGGATGCCGGAGAACCGCACGATCACCTGGGACGACCTGGTGCGCGGCCCGATCTCCTTCGAGTCGGCCAACGTGCCCGACTACCCGCTGCTGCGCGCCGACGGCTCGCCGCTCTACACGCTGACCAACCCGACTGACGACGCGATGATGGGGATCACCCACGTGCTGCGCGGCGAGGACCTGCTCTCCTCGACCCCGCGGCAGATCCCGCTGCACGAGGCGCTGGTCGAGCTCGGCGTTTCCAAGGGCGTCCCGGAGTTCGGCCACCTGCCGTTCGTGATGGGCGAGGGCAACAAGAAGCTGTCCAAGCGCGACCCGGAGGCGAGCTTCAGCTTCTACCCGCGCACCGGCTACCTGCCCGAAGGCCTGGTCAACTACCTGGCGCTGCTCGGCTGGTCGCTCGGCAACGACGAGGAGATCTTCTCCCTCGACGAGCTGGTCGCGGCCTTCGACGGCACCCGCGTCTCGGCCAACCCGGCGCGCTTCGACCTGAAGAAGTGCGAGGCGATCAACGCCGTGCACCTGCGCAGGCTGGAGACCGAGGACCTGGCCAAGCGGATCCTGCCCTTCCTGGACCGCGAGGGCCTGCTGCTCGGCGGGACCGACGGCCACCTGGCGAACGAGGAGGAGTGGCGCACGCTGCTCGCCGCCGTTCCGCTGGTCCAGGAGCGCATGACGGTGCTCTCCGAGGCGATCGGCATGCTCGGCTTCCTCTACACCGGCGACGGCTCGGACGCCCGGCATGCCTTCGCGCTGAACGAGGACGACGCGGCGAAGGTGCTCACCGCCGACGCGTGGCCCACGCTGGCCGCCGCGGCCGCCGCGCTGGACGCGCTCCCGGCGTGGACCACGGCAGCGATCGACGAGGCGCTGCGCACCGCGCTGATCGAGGGCCTCGGCCTGAAGCCGAAGAACGCCTTCACCCCGGTCCGGGTGGCCGTCACCGGCCGCCGCGTCTCCCCGCCGCTGTTCGAGTCGCTCGAGCTGCTCGGCCGGGAGCGCACCCTGGCCCGGCTGCGCGCCGCCGACGCCCGGGCCCGGGCCGCCGCGTAGGCACCACCGGGTGAACCCCGGGGGACTAACTGATTTGGGCCCCCGGGCGGTGACCGCTATAGTTGTCCTCGCGGCGCCGCCCGGGAAACCGGCTGGCCTGCAACACCAGTGGGGTATGGTGTAATTGGCAACACGGCAGATTCTGGCTCTGTTGTTCTAGGTTCGAGTCCTGGTACCCCAGCTTCGGGCGTATCGCTGAAAAGCGATACGCCCATTTGGCTTTTCCGGGGGGCGCGTGGACCCCCTTCTGCCCGAACATCGAATTCATGGAGCAGAACGGGCCGCAGTGGCCGACCGAGCCGGGCGGGCGGCGCGCGGGCGGCCGCGAGAAGTGGTCGCTGCGCAAGAAGCTGCTCGTCTGGGGATGCAGCGCGCTCGCCGCGGTGATCGTCCTCGGGGTGGTCGGCGTCGCGGTGGTCTGGCGGCATCTGAACGGGAACATCAAGACCGAGGACGCGCAGCTCAAGCCGTCCTCGATGAACGGCAAGCAGGAGATCCTGTTCATCGGCTCCGACTCGCGCTCGGGCGGCAACCAGACGCTCGGCGGGGGAGCCGTGAGCGGTGCGCGCTCGGACACCGCGATGGTCTTCGACGCCCCGGCCGACCGCCGCAGGGGCACCGAGGTCTCCATCCCGCGCGACTCGATGGTGCAGATCCCGGACTGCGCGAGCACGAGCACCAGCGGGGTCACGGTCGCCGCCAACTTCGGGATGTTCAACAGCGCCTTCACCGAGGGCGGCGCTCCCTGCACGGTCAAGACCGTCGAATCGCTGACCGGTCTGACCCTCACCCACTACATCGCGATCGACTTCGAGGGCGTGGTCGGCGTCGTCGACGCGCTCGGCGGTGTGAAGGTGTGCGTCACGCAGGCGATCGACGACGCGGACTCGGGGCTGAACATCCCGGCCGGCACCACGACGCTCACCGGCAAGCAGGCGCTCGCGTTCGTCCGGCTGCGGCACAGCGTCGGAGACGGCTCGGACCTGGAGCGGATCAAGCGCCAGCAGTACTTCCTGGACCAGCTGGAGCGGCAGGTGCGTTCGGCGGGCCTGCTCACCGATCCGGTCAAGCTCTACAAGGTGCTCGACGCGGCGACTCAGTCCATCACCACCGATCCCGGCCTAGGCACCGTCACCGACCTCTACAACCTCACCCAGACGCTGAACGAGATCCCCAACGGCGAGATCACCTATGTGACGGTCCCGAACGAGCCGTACCCGCAGGACACCAACCGCGTCATCTGGACCGAGCCGGCCGCCACGAACCTGTGGACCAGCCTGATCGACGAGA
>Ga0310811_10006603_pt1 | contig 14836 bp, 17 predicted proteins | sample YCmetagenome_FD_207642 | JGI IMG/M metagenome (GOLD analysis project Ga0310811, IMG submission 207642) | Soil microbial communities from experimental microcosm in Duke University, North Carolina, United States - YC | ecosystem: Engineered > Artificial ecosystem > Soil microcosm > Unclassified ...
CGTCGCGCACTTTCAGCTCGCCGAACCTGAGCAGGTTGCCGAGCATGACCCGTTCCTGCGCCGATAAAGCCGGGGATTCGCGATCGCTTTCCTCGATCACCTCTTCCAGGCTTTCGCGCATGTTGACAGCTTCGGCATCCTGGCCGGTGAGCTTCTGGATCAGGCGCTTGAAGGGATGATCGCTCATCACGGTTGCGCCGCCGCATAGGGATCGGCGATGCCCAGCCGCTTGAGAATCTTCACTTCCAGCGGTTCCATCACCTTGGCGTCCTTTGGGCGTTCGTGATCGTAGCCCGCCAGATGCAAAACACCATGCACCACCAGATGGGCGGCATGGTCGGCGAACGTCTTGGCGGCAGCCTTGGCTTCTTTTCTGGTCACGCCATAGGCAATGGCGATGTCGCCCGCATAGCTGTCGGCGCCGGGAAAGGACAGGACATTGGTCGGCTTGTCCTTGCCGCGAAAATCGTGATTGAGGGCGCGCAGTTTCTTGTCACCCGCCAGAAGGACGGTGAAGCCGCCTTTCAGGCGCGTGGACCGGCGGGCCGCTTCCGCCGCCATGGTCAGCCGCGCCATCAACCCGCGATGGGAGCGCCATTTGGGGTCTTCGACCAGCAGGGTGATCCCGCTCATGTTTTGCCAGATGATTTGTCGGCCCGATTATAGGCGGCCACGATGCGGGCGACGAGGGGATGGCGCACCACGTCTTTTTCCGAAAAGCGGGTGACACCCACGCCTTCCACCCCTTCGAGAATGGCAAGTGCTTCGTTCAGGCCCACCGCGACCCCGCCCGGCAGGTCGCTTTGCGACAGATCGCCGGTGATGACCATATGGCTGTCTTCGCCCAGCCGCGTCATCGCCATCTTGATCTGGGCCTGGGTGGTGTTCTGGGCTTCGTCCAGGATGATAAAGGCCCGTGTCAGGGTGCGGCCGCGCATGAAGGCCAGCGGCGCCACTTCGATGATGCCCTGCTCCATCAGCCGCCCGGCGGAATCGCCCAGCACATCGAACAGCGCGTCATAGAGCGGGCGCAGATAGGGATCGATCTTCTCTTTCAGGTCGCCCGGCAGAAATCCCAGCCTCTCGCCGGCCTCCAGCGCGGGCCGCGACAGGATCAGCCGGTCGACACGTTTTTCGTACAGCATATGCGCGGCGAAAGCGGCCGCGAGATAGGTCTTGCCGGTGCCGGCCGGCCCGATGCCGAACACCAGCGGGCATTGCCGCATCATCTCCAGATAGGCGGACTGGGCGGGCGAGCGCGGCCGCACCGCACGCGAAGACGCAGTCTTGATCGCGCCCGGCCCCAGCGCCCGCGCCTCGTCGGTGAAGCGGATTTCCGCATCCACTTCTGCCTGGGTGATGCTTTCGCCCGCCGCCAGCCGCTGATAGAGGGCCCGCAGGATGGCGGCGGCGCGCTCGCGGTCCCTGCCTTCAATGGCCACCAGATTGCCGCGCATGTCGATGCCGACATTGAGCTTCTGCTCCAGCCGGGCGAAATGCCTGGCATGCGGTCCGCCAAGGGCGCGCAGCAGGGTGTTTTCGGCAAATTCCAGTGTGGTGACCTGAGTCCTCTTGGCGCTCAAGCCAGCACTCCATGCAGGGAGTTGGCGGTGCGGCGCTCGATCCTGACATCCGCCACCTGCCCGATCAGCGCGCTATCGGCATGAACATGCACCGGTTGCAGATAAGGCGTGCGGCCCATGATCTGGCCCTTGTCGCGCGCGCTCTTCTCGAACAGGACCGGCAGCACCTTGCCGATCTGGGAATCGTCAAAGGCGTATTGCTGCTTCAAGAGCAGCTTCTGCAACGCATCCAGCCGGGCGGTTTTCACATCCTCGGGAATCTGCTTGCGCATGGTGGAGGCCGGCGTGCCGGGCCGCTTGGAATATTTGAAGGAGAAGGCGGTGGCATAGCCGATGTCGCCGACCAGTTGCAGTGTGGCTTCAAAGTCCGCATCGCTTTCGCCGGGAAAGCCGACGATGAAATCGCTGGTGAGCGCGATGTCGGGGCGCGCCTGCCGGATGCGATCGACCAGGCGGCGATAGTCGTCGTGACTGTGCTGGCGGTTCATCGCCTCCAGCACCGCGTCCGAGCCTGACTGCACCGGCAGATGCAGGTAAGGCATCAGCTTGGGATTTTTGCCATGCGCGGCGATCAGGTCGTCGCCCATGTCGCGGGGGTGGCTGGTGGTGTAGCGGATGCGCCGGATGCCTTCGATTTGCGCGATCGCGTCACACAGCCTGGCCAGCGACCAGTCCTCGCCGTTATAGGCGTTCACATTCTGGCCCAAGAGCACGATCTCGCGCGCGCCCTTGTCCGCCAATTGCCGTGCCTCGCGCAAAATCGCCTGCGGCGGGCGCGACTGTTCGGAGCCGCGCGTATAAGGCACCACACAAAAGGTACAGAATTTGTCACAGCCTTCCTGCACGGTGAGGAAAGCGCTGATGCTGGTCCCGGAGGGCTCCGGCAGGGAATCGAACTTTTCCAGCGCCGGAAAGTCGGTCTCCAGGGCATGACCCTGCTCGCGCGCCGCGCGTGCGATCATCTCCGGAAGCCGGTGATAGGATTGCGGCCCCACCACCAGGTCCACTGCCGGCTGGCGCGCCACGATTTCTTCGCCTTCGGCCTGGGCGACGCAGCCAGCCACCGCCAGAACCATGCGCCCGCCGGATCGCGCCTTCTCGGCTTTCAGCGTCCTCAGCCGTCCCAGTTCGGAATAGACCTTCTCAGCCGCCTTTTCGCGGATGTGACAGGTGTTGAGGATCACCATGTCGGCGCCATCCGGTGCGTCGGTCGCGGCATAGCCCAGCGGCGCCAGCAGATCCGCCATCTTGGCGGAATCATAGGCGTTCATCTGGCAGCCATAGGTTTTGACGAAGAGCTTCTTCATTCCGGTTTTTCAACGCGCGCCTTCGGCGCGGCTAGGGGTTATCAGGTCAGGGGCGGCGGATTTCAAGCTTAAGACTTGCCGGCCAAGGCCTGGGCCAGGCCACCCTGGACGATGCGGCGGGTCTGGGCGGCCAGGGCTTTGCGGTCCATCCGGTCCAGACTTAGCGGCTCATGGAACTGGACCACCACATCCAGCGGCCCTGCCAAAAGCGCCTCCCACAGATGCGGCACCATCTCCATATCGCCATACCAGGCGAAAAGCGGCCGGTTTTCCCGCCCCATCGGCAGGCCATGCAGGCCGGTGAAGGCGGCGGATACCGGCTGCACCTTCACATGCGCCCCATTGGCCAGCCGCGCTTCGGCGGCGCCCAACAGCGCGCTCTTGAACGGCAGCACCCGGTTGCCGTCATGGCTGGTGCCTTCGGGAAACAGCAGCAGCGTGTCGCCGGCCAGCAGCCGGTCGCGGATCACGTCACGCACCTCGCCGGTGGTCGCGCGGCGCTCACGCTCGACAAACACCGTGCGTTGCAGCCGGGCGAGCGTGCCGAAGAAAGGCCAGCGCGCAACTTCCGCCTTGGCGACAAAGGAAAGCGGTGTCGCCGCGGAAAAGATCACGATGTCCGCCCAGCTGGTATGATTGGCCACCATCAGCACGCCTTCGCCGGTGACGGGCTTGCCGACGATGCGGATATGGATGCCGAAGATCGCCGCGACCAGGCGGTGATAGCGGTGGGGAAAGGTGCGGGCGCCCCCGCTCTTGAGCTTGATCAGCAGCCACTGGATCGGCATGCCCAGGAAGGAAACCGTCAGAAAGGCCACGATAATGGCAACGGCGCGCAAGCGGGACATTCAGATGGCCCGGGGATGCGCGCGCTTGCGCGGCGTCATGATTGGGTCTTGCGCCCTTTCGGCACACCGTACAATTCCAGCCGGTGGTCGATCAGTTCGAAGCCCAGCTCTTCCGCCACCCGGCGCTGGAGCTTTTCGATATCCTCATTGCGGAATTCGATCACGCTGCCGGTGGCCACATCGATCAGGTGGTCGTGATGGGATTCCGGCACCTCTTCATAGCGCGAACGGCCGTCGCGGAAATCGTGACGCTCCAGAATGCCGGCATCCTCGAACAGCTTGACGGTGCGATAGACGGTGGCGATGGAGATATGCGGGTCGATCGAAGAGGCGCGGCGGTAGAGCTCCTCCGCGTCCGGATGGTCGGCGGCTTCCGACAGTACCCGCGCGATGACGCGGCGCTGCTCGGTCATCCGCAGGCCCTTATCGACGCAGGCTTTCTCGATCCGCGTCACGAAACGCTCCTTGATTGTGTCCGGTCTATCCCGGCTTTGGTGTCAACAGGTTAGGCGAATTTGGCGGGCAGCGAAAGCCTGAGCACCAGTGCGTCCCCACCCCCAGAACTGCCCAAAGTGCCGCCGGAAGAATAATAGGCCTTGCGCATCCCCACCTTGGTAAATCCCAATCCCGCATAAAGCGCCAGGGCATGGGGATTGTCGGCACCCACTTCCAGGAACATGGCATGCGCGCCCTGTTCCTCGGCCCGGCCGATGGCTTTCTGCAGCAGGGCCCGTCCAAGACCCTTGCCGCGCGCATGGGGAGCGACGGCCAGGGTCAGGATCTCTGCTTCGCCGCCCGCGATCCGCGCCAGCACAAAGCCATCCTGACAGTGAATCGCAAATGCGCCGGGAACGGCGAGCAGGTCGGCAATGGCGGTGGCGTCCCAGGCGTCACGGAAACAGGCGGCGTGGAGTGCGGCCAGGGGCGCGGTATCGGCCGCGGGATCGAAAAACGCGATGTTTTGCGGGAGATCAGACAAGCGCTTTTCCACCCGGAAGCTTGGCGTCAGGGGCACGCAGATAGAGCGGGCCGGGCGCATCCTGGGTGGCCGGACGCTGTGCGGCAAGCCGCGCCACCCAGAGCGCATCGGGCTGGCGGATGGAAGACAACACAAAGGCAGGGCCCAGTTTTTCGGCCGCGGTCGCGGCACCCGTGCCCGCCAGCGCGCAAGAACCAAAGGCGGCAATGCGATCCACCGCGTCCTGGAAAGGCATCACGACAGGCTGCTGCACGACCGTCTTGTCCTGCTGAAGCAGCAGATAGGCCTCATCGCGGCGTGCATCGTGAATTACCGCCGCTTTGGGCTTTGCCGTTTCCGCCATCGCGGCGGCGGCAATGGCCTCCAAGGTGGTGACGCCGGTCAAAGGCCGCTTCAGCGCCAGGCGCAAGCCGCGCATGAAAGCCAGGCCGACGCGCTGGCCGGTGAACGTGCCCGGGCCGACGGTGACGGCCAGGCGGTCGAGCGCGGCAAAATCCGTTTTCGCGGCCTTCATCGCTTCATCGACCATGGGCGCCAGTCTTTCGGCATGGCCGCGATCCATGGGCTCGAAGATGTGCGCCAGGATTTTTTCGCCATCCAGCAGCGCGACGGAGCAAGCGCCGAGCGCGGTATCGACTGCGAGAATCTTCACAACCGGCCACTCATCGCAAATTCAAACCCAGACTGTCATGGCCCGCAAATGCGGGCCATCCAGATGATGTCTGCGCTTCACTTTCAAGGAAAGCGCCAGCCCAACTGGATGGCCCACACTCCGGTGGGCCATGACAAATTATGGATTTGATAGAGAACAACTGCGGCCAGACCTAGAGAATCTTGCAGGCTTCGTCGAAGCCGAGACGGGCGGCGCGCGGGCGCACGCTGGTGGGAACGCCAAAACCCAGATTGCAGAGGAAATAGGATTTGATCTGGGTGTCGGCAAAGAATTCCTTGTCCACCCCGGCATTGTCGAAGCCCGACATGGGCCCGCAATCCAAGCCCAGCGCGCGCGCCGCGACAATGAAATAGCCGCCTTGCAGGCCGGCGCTGCGCCTTGCCATGTAGCGGGCTTTTTCCGGATTTTCCGCCAGCGTGGCGCTCAGGCTTTCTGCGGCGCGCGGCGCAACCTTTGGCAGGGTGCGGGCGAAGTCCAGGTCATAGGCCACAATCGCAGTGGCCGGCGCCGCCATGGTCTGCCGGCGATTGCCTTCGTCCAGCAGCGGCTCCAGCCGCGCTTTGGCCTCTTTGGAAACCACAAAGTGAAACCGCGCCGGCGTGATGTTGGACTCGGTCGGGCCCAGGCGCGCCAGGTCATAGATCGCCATCAACAGCGCCGGCGAGACCGGCTTGTCCTGCCAATGGCGCATGGTGCGGGCATTGCGGAAGATCGTATCAAGCGCGGCGTCGGAGACCGCGTGATCTTCCTGCGCGAGATAGGCTTCTTCCGGATGTGAGGCAGAAGAAGCCATCAGACGGATTCAACCGCGGTCACTTCCGGCACATAGTGGCGCAGCATGTTCTCGATGCCGTTCTTCAGCGTGATGGTGGAAGACGGGCATCCCGCGCAGGAGCCTTGCAGATGCAGGGAGACCACGCCGCTTTCGCCATCAAAGCCCTTGAAGATGATATCGCCGCCATCGGCCGCCACCGCGGGGCGCACACGGGTCTCGATCAGCTCCTTGATCTGTTCGACCACTTCGGCATCGTCTTCGCTGTAGGTCTCTTCGATTTTTTCTTCGGCGCTGCCTTCGATCAAAGGCAGGCCGCGGGTGAAGTGTTCCATTACCGCGCCCAGGATGGCGGGCTTCAGATGCTTCCAGTCGCCGTCGCGCTTGGTCACCGATATGAAATCGGAGCCGAAGAACACCCGGCTGACCTCCGGGATCGCGAACAGCGCCTTGGCGAGGGGGGAGCGGCCTGCCGCCTCCACGCTGGGGAAATCGGCCACCGCGCCTTCGCCCATGACCTCGCGGCCTGGCAGGAATTTCAGGGTGGCAGGATTGGGGGTGGATTCGGTCTGGATGAACATGGCGGTGTGTCCGATACTGAGCCCTTTAGATGAACCTTGACGGCGGCAGCATCAAGGGAAACCAGTTATTTACTTTCATCCGGGTAATATTGACTCATATATTATACCCGGATAAATACTGGTCATGACCCATTCTGCCTTTTCCGGATTTGAGCATATTGCCTCTGGTTCCCTGGCCCAGGTTTATGCCGCCTCCAGCCATATCCCCGATTGCATGATTTTCGACCGGGAAACCGGCCGGGTGACGGACATCGACCCCCGCTTTCCGCCCAAGGAGGATGGCCCGCGCCCCGGCCGGCCCAAACTGGGCGTGACCCCCCGCGAGGTCACCTTGCTGCCCCGGCACTGGGACTGGCTGGCGACCCAGCCGGGCGGGGCGTCGGTGGCGTTGCGCAAGCTGGTCGAGGAAGCCAGCCGCAAGCCCCAGTCCCGCCAGCGCCAGTTTCGCGATGCCGCCTATCGCCTGGCCACCGCCCTGGTCGGCAATGCGCCCGGATATGAGGAAGCCATGCGGGCGCTGTATGCCGGGCAGCGCGAAGACTTTGCCGCCCATATCGAGGCCTGGCCCGCCGATGTCCGGCAGGTGCTGGAAGAAATGACGGTAGAGGCTTTTTAAATTGGTCGCTCGCCCGCACGCTGCCGCTACGGGCCTCGCGGACGCTCCTAGAAGTCGACCGCGATGCCCTTGCGTTCCCAGTCGCCGAAGCGGGTGGGTTCGAGACCCTTGGGTCCGCCCAATTCCGGCGGCAATTGCTTCTTATCTTCCTTCTCGCGGCGGGCGTCGGCTTCGGCCTTGGCGCGCAGGCCCGCTTCGGCAATGCGGGCGGCAATTTCGTCGTCGGTCGCTTGTTCGGACATAAAGCGATCTTACATCTAGGGTTCTGGGAGAGAAAAGATGAATACGTTGCGTACCGGCATCCTGATGGCGGCCTTGACTGGGTTGTTCCTGGCGGTCGGCGCCCTGGTCGGCGGTGGAACCGGCATGTTGATCGCCTTCGGCATGGCGCTGGCGATGAACCTGTTCGCCTACTGGAATTCCGACAAGGTGCTGCTGTCGATGTATGGCGCGCAGCAGGTGGACGCGCAAAGCGCGCCCGATCTTTACCGGCTGGTTGAGCGGCTGGCGCAGCAGGCACAGCTTCCCATGCCCAAGGTCTATATCACCGAGAATCCGCAGCCCAACGCCTTTGCCACCGGCCGCGATCCCGATCACGCTGCGGTCTGCGTCACGACCGGCTTGATGAGCCAAGTCAGCCAGGAAGAACTGGCCGGCGTGCTGGCGCATGAACTGGGCCATGTGAAGCATCGCGACACCTTGACCATGACCATCACCGCGGTGATGGCGGGCGCCATCTCCATGCTGGCCAATATGGCCTTCTTCATGGGCGGCAGCCGCGACCGCGACCATCCGATGGGCATGGTGGGCGTGCTGCTGGTGACCTTACTGGCGCCCATCGCGGCCGTGCTGGTGCAGGCGGCGATTTCGCGTTCACGCGAGTTCGAAGCCGATCGCGCGGGTGCCGAGATCACAGGCCGCCCGATGTGGCTGGCTTCGGCCCTGGGCCAGATCGAGCGCGCCGCCGAACACACGCCGAACTATCCCGCCGACGCCAATCCCGCCACGGCGCATATGTTCATCGTCAATCCGCTGCATGGCGGCATCTCGGGCCTGTTCGCCACCCATCCGCCGACCGAGGAACGGATCGCGCGCCTGCGGGCGATGGCGGGTGCGGATGCGACGCCGGTGCGTAAGGGACCTTGGGGGTGAGGCTGGCCGCTCGCTAAAGCTCGCGGCGTCCCGGCCTCGCGCCTTCGCTTCGCTCAGGCACTGCGGCGTTCGTCGCTTTCGCAGGTCCACTGGACCTGCTCACGCGGCTTTGCCGCGCCGCTCCTCACCCCTGACATGCGTAACCGCCATCCACCGGGATGGCTGTGCCGGTGATGAAGTCTGACGCGGGGCTTGCTAGAAAAACCGCGATGCCGGCCAAATCCTCCGGCACACCCCAGCGGCGAGCCGGCGTACGGGCGAGCACCTTTTCATGCAATCCCGCCACCTGCTCACGCGCGCCCTTGGTCAGATCGGTATCGATCCAGCCCGGCAGCACCGCATTGACCTGAATATTGTCGCCCGCCCAGGCCGCAGCCAGCGATTTGGTCAGTTGCACCACGCCGCCCTTGCTGGCGCCATAGGGCGCGGCGAAAGACGCGCCGAACAGCGACATCATCGAGCCGATATTGATGATCTTCCCGCTTCCTTGGCCGCCCCGCTGGCGCAGATGGGGATAAGCCGCCTGACAGCAGGCAAACATGCTGGTGAGATTGATGTTCAGCACACTGTGCCATTCCGCCATGGAATAATCCTGCGGGGCTTTGCGGATATTGGTGCCGGCATTGTTCACCACGATGTCGAGACGGCCAAACTTGCGGACCGTCGCGGCCACCGCGCTCTCGCCGCTGCTGTCCAGCGCCAGGTCCAACGCCACCGCATCGGCGTTTCCGCCCAAAGCTTCGACGGCGCGCCGGTTCTTTTCCGGGTCGCGGCCCGCCACCATCACGGCTGCGCCTGCTTGAATCAGCCCCTTGGCCATGCCCAGACCGATGCCGCCATTGCCGCCGGTCACCAGCGCGACCTTCCCCGTCAAGTCGAATGCCGTCATGTTCCCCCGCTGTTTGGCGCCAGATAATGCCCTTCTCGTGCATGCCTGCAATGGCCCGGGACGGCGGATTTTGGTTTGTGGGCCCGCTTGTTCTCCATGGGCGGGCTTGACCCGCCCATCCAACTTCCTCAATGAGACGAGATGAGCACCGGTCTTCCCGCCCGCAACGCCGCGCTGGCGATTCTTTCCGGCGTCCTGCAAAAGCGCCGCCCGCTGGATGCCGGGCTGGACCATCTCGCGGGGCTGCAAACCCGCGACGCCGGTTTCGCCCGGGCCCTGGTCAGTGAGAGCTTGCGCCATATGGGTGCGCTTGACGCGGTGTTGCGCAAGTTCATCGCCAAGCCGCTTCAGCCACACAAGGCCGGCGCGACCGGAGAGATCCTGCTGCTGGGGGCTTGTGAACTTCTGATCCTGAAAGTCGCGCCGCATGCGGCAGTCGACGCCGCCAATCAACTGGCGGCGAAAGATTCCAAGGCGGTGCATTTCAAGCCGCTGATCAATGCGGTGCTGCGCAAAGTCGCCAAGGAGGGCGAGGCGGTGCTGTCGGGACTGGACCGCGAGCGCCTGTCCACGCCCGACTGGCTGTGGACCCGCTGGATGGCGCAATATGGCGCGGGCACGGCACGACTGATAGCGCGCGCCCATCAGCAGGCGGCCCCGGTCGATGTCGTATTGAAATCACCGCACGCAGCCGTTCCAGAAAGCGACGATTTGTTCGGCAATGTCCGCCGTCTGAAAGCCGAGGGCCGTATCGAGGACCTGCCCGGCTTTGCCGAAGGCGATTGGTGGGTGCAGGACGCCGCTGCAACCTTGCCTGCGCTGCTGTTGGGCGACGTGACGGGCAAGAAGGTCATCGATCTTTGCGCCGCGCCGGGCGGCAAGACCATGCAACTGGCGGCGCGCGGCGCCAAGGTGACCGCGGTTGAAATCGATGCCACACGGGCGGAGCGCATCCGGGAAAATCTGGCACGCACGAAATTGGACGCCGAGATCGTGCAAAGCGATGCGCGGGATTTTGACGGCAAGGCCCCGCTGGTGTTGATCGACGCGCCCTGCACCGCCACCGGCACCATTCGCCGCCATCCCGACCTGCCCTGGATCAAGGGCGCAGCGGATGTGACGGTGTCCGCGGCAGCGGCTTACGAGATTCTGGAAAGCGGCGCCGCCATGGTCGAGCCCGGCGGCGTCCTGGTCTTTGCCGTCTGCTCACTGGAGCGCGAGGAAGGCGAGGAGCAGATCGCGGCTTTTCTGGATTCGCATCCGGAATTTTCCCGCGCGCCCGTCACAGCAGAGGAATTGTTCGACCACAGCGAATGGATCACACCGGACGGCGACCTGCGCACCCTGCCCTGCCATCTGGGTGACAAAGGCGGCATGGATGGATTCTATGCGGCGCGCTTGAGGCGGTTAAGTTAAATCTCGATACCTAAATCGTCATGGCCCGTCGCCACGCTGTCGCTAGCGACTATGCGGGCCATCCATTTTCTTTTCGACAAGATGGATCGCCCGGACAAGCCGGGCGATGACGAACAGGTGGGTGGGCCTACAGCCGCCCCAGCGCGTACGCAATCGCCAGATACACCTTGCCGGTATCCGCCGAAAGCAAAGTGGATGTCAGCAGCCCACCGCCATCGCCTTCGCGGGCCCGGTTCAGCATATTCTCGAACTCCGCCAGATAAGCGTCGGCCGCGGTGTGGAATTGCTTGTCGTCGCGATACAGATTGGTGATGCGATCCACCGCGGACTCATCGATCGCATCCGCCAGCCGGCGCGCGAACACGGCGCGGTCGCCCGACAGATAGCGTTTCCAATCTTCATCGCCCGGCTGGGCGGTATCCAGCGCCGACAGGTTGATCGCCATGTCGGCCAGGGCCAGTTCCAGCGCGCCCAAGGTCGCGGCGGTGTTGATCCCCATCCCGCTGGATGTCGAGGCCGCGGGCGCAGAAAGCGTCAGACGAATATCGCTGTCCTGTTCCGCAGCCGCCAGCAGGGCCTTCATCTCCCAGCCCTTGCCTTCATTGGCGCGGGGCGCGGACGCGGATTTGCGCGAGGTCAGCTTGCGTGCCAGGCCCTTGAGGCCTTCGGGCTCAGGCTCGGCCGCAGGCTTCATCGGCCCACCAAGATCTGGCGGCGTCACCTTACCGGTGGAGCGCGCATGAATGGTCGACATGGTGCGGGCCGACATGTCCAGCAACTGCTGGGTCTCCAGCGCCATGATATGGCGCACCTTGCGGGCTTCCTCGTCGGCCATGCCGGGCAGGCGGCCCAGATGCTTTTCCAGATCGCGGGTGGTTTCCGTCAGCATGTTGCGGATCCGGCCGGCTTCCGCGTTCATCTCGCCGGAAGCACGCAACAGCCTTTCGCATTCCGCCATCGCCTCGCCGACCAGCACGCGCGCGTCCTGCTGCGCCTGGCCGGCGGTTTCGCCGATCAGAGTTGCGGCGCCGGTGCTGGCTTCCTTCAACGACCGCGAAAGCTCTGCCAGCATGGCATGGGCGTTTTCGCTGGCGTCCTTCAGTCGCTCGGCCTCGCGGACAAAAGCGCCGGTGAGTTGGGCGGTGTGGCTGACGGCATTGGCCATCAGCATGTCCAGATGACGCTCGGCATCACCCGCCACGGTTTCGAACTTCTGGGTTTCGCCGCTGACACCGGTGATGGCCTGTTCCAATTGGCCGCGCTGCTTGGAAAGCACCGCTTCGAAATTCTCGCTTTCCTCTTTCAGCCGCTGCACCAGCTCGACCATCTGGCTGCGGTGCTTTTCATGGCGTGCCAGCACGAATTCCGAGCGCCCCATCGCCGTGTCGGCAACCTCGGCGATGCGCTGGGCCTGCTGTTCCAGCACCTTGGCGGCTTCCAGCGGCGCTTCGGCGGCGGTGGTGGCGGCGGCGCGGAAACCGGCAGCCTGCACATCCAGCGACTGGGTCGCCATCTTCAAGGTGCCCTCCGCCGACTCCATGGTGGCGCGCAATTGCGCCATGCGGCCTGCCACAGCTTCGCCGGCCCGGCCGGCGGCTTCGTGCATCAGATCGCCCATGGCTTCGATGCGCGTGTTTTCCTGGTTCATCCGCGCGGCGATGGTTTCGCTGCGCACCTGAGCGCGAGCGCCGGCATCGTCCAGGACGGAAATCTGCTTTTCCAGGATCGCTTCCAGGGTGCGCATGCGCTGGAAGGCGACGTCCAAGCCGGTGTTCAAGCCGTCCAGCTCGCGCCGCACCACCCGCGCCAGGCGCGCGGCGCTGGCGGCGGCGATATCGTCGGCGGCAAACAGCCGGTCACTGGTCTGCAGCAGTACGCGGGTGGCATCGCTCATCGCCACGCTGCGCACCAGGATGGCGGCGACCGCCAGGAACAGGAAGGCCGGCAGGAAAACGGCGGCTGCCGCCAGCGCCTTTTGCGCCGGATTCAGCGCTATGAGCCCCTGCGGGCCGAGATAGCCCCACAGGAAAGCGGCGCCCACGCCGATCCAGAACAGGGCCATGACCGAGGCGCCCAGGAATGCGAACAGGCCGAAGCGGCTGGGCCGCGTCTTGGGCAGCACAATAGTCTGGCTGTTTGGCGTCTGGCTGTTTGGGGTCGTTTGCGGATCCGGTTTGGGAGCGGATGCGTTGGGCGGCTGGGGTTTGTCCAGCGGGACGGTATGTCCGAAAGTCCTGACCATCGTGTCGGCCTTTACCTTATTTTGCCCCGTCCGCCCTGAGGCCTTTTAAAGCATATTTCGGCGGACAGTCGCACACCCCGCTTAATAGGGACTTATCCGGATGGGGCCATTAACCGGGCCTTAGCCTGGGATGGACCAGCATTCGGGGGCGAATTTCCTGGAAAAAGCCCATATGGCGGACACACCCATCGATATGAGCCACCTGGCCCGCTACACCGGCGGCGACCGCACCCTCAACACCGAGATCCTCAAGCTGTTCAACGGCCAGCTGAACGACATGGTGGGGCAGCTTTTGACCGTGATGCAGCAGCGCGACGTCCGCAGATGGCGGGAAGTCACCCATACCCTGAAAGGTGCGGCCCGCGGGGTCGGCGCTTTTGCGGTAGGCGAGGCGGCGGCAGCGGCGGAACCCGTGGACCCCACTTTGTCCCAGGACCGCGCCATCCAGGTCATCGAAACCCTGCGCGTCGAAGGTGAAGCGGTTCAGGCGTTTATTGCCGATTACCTGGCTGCCGCTTAGTTCAATTACCCCCATCCGTCACAGCTCGGGTCGGCTCCGCCGACACCTCGCTGTGACACCTTCCCCCTCCAATGGCTTCGCCATGAGGGGGAAGGAATCTGTCGGATGCTGAGGGTCGCGCCGCGGAATGCGGCGCTCGAGCCATTCAACGGTTATCGAACGCATCGAACTCATGCCGGATCGACGCCTCGATCAGCGTGCGCCAGACCGGTTCCGCGATCCCGGCTGACAGGCCGGCGCGCTCGCCTTCGGCGATCACCTTGGACACCACGTCCTCGATCCGCTCGGGATCGCGCACCTGGTCGCGATCGGTCTTGAGCTGGGCGGCCCGTTCGATATAGGCCTGGCGCACTGCAAGCAGGGCGACCAGCCGGGCATCCAGCGTGTCGATGGCGGCCCGCAATTCCGCCATGGAACCGCAGGCTTCCGGCATTTTCAGGGGGGCGTCATTTTGCATCGCGGTACTGTTCTTGGCGGGGGTTGATTGGGTCAAGCATTTCTACATATAAGAACGTCGTTTTAGTTTGAGTTACACCAAACTAAGTGTGAAATCCCAGGACCTTCCGGAAATGACCGCCCCCATCGAAACAGATGTCGCCATTATCGGTGCAGGCCCGATCGGCTTGTTCGCCGTATTTGAGCTGGGCTTGCTGGATCTCAAATGCCACCTGATCGACATTCTGGACCGCCCGGGCGGTCAGTGCACCGAACTTTATCCGGAAAAGCCGATCTACGACATTCCCGGCCTGCCGATCGTCACCGGCCAGGAGCTGGTGAACCGCCTGCTGGAACAGATCAAGCCGTTCGATCCGCAATTCCATCTCGGCGAGATGGCAACATCGCTGGAGAAACTTTCCGACGGCCGCTGGAAACTCAAGACCGATGCCGGCACCGAGATCATCGCGCCTGTCGTCGTGGTCGCTGCCGGCGCCGGTTCATTCCAGCCCAAGCGTCCGCCCGTGCCCGGTATCGAGAAGTTCGAGAATGCCGGTGACGGCATCGGCGTGCACTACGCCGTGCGCAAGATGGAAACCTTCCGCGGCAAGAACATACTTATCGCCGGTGGGGGAGACTCCGCCCTCGATTGGGTGATCAACCTGGCGCCGCTGGCCAAGTCCATGACCCTGGTGCATCACCGCGACGGTTTCCGCGCCGCTCAGCACAGCGTCAACCAGATGCGCGAGCTGGAAGCGGCCGGCAAGGTCAAATTCCATGTCGCATCCGTCAAGCAGGTGCATGGCGAACCCGGCCAGTTGAC
>Ga0310811_10006605_pt1 | contig 14833 bp, 15 predicted proteins | sample YCmetagenome_FD_207642 | JGI IMG/M metagenome (GOLD analysis project Ga0310811, IMG submission 207642) | Soil microbial communities from experimental microcosm in Duke University, North Carolina, United States - YC | ecosystem: Engineered > Artificial ecosystem > Soil microcosm > Unclassified ...
GCCGGGACCCATGTTCACGCAACCCGTCTTCGCGTGGCTGGGCCCCGGATCAGCAGTGCACTACGATGCTTCGCATCGCGCTGCGCTGCATCCGGGGCACGAAACCCATCACGCCGCCTTGCCGAGCCCCGCGTCGAGATGCTCCAGCCGCGGCAGCACCTCGTTCTTCAACAGCGACAGCGAGTGATGCCACGCTTCCGGCTTGTGCTTGTAGTCGAAGCCGAACACCAGGAGCACGCCGAAGCCGCCGACCTCGTGCCAGATCTGCTCGATCTTCTCGGTCACCGTCCTCGGCGAGCCGACGATCCAGTTGTTGCGGGCGCAGTATTCGACGGTGACGTCGGAATCCGGCACGTCGGGCTTGGCCTTGAGATAATCCTTGAAACCGAAATGGCCGAGCAGCGGCAGGAAGTATTCGTGCATCATCCGGCCCATCATGTCGCCGGTCGAGAGCTTCCACGCCTCCTCATCGGTATCGGCGACGAAGACCTCGCGCACCAGCCGCCAGTCGCGGCGGCTCGGCTTGCGGCCGGCTTTGGCCGCGCCTTGCTCCACCGAGTCCCAATGGCTACCGACATAGGCCGGGTTGAGATTGAGGCTCATCGGGATGAAGCCGCGCTCGCCCGCGAGCTTCAGGGTGTCGGAGTTTTTCGACAGGCCCGCGACGCCGATCGGCGGATGCGGTGCCTGCACCGGCTTGATGTGCGGCTTGAGGAAATCGAACATCACCTCGGGCTTGGTCACCGTCCAGTATTTGCCGGTGTAAGTGAACGGCGCCGGATCGCTCCAGAGTTTCAGGATGATGTCCAGCGCCTCGCGCGTCATCTCCCGGTTTTGCCCGCTCATCCCGTCGACATTGAACATCGCCCAGTCGCTCGGCAGGCCGGAGGCGGCGACGCCGAAATTAAGTCTTCCGCCGGAGAGATGGTCGAGCATCGCGACGCGATTGGCGAGCTCGGCAGGATGGTGATACGGCAGGAGGAAGCCGCCGGGGCCGAGGCGGATATTCTTGGTCTGCAAAAACGCCTGCGCCAGGATGAGATCGGGCGCCGGATGCGGCTCCCAGGGCGCGGTGTGATGCTCGCCGATCCAGGCTTCCTGATAGCCGAGCTCGTCGAGCCAGCGCAGCACCTGCAGGTCCCAGTCCTGCCCTTCCTTCAAGCCGCACTCCGGCGGATGCGAGGGCATCGCGAAATATCCGAGTTCCATGGCTTTCCTCTGCTGTTCTTGTCGTTGTTTAGCGGTGCAATTGTTTTGCCCGCGCGCGAAGTCCAACACGACGCACGCCTGCAATCATTGGCTGTGCTGCGGCGAAATGATGGCTGGCGTGATCGAAGCGGAAATGCGCGCAGCGATTTAACGCCGCGTGCGCGCTTTGGCGCCGGCGACGATCTGCATCGAAATGCCCAGCACCCAGCCGACCATGATGAGCCAGGTCCAGGCGATATCCGGATCCTGACGCAGGATGATGATGCCGACTGAAGCAAACGCAGTGAGCGTCGCAAGGAAGGTGCCGACCGAGCTCAACAGCTCCGCCGCATCGACGCTGACATCGCCACGCTCGGAATGGAACGCGAGCTCCGGCGTATCGATGCCGAGATAGAAACCGATCGCGCCGATGATCATCATGACGAGGAGAAAGCCCTGCGAGGTCAGCGCGCCGATGGTCGAGCCGACATGGGCGGAGACGAACAGACCGCACGCGGCACCTGCCATCGCAAGCCCGATGCGTTCCAGGACGTGGGCGAACTTTCTGGTACGGAGTGGCATGCGCACCCCCTGCGGGTCGCCGGCAGGGAAGCTTATCCTATCCGGGCTCGGCGACAAACAACCGAGCGGTGCGAACGGTTCCTGTTTACCGCGCGCCGAATGTCACAGGACCGAACAGCGCCTTCTGGTTCGGCGGCTGCGAGCGCCAATATTGCGGTGGCGCGCTCACCTCGCCGTGAAGTTCGGCGGCCGCATGCCAGCCCCAGCGCGGGTCGTAGAGCATGCCGCGGGCGAGCGCGACCATGTCGGCCTTGCCGGAGCTGACGATGTCCTCGGCCTGCTTCGTTTCGGTGATCAGGCCGACGGCGATGGTGTTGAGGCCGGTCGCTTGCTTCACGGCCTGCGACATCGGCACCTGGTAGCCCGGCCCCAGCGGGATTTTTTGCAGCGGCGACACGCCGCCCGAGGAGACATCGATCCAGTCGACATCACGTTTCTTCAACTCTTTGGCAAATTCGATGGTTTGCTGCACGTCCCAGCCGCCCTCGACCCAATCGGTCGCCGACACCCGCATGCCGATCGGCTTGTTCGACGGGAAGATGGCCCGCACGGCGTCATAGACTTCGAGCGGATAGCGCATGCGATTTTCGAGCGAGCCGCCATATTGATCGGTGCGCCTGTTGGAGATCGGCGACAGGAACTGATGCATCAAATAACCATGCGCACCGTGCAGCTCGAGTGCGTCGATGCCGAGCCGTTCGGCGCGCCTGGCGGCTTCGACGAAAGCGTCACGGATGCGCTTCAAGCCAGCGACATCGAGCGCGGTCGGCGGCACCTCGCCTTCCTTGTGGGCGACGGCGGACGGCGCCACCGTCTGCCAGCCATCCTTGGCATCGGGCGCAATCTGCTGGCCGCCCTCCCAGGGCCGATGGCTCGAACCCTTGCGGCCGGCATGGGCGAGCTGCATGGCGACCGCGGCTTTGGAATGCTTGCGCACCGACGCCAGGATCGGCTTCAGCGCCGCTTCGTTGGCGTCGCTGTAAAGGCCGAGACAGCCCGGCGTGATGCGTCCGATCGCCTCGACATGGGTCGCCTCGATGCAGAACATCGCCGCGCCCGACAGCGAGAGCATATTAATGTGGGTGAAATGCCAATCGGTGGCCGAGCCGTCTGCGGCCGAATACTGGCACATCGGCGACACCATGATGCGATTGGCCAAATTCAGGCCGCGCAGCGTGATCGGGGAAAACAGGGCGCTCATGCGGGGAAATCCGAAAGGTGAGGGATCGGCAGGTCCCTGATCTTAGATCGCGGCGCCGCGATTACCAGCATCAAAGCCAGAGATAGCGCCATGCGCGATCGGCGGGGCTTACGGGTCCCACAGCAGCTCGCACTCGGCATTGGCGAAGAACTCGACATAGAGCCTGCCGCCATCCATCTTTTCCGCGACGCTGCCATACGAGCCGAACAGCTTCAAAAGATGGTCATCGGCGACGACGAAGGATCGAAATTCCCTGAGCCGGAAGCGATTGCCGCCGTGCCATTCGACGATCGCGTCGTTCACGCGCAGGTCATCGTCCTCGGTCACGTTGCGGCCGGTCACCTCCTTGAACAGGCTTGGCGAGGCGATCAGATGGGCGCGTCGGCCCTCGATCCGATAAAGATCAAGCGCGACCTCGTGCCGGCTGTAGCGGTGGGCGACGCCGACATAATGGGAATCCTGCGACCAGAGCGCGTTAAAGGCGTCAGCCGCCGAGTCCAGGATATTGTCGGACGAGATGCCCTCGAGCGCGACGATCCGGCGATGCGCCGGCTCGGCCATCAGCCAGACGTGGAAGCCGTCGTCGCCATACTCGCCTTCGCCATGCGAGGCGAGCGAGAGCTGCTTGTTCGGCGCGAGGCCTTTACGGATCGTGACGTACTCGCCCTTGCCGTACTTGTACTCGCTGGTCGCCCGCGCCGGCATCAGCGCGAGACCGGCAGCGACGGCGAGCGATAGCAGGAGAGCGATGCGCATGACCTTTGGTCGCGTGAGCCGCGACGAAGTTCAACCCGTTCCGCGCCTTCACTCCACCAGCGTGAATTGCAGCAGGAGGGTGCGCTGGAGCAGGGAGAAGTTGTCGTCCGAGACCATGGTCAGCACCGTGTCGCCTTGCGGCGTGACATAGGCATCGATGCCTTCCATGTTGTCGATCTCCTGGCCCAGATCCGCATCGAAGATGGAGGGACCGTCCACGACTGCGCCGGGCGCGATGGAAGCCAAGGGAACGCGGCGGATGCGGATGCCGATCCCTGCGAGCCAGGAAAACTTCCGTTCCAGGATCAAGAGATCGCCCTCGGGCAGCAACGTGGCGTCGCTGATGTCGAAATTGTTGGTGCGGCGTATGGAGAACTGTCCCGGCGACGGCCCGCCGACCAGAAAGGCAACCACGTTGCCCTGCGCATCGAGCCCGCGCTCGGACATCGCGATCAGCGTGCCGGCGAGCGGCAGCCCCTTGGGCACGAAGACGAGCGCTTCGAGGCCCTTGTTGTAGGGCAGCTTCTTCACCGCCGGCGGCATCTGCACGATCTCGCCGCGCGAGCGCATATAGCCCTTGGAGAAATCGAAGCGCAGCACCTGGTTGACGCGTTCGAGCCCGACATAGACGAACGAGCCGTCGAGCGCGAGCGATTCGGAATCAAACCAGCCGCGTGCGGTGATCGGCCTGTCGTCGGGCCCGATCATCGGCGAGGCCTCGACATCGGCGAGCCCCTTCATCGCGCGTCCGGAATAGACGATCCGGCCGGTGAACCAGCTCCCCTTGTCGCTGAGCGCGATGAATTTTTCGCCCTTGGGATCGAGCCGCAGCCCCGACAGCCCGCCAAACCCGTGAAATGCGGATGTGAGCACGAGCCCGCTGCGCCACTCCAGCGAGCCGAAACGCACACGCGAGCGCTCGCGCGGATCGAAGGAGGCAATGGGGCGCGCGTTGACATCGATCGACACCGGCACAGCGACGAAGGTCTCGTCCTTGACGGCTGGCCCGGTCGCCGATTGCGCACGAACGATCTCGGGAACGGCAAGGGTCGAAATCCCCGCCGCCGTGCATTCCAACAGGCGGCGGCGGCTCATATGCGCGCGCATTCGTCGTTACGAATGCAACCGGCGCCCATTGCCGCGCGGAGCCGGCGGCGCGCTATGGGTCTCGCTGAACAGCTCGGCGAGTTTTTCGGTGATGGCGCCGCCGAGTTCCTCGGCATCCACGATGGTAACCGCGCGGCGGTAGTAGCGCGTCACGTCATGGCCGATGCCGATCGCGATCAGCTCGACCGGAGAACGTGTCTCGATCTCCTCGATGATATGGCGCAAATGCCGCTCGAGATAATTGCCGGGATTGACCGACAGCGTGGAATCGTCGACCGGCGCACCATCGGAGATCATCATCAAGATCTTGCGCTGCTCGGAGCGGCCGAGCAGGCGCTTGTGCGCCCAGTCCAGCGCCTCGCCGTCGATGTTCTCCTTGAGCAGGCCCTCGCGCATCATCAGACCGAGATTCTTGCGCGAACGCCGCCAGGGTGCATCCGCCGCCTTGTAGATGATGTGGCGAAGATCGTTGAGACGGCCGGGATTCGGCGGCTTGCCGGCGGCAAGCCACGCCTCGCGCGACTGCCCGCCCTTCCAGGCCCGCGTGGTGAAGCCCAGAATCTCGACCTTGACGCCGCAACGCTCCAGCGTGCGCGCCAGAATATCCGCGCAGGTCGCGGCGACCGTGATCGGGCGGCCGCGCATCGAGCCGGAATTGTCGAGCAGCAGCGTCACCACGGTGTCGCGGAAGGTCGCCTCCTTCTCGTGCATGAAGGAGAGCGGGTGATAGGGATCGGTCACCACGCGCGACAGCCGCGCCGGATCGAGAATGCCCTCTTCGAGGTCGAACTCCCAGGCGCGGTTCTGCTGCGCCATCAGCCGGCGCTGCAGGCGGTTGGCGAGCCGCGCGACAATGCCCTGCAAATGCGCAAGCTGCTTGTCGAGATAGGAGCGCAGGCGCTCCAGCTCATCGTGGTCGCAAAGGTCTTCGGCCGCGATGACCTCGTCGAATTTCGGCGCGAAGGCGTGATATTCCGGTCCGCGCGGCTCGTTCTTCCCGTGTGAATTCGGCCGCGTCGCCTCCCCCGGCGTTTCGTCGTCGCCGAGTTCTCCGTCGTCGAAGGTGTCGCTGGTGGAAGCCTGCGCGCTTTCCATCGCGCTGTCGGACATTTCGTCCGTGGTGGCTTCCGCCTGATCCGCGCTCATCTCCTGCGCGGCGTCGCTGTCGGGCGAGCCTTCCGCGCCGGACTGATCGCTGTCGCCGTCGGGATTGTTCTCGTCGTTGTCGTCCTCGTCGGACTCGGCGTTGCGATCCTCGCCGAGATCGAGCGCCGACAAGAGATCGTGCACGAGGTCGCCGAACCTGGCCTGGTCCTCGGTGACCCGGGCAAGCCGATCGAGCCGCGCGCCGATCTTGTCTTCCAAGGTCGGCCGCCAGAGGTCGACCATCTTCTTTGCCGCTGCGGGGGGCGCAAGACCGGTCAGGCGCTCGCGCACCAGCATGGCGAGCGCATCCGACAAAGGAGCGTCGGCGCGGTCGGTGATCTCGTCATATTTGCCACGATGAAAATGATCATCGAGCATCGCGGTGAGGTTCTTGGCGACGCCCGACATCCGCCGCGCGCCGATCGCCTCGACGCGGGCCTGCTCGACCGCCTCGAACACGCCGCGCGCCTGCGGATTGCCCGGCATCAATTTGCGATGCACCTTGGGATCATGGCAGGCGAGCTTCAGCGCAATGGAATCGGCGTGGCCGCGCACGATCGCGGCATCGCGCCTGGTCAGCTTGCGCGCGGGCTCCGGCAGCCGCGCCTTGCCGGGCGCAAGGCCCGGGCGCTCGGCCGCAAAGCTGACTTCAAGCTCCGGCGAGCGCGCAATGGCGCGCAGGCAGGAAGTGACCGCCCGCTTGAACGGCTCGGTCGGGGCCTCTTTCGATCCCGTGCGGAACTTGCTGTTGGACGTCGACATCGCGCCTCGCCGCGTGACGCTTTACGAAAGCGCCACGTTCACCGCGGATTCCGCAAGCTCTGTGTTGAAGCAACGCTGATAGAACTCCGCCACCAGCGGCCTCTCCAGCTCGTCACACTTGTTGAGGAAGGTGACGCGGAAGGCAAAGCCCATGTCGCCGAAGATTTCGGAATTTTCCGCCCAGGTGATCACCGTGCGCGGGCTCATCACCGTCGACAGATCGCCGTTGGCGAAGGCGTTGCGGGTCAGGTCTGCCAGCCGCACCATCTTGTTGACGATGTCGCGGCCCTCGGCCGTGCGGTAGTGATGCGCCTTCGCCAGCACGATTTCCACTTCCTCGTCATGGGCGAGGTAGTTCAGCGTGGTGACGATCGACCAGCGGTCCATCTGGCCCTGGTTGATCTGCTGGGTACCGTGATAGAGGCCCGAGGTGTCGCCGAGGCCGACGGTGTTCGCCGTCGAGAACAGGCGGAACGCCGGGTGCGGCTTGATCACCTTGTTCTGGTCGAGCAGGGTCAGGCGGCCGGACACTTCCAGCACGCGCTGGATCACGAACATCACGTCCGGGCGGCCGGCGTCATATTCGTCGAACACCAATGCGATGTTGTTCTGCAGCGCCCAGGGCAGGATGCCGTCCCTGAATTCGGTGACCTGCTTGCCGTCCTTGATCACGATCGAGTCCTTGCCGACCAGATCGATACGGCTGATGTGGCTGTCGAGGTTGACGCGCACGCAGGGCCAGTTCAGCCGCGCGGCGACTTGTTCGATGTGGGTCGATTTGCCGGTGCCGTGATAGCCGGTGACCATCACGCGGCGGTTCTTGGAAAAGCCCGCGAGAATCGCAAGCGTGGTAGCGCGGTCGAAGCGATAATCGGTGTCGACTTCCGGCACATGCGGGTCGACTTCGGAATAGGCCGGCACTTCGAGGTCGCTGTCGATGCCGAACACCTGCCGCACCGACACCTTCATGTCGGGCAAACCTGAAATTTCCTGCTTATTATTCATGGCAGCGGTCGTCATTACTCCTCCGAGGTCCCGGGCGTTCCCGAAACCAGATATTCGTGTTTGGCTGCGGATGGGGGCGTTCAGTAAACCTAGCAGAGAGAGCGGACCGGCAGAAGCCCGCCCCTCAATCAAAGTTCCGTTGATTTTTCATAAAGATAGGCATGGGACGCAGTTTTTGGAAGGCTGCCCTGCGAATCACGCCGCATTTTCGCAGGGGATTGGCTGGCTGGCTGAGCACCGGGTCCGGTTTATGTGGCACTTTCCATGCCTGTCGTTACTTATGATAGGTCGAAAGTCGGACTACCCCCGAGCGGTACAGGAATTTCGTGGCTCCCTACATCGATCCTCTGATTACCTTCGTATCGGCCAATGCGTGGCTCGCCTACCTGACGCTGTTCCTCGCCGCCCTTCTGGAAGCGGTTCCCGTGGTGGGATCGGTCATACCCGGCTCGACCATCATCCTGGCGCTGAGCGCGCTGGTGCCGGGCGGCGAGTTGAAGCTGCAATGGGTGCTGCTTGCTGCCACCGCCGGCGCATTGCTCGGCGACGGTTCCGCCTTCTGGGCCGGCCATCGCTCCCAGCGCGAAATCCTGTCGACCTGGCCGCTGACGAATTACCCGCGCGTGGTCGCCCAGAGCGAGACCTTCTTCAACCGCTGGGGCGCGTGGGCGGTGTTCTTTGCGCGTTTCGTGCCGCCGATCCGCGCGTTCGTGCCGATCACGGCCGGCGCGCTTGGCATGCTCCCGCCCCGCTTCTATGCGGTCAATATCCCGGCCATCCTGCTCTGGGCCCCGGCCCACGTGCTGCCCGGTGTGATGGCGGTGTCACTGCTCGACGAATGGGGGGTATTCAAGCACACCGGCGGCAGCGCCAAGCATCACTGGGTGCCCTTCATCATCGGCGGCGCGTTGATCCTGGGACTTGCGATCTGGACCATCCGGCGGCGGCACGGCGGCAACCTCATCGAGCCGGCGGCCGAGCGTATCCGCAAATAGAGCGCGCGAGGCAACTTATTTTTTGCGCATGATCTTTCGGAAAACCGCTACGCACTTTTCCGGATCATGCGCTAGCTAGCCCGCGCGCACCACGGTCTTCAGGTAATTATACGCCTTGATGATCTCGATCAGGCGATCCTCGGTCGAGCGGTCACCGCCATTGGCGTCGGGGTGGTGCTGCTTGACCAGCGCCTTGTACTTGTTCTTGACGTCGTCCAGCGTCGCATCGGGACCGAGCCCCATCACCTGCAGCGCCTTGCGCTCGGCGTTGAAGATCTTTCGCGTCTCGGCCTTGGGCGAGGCGTCCGGACCCGGGCGGAAACGTCCGCCGCCGCCACCGAGCTCGGCGAACACGCTGAAAGGATCGGCAGCGCCGTCAAAATCGGCACCATCTGCGCCCTTGCCTTTGCCGGGGCTGCCATTGGCGCCCATCTTCCAGGTCGGACGATGGCCGGTCATCGCATCCTTCTGGTAGCGCGCGACCGCATCGGCATTCATGCCGGAGAAGAAATTGTAGGACTGGTTGTACTCGCGCACATGGTCGAGGCAGTAGTGCCAGTATTCGCGCGAGTTCTCGCGGCCCTTGGGGGCGCGATGCGGGCCCTTGTTCTGGCAACCCGGCCACTCGCACATGATGGCAGCTTCGCGCGCCTGCGCCTGCTGCTTCGCGCTCAGCTTGTTCGGCTTGATGCGAATGGAGTCGAAGATCTTTGATGAATCGATCGGCATGATGAACTTTGACTACGCAACGCGAAAAGCTTCAAGTCTTGACATTGCGAAACCTTTAAATCCGGTCGCGGCATTGACGAAAAGCATTCGAACGATTTAATGCCGCCACATGACAACCCGGCAGATTATCACAAACAAGTTGCGCGAAGCTTTCCTTCCTGAAAGCCTCGAGGTCCAGGACGAGTCCCATCTGCATGAGGGCCACGCCGGCCACAGGCCGGGCGGCGAGACGCACTTCCGTGTGTATATTGTGTCGCAGGCCTTCCAAGGGAAGAGCCGGGTCGAGCGCCACCGCATGATAAATGCGACGCTCGCGGGCGAGCTCGCAGGTTCCGTTCATGCGCTCGCCATCCATGCCAAATCTCCGGGCGAAGGTTAGCGCCGATACCCGTTAAAATGCGGTGCCCGCACGCTTCAAAATGCGGTGCCCGCACGCTTGGGTTTGACTTCTTCGATCTCCCCCTCCCGCGGTACCGGCACGATGCGCAGCGCGGTGATGCGGTTGCGCTCCCGGCGCAGCACGCGGAAACGGAAGCCGTGGAAGGTGAAACTCTGACCGCGTTCGGGGATCGAGCGCGCTTCGTGAATCACGAGACCTGCGACCGTCGTTGCCTCTTCATCGGGCAGGCTCCAGTCCATCGCGCGATTGAGATCGCGTATCGGCACCGAGCCGTCGACGACCACCGAGCCATCCGGCTGGGCGCGCACGCCGGCCACGACCACGTCGTGCTCATCGGAAATATCGCCGACGATCTCCTCCAGAATGTCCTCCAGCGTCACCAGGCCCTCCACCTCGCCATATTCATCGACCACGAGGGCGAAGTGGGTCTTGCGGCGGCGGAACGCCTTCAACTGATCGGAGACGGGGCGCATCTCCGGCACGAACCATGGCGGCAGCGCGATCGCGCTGACATCGATCCGCGACACATCACCTTCGGAAGCGCGAATGGCGCGCAGCAGATCTTTCGCATGCAGGATGCCGACGATGTTCTCGGGCTTTTCGCGCCAGAGCGGGATGCGGGTATATTCCGAGGCCAGCACCTCCTGCACCAGTTCTTCCACCGGCAGGTCGGCATTCACCATCACCATCTCGGTGCGGTGAACCATCACGTCGGAGACCTGCAACTCGCGCAGATCGAGCAAGCCGCCGAACATGTCGCGGTCCTGCTTCTCCACCTTGCCTTCGTGGTGGAGCAAATCGACGGCGCCGCGCAGGCGCTCCGACGGCGACAGGATCGGCTGGTTGGCGCCGACCGCAATTCCGAGCAAGCGCATCAAGACGCGCACCACCGCCTCGATCACGGTGAGCAGCGGCCCGAGCACATACATCGTGACTCGCATCGGGCGCGCCACCGCCAACGCGATACGGTCCGGCGCATTGAACGCGATCGTCTTCGGCAAGACTTCGGCGAAGATCACGACCAGCACCGTCATCACGCCGGTCGCGTAGAGCACGCCGACATCGCCGAACCACTCGGTGAAAATGCCGGTGGCGAGCGCGGAAGCGCCGATATTGCAGATGTTGTTGCCGAGCAGGAGCGCGCCGATCAGCCGCTCGCGCATTTCGAACAGGCGGGACACGACATCGGCGTCGCGGACGCCCTGCTTCGACAGCCGCAGCATGCTGGCGCGCGAGGCGCCGGTCAGCGCGGTCTCGCTGGCCGCAAAAAACGCGGACATGCCGAGCAGCGCGACCATGATGGAAAGAGTGAGCCAGTGCATGATTTGAACGTCGTCTCTACTACGCCCAGAGCATGATGCTTTTAATAAGCGGCCCGCAACGCGGCAAAACGCCAGCCTGGCGGGCGATCACGCCTTGAGCTTGTCTTTGAGGAAATCGCGTACCCGCGTCGGCTCGACATCGCGCGCGATCACCGCGCGGCCGATGGCCTCCAGCAGAATGAAGGTGAGCTTGCCGCGCCGCACCTTCTTGTCCTGCGCCATCAGCGCCATCAGTGCGTCGGCATCCGCCAGGCCCTCCTGCGCGAAACCCGCGATGTCCTGCAGCCGCGTCGGCAAGCCAACTTCCGCCAGATGCCGCTCCACGCGCGCCGCGGCCGTTTGCGGGATCATGCCAAGCGACGCCGAAAACTCCGCTGCCAGCACCATGCCGACCGCGACGCCCTCGCCATGGAACAGCCGGTCGGAAAAGCCGGTCGCGGCTTCCAGCGCATGACCGAAGGTGTGGCCGAGATTGAGCAGCGCGCGGTCGCCGGTCTCGCGCTCGTCGCGCGCCACGATCGCCGCCTTGGCGCGGCAGGAGGTGGCGATCGCATGTTCGCGCGCGGCACCGCCCTTGAAGACCTCTTTATGATTGGCTTCCAGCCAGGCGAAGAAAGCCTCATCGCCCAGCACGCCATATTTGGCGACTTCGGCATAGCCGGCGCGGAACTGGCGCGGCGACAGCGTATCGAGCACGGCGGTGTCGGCAATGACAAGCACCGGCTGATGAAACGCACCGAGCAGGTTCTTGCCTTGCGGCGAGTTGATGCCGGTCTTGCCGCCGACGCTGGAATCGACCTGCGCCAGCAGCGAGGTCGGCACCTGCACGAAATCGACGCCGCGGCGCAGGATCGCGGCCGCAAAGCCGGCGAGATCGCCGACCACGCCGCCACCGAGCGCGACGACGAGGTCATTGCGCTCGATCTTGGCTGATATCAGCGCTTCCGAAACCTTCTCGAGGCCAGCATAGGATTTCGAACCCTCGCCCTCGTCGACGACAATGTGCAAGGCAGGAATGCCGGCCGACGCAAGCGAAGCTTCGGTCGCTGCCAGCCAATGCTGCGCGACCGTCTTGTCGGTCACGATCGCGGCGCGCACGCCGGGCCGAAGCGCGGCCATGCGCACGCCGAGCGAGGCGAGTTCACCGCGGCCGATCACGATCTCATAGGCACGGTCGCCGAGCGCGACCTCGACATGGGTGGTATCCGAATGTTTCAACGGCGCGGTCATCTTGCAGCACTCACGATCTCGATTGGCGCCGCCGGATTGGTCAGCTTCGCATGCAGCGCATCGATGCATTCGTCGACGATCTTGTCGTGCGGCACCTCGCGCGAGGCAATGGTGAGGTCAGCATGCTGATAGGTCGGCTCGCGCTCGCTGATCAGCCGGTTGACGGTGGCTGCCGGGTCGACGGTCTGGAGCAGCGGGCGGTCGGCGCGGCGCTTGACGCGGCGCATGATGACCTCGGCATCGGCCTTCAGCCAGATCGACACCGCCTTCTCAGCGATGCGGCGGCGGGTCTCCTCGCGCATGAACGAGCCGCCGCCGGTCGCCAGCACGGCCGGTCCGCTGTCGAGCAGGCGGGCGATCACCCGCGCCTCGCCATCGCGGAAATGCGGCTCGCCATGGACCTCGAAAATCTCCGGGATGGTCATGCCGGCGGCGGCCTCGATCTCGGTATCGGCGTCGACAAAGGGCAGATTGAGCCGGGCCGCCAGCCGCCGGCCGATGGTGGATTTGCCCGCGCCCATCATGCCGACGAGCACGACCAGACGCTTGCCCAGGGCGGCCAAAATCTCGGCCAAAATCTCGGCTTCCTGGGGCGCGGTCGTGGGCACCGGTGTAACGGTCTCGGACATCTCGTTTTTCAGGCATTTTGGCGGCATTGCCGCCGTCTTTGCCACCTATACTACCCTCGTCGATACCGTTGCTAGAGAGACTTGCAACTGCGTTACGAACATGTTGGATGATTTCAATGGTTAATTCCGTGCCTTAAGGCCTGTTTCGATGCCCAGCCTGTTCCGCTTCCTGGCGGTCGTTGCCGTGATCGTCGGGGTCGTCTATGGCGCGATCTACGCGCTGGCGAATTTTGTCAAACCCTCGCCGCGGGAGATGACGGTGACGATCCCGCCGGATAAGTTCCTAAAGAAATAGACATTAGGTTCTGGGGAATGCGCAGCAAGGCCTCAGATAGCAAACTGGTCAACCTGTTCCTCGACATGATGGCGGCGGAACAAGGCGCCGGCGACAACACGCTGCAGGCCTATCGGCGCGACCTCGAGGATTTCTCCGAATTTCTCGCCCGCACCCAGCAAAGTTTCGCGACCGCCCAGACCGACAGACTGCGCGATTATCTCAGCGATCTCGACACCCGCGGCTTCAAGTCTTCCAGTGTGGCGCGGCGATTGTCGGCGATCCGGCATCTGTTCCGCTTCCTCCTCAATGAACGCATCCGCAGCGACGATCCGGCGGCGATCCTGTCCGGGCCGAAGCGCGGGCGGGGACTACCAAAGGTGCTCTCGATCTCCGACGTCGACCGCATGCTGACGCGGGCAAAGGAGCTGACGCACGCGGCGGAAGCATCAAGCTCGCAAAAGCTGCGCGCGATGCGGCTCTATTGCCTGTTAGAGGTGCTCTACGCCACCGGCCTTCGCGTCTCCGAATTGGTGTCACTGCCGCGCTCGGCGGCGCGCAATGATGCGCGGATGATCGTGGTGCGCGGCAAGGGAGCCAAGGAAAGGCTGGTGCCGCTGAACGACGCCTCGCGGCAGGCGATGAGCGATTATCTTGCGGCGACCGAGGCCGCGAAATCCGGCAAGGGCAAGAGCGCGGCTGTCTCGAAATGGCTGTTTCCCTCCTTCGGCGAGAGCGGTCATCTGACGCGGCAGCATTTTGCCCGCGACCTGAAGGAGCTCGCCGCCGCCGCCGGCCTCGCCCCGCGACTGGTGTCGCCGCATGTGCTGCGGCATGCCTTTGCCAGCCACCTCCTGCACAACGGCGCGGACCTGCGCATCGTGCAGACCCTGCTCGGCCACACCGACATCTCGACCACGCAGATCTATACCCATGTGGTCGAGGAGCGGCTGAAGAGCCTGGTGCGCGACCTGCATCCGCTGGCGGAGAAATAGGCCAAAGAGAAATAAGCCAAGGAGAAATAAGCTAAGCCACAACCATCGCGCCTTGACTTCCGCAGCATCTGACGCAAAACAGCCCCGGCGTTCCCACGATCCATGCCCACGCGCCCCGGACGAAGCGCTAAACCCTTGAAACAGCGCGTTTTCCCAAGCCCCGCCGAAACCCTTTCGCTCTCCCCGCCCTTGTTCCCTATATTGCCGTGATGCCGGACCCGATGCGCTCCTACCTCGATTTCGAAAAGCCCGTCGCCGAGCTCGATTCCAAGGTCGACGAGCTGCGCGCGCTTGCAAGCTCGGGCACCGACATCGGCGAGGAGGTCGGCAAGATCGAGGAGAAGGCGGCACAGGCGCTGGCCGACCTCTATGCCAATCTCACGCCATGGCAGAAGACGCTGGTGGCGCGCCATCCGCAGCGCCCGCATTTCACCGACTTCATGAGCGCGCTGATCACCGAGTTCACCCCGCTCGCCGGCGACCGCAAGTTCGGCGAGGACGAGGCGCTGATG
>Ga0310811_10006606_pt1 | contig 14832 bp, 17 predicted proteins | sample YCmetagenome_FD_207642 | JGI IMG/M metagenome (GOLD analysis project Ga0310811, IMG submission 207642) | Soil microbial communities from experimental microcosm in Duke University, North Carolina, United States - YC | ecosystem: Engineered > Artificial ecosystem > Soil microcosm > Unclassified ...
TTTTGGATAGGTTTTTGTAAGGCTTTGAACTTTTCTCTATGGTTTTCTCTAGCCAAAGTGAATAAGCCAAAGGCAAGGCAATACCTTAACCTTCTTTTTAATCCTACTATCAACTAGGTCATTATGTGATTCCCATCTCACAAATGACATTTCTTCAAGACAGTACAGAAATATAAATAAATATGGGGAAACTGGAATTGTTTGACCAAGGCTTGAAGCCAAGGCATGGGTTGACTAGCCTGAAGGCTAAGCTATCAGACTTTGTCTTTTAGGGGGATACCTAGTAGTCATGTCCATGCATGATTCCTAAATCATGCAGGACAATGGGGTGTCTAACCAACACTCAAAAAGTTGATGTCCTACTCCATGCCCTGCAGCATTTGTCATCCGAAGGTACGTGTCCTGCCATCACTCTTTATATGTATAAAATCTAGATTTAGTGTGCATTACAAAGGTCCTGAATTATCATGGAGAACATTGTTCAGTTGTTTCTCCAAGTCTTGGGCATTCCACCAGCAGATGCTGCAAGAGCTCTGAGGTCTGTTATGTGCTAAAGCTCGTTTAGCAGCTGGATACCAAACTTGTGCACAACAAGGTCAGATTAATACATGCCCTTATGTCCTGTGTAATTACTATCATTCAGATTTGCTATCCATTCTATCTTCAGACCCTGCAAGTCAAGGTGTTACAGCCATGATACAATCTCAACATCTATGATAATAAATGGTAAGTTGAGTAACCCTCTATGACATCAGGCCTTTAGCAAATACAAATACCATTAAGCTTATCAGAGAAACTGATGGTCTGCCTCATTTTTCAGCTGAAGTCTAGAGAGAAATTGCTCTATCTTCCTAAACGTGATCTAAAGTCTCTTTATCGGTCCTACATGCACTCTCTCGCACCGCAAGCTTATTTTCTGTGAGATCGATCTACATTTTACGGCGTTGCCAGAACCTCTCAGAGCCAATGACAAATACAGGGTGTCCGTGGCATTCGTGATGAGCAGGAGATCAATGCCTGACACTACCGGTGAAGTGCAGATATTCTTACCAGCATTCTCATAGATACTATCTTTGCCTTGCAGGTCAGAAGCTTAAGCATATATGCTATTGTTTCAGACACGTCACGGGATCACAAGTCCAAGTTTTATGTTTGATAGAAACGACGCATCTAGCTACATTTCTTGTGCAAAGTATATTGCCTTCAGCAGGAGTGAGGGTCCTAGATCTGTAGATGCACTTGGATAAGCCCTCTACATCAAGGATGTCCAGTGTTCATTGTAAAGTCAACAGGAGGAGAAGAACAGGACTAACAAGAAGTGCCTGAGCAAGAGTATATGTGAAGAATTCCCAGAGGTTCTGGGTGTGAGTCAATCCATCCATCACAAAGAAACGCTGCAACAATTGCATCAAGTGGTCCTATCCAGATCTATCAGAAATCTGTGAAAATGATGTACTGAAGATGTACATTGTCTGGTTTCGCCATTCTGCCCCTCAACGAAGAACCATAGGTTTGGCAATAATGTGAAGATATATATTAAACAGACCACCTCATCCAGAGGTTGCAGTGGCAGTCGATGGTCACTAGTGATTAGTCATTGTACAAATGTCATGTATGCAACAGTCTTGTATAAGTAAAGCATGGTCTTCTATTTTCCTTTCAGGTCACTTCTGCACACCAGTCCCTTGGGGGAAAATATTTGGACAGTCACTTTGTAGCGAACGCGAATCCCCCTCAGTTCAAGAAAGCTGGTGGCTGGGTCACCTAATAATATACTTCTACAGCTTTTCTTTCTTTTTGTCATCCCATGTACGTCCAGCTCTAACCAATCTATGGATTTACTAACAACACTACAGTTAATTACACTGCTCCCTGTCATCATACCCCGAGCTCTTTTTTCATCTCAACCTAGCTAATGCACCTGTGTGGTGACCCTCACAACTACTTGAAGCACATCATGAAGTCTATGAACATGTCTGGTCTCGCTCTAGAAGGAACCATACCAGGCAATTGCGATTTCCTATCTGCCAACATGTATGCTCATCGAGTGTCTGTTTGGTGCGGTTTTTTCCATAAATTTGTGTTGGCATCAGTCTTATTTTGTGATGGCCTACTGCAATAGTTTGGTTCAGCGTTCACAGTTTCACTTGAACCTAGCTTCCTGCATAGCGAGTATGGCTACCATGCACCTCCGCATGACTGGTTTTCATCATATTCTACGAAGATGAGCTCCTTCTGCCCACACCGCTATCTACATGACAGTATTCACTGCTTCTGTTGGTCTGTTTGCTGTCTAAGGTTGATGAAACATTGCAGTCTGAGGTGCACAGCTACTTCACTTGACGGTCAGCTTAAGTTACTCACAGTCTTTGAATTAGGTTTGGGGTGTGAATTGCCCAATCCCGTTGGATTGGCAGCTGGTTTTGACAAGGATAGCAAAGATATCGATGGTACACTTCCCTCTGGCTCATCTCTGACCTTATATCAATGCAAGTGCATTAGGTATCCTTAATCTCGACTTTAGCTGAGTCGAAATTGTAAATGTCACACCAAAAGCTCAGGTAGGTGTGCTATGTCATGTAGTTCTTTACCCATGTCTGAGTAGCATACAAGCCTGGAAACCCGAACCAGAAGCCACGCATATTTCACCTTCCTGATGATGCAGCACTCATTAACTGTTATGGATTTCCCTCATAAGTCGCTGCCTCTATGATTTCCCACCTTTGTGCTCGCATACCCAGATCTCATGAACCAAAAGATGATACAACTGCTGCCCTCAAACCCAGTAAATCTTCTCCGGTTGAGTCTCCAGATGATTTTACTGGTGTGAAGACGTTCAGCCCATATGCTGATGTTCTGGTTGTCAATGTCTCCAGCCCAAACATAACTGGACTTTGGTAAGACCTTTATCATTATTCTGGTGTTATCTGATGACCCTTCAGCGGTCTTTAAAATCGGGAGCTGTTGGAAGACTTACTTACATGCATTATAAAAGCCCGAGATGAATTACAATCATCACCAATAACTGCGCAGCAACTGTGCTTGGTGCTGAAAATAGCATCTGACCTCGAGGAATCACAAATTGTCGACATTGCAGATATAATTTGCAAGAGCAGCATCAATGACATCATCATCAGCAATACTACTATCAGTCACCCCGGAAGTCTTATGGATTGTGAGTCAACACATTGTCATTTATCTAATCACTCATTAATCCAATCTGGGACAGCCAATAAAGCTGAGATCGGCGGTCTCTCAGGTGCTCCCTTGAAGCTGCGTGCATTACAGATTTTGAAAACACTGTCCATGCATGTCCCTGCAAGTATCCCACTGATTGGCTGCAGGGGAGTTAACCAATTTTGGCCAACGTTGGCTTTGGTGCCTCTGCAGTAGCTATGAACATGTACCTGCGGTCATTGGGGAAAGATCCCCCAGAAGTAGCTCAAGCTTTTTGCAGACTGACAAGCTCATTTGAAAACCAGAATGAGAATGCTGCTCTTGCTGCAAGCGTTGATCTTGAAATACAGCTCTCTTTTGAAGAACTGTCAGATCCTCTTCTTGGTCATTCAATCCATCCGAGCACTTCACAATCAAGTTATACTGTGGCATTATCAAGAGCTACATCGTGAATATCATCCTTAGGAATTGCTTTGGGCTATGGCGCAGGAATTATCCTTCTCTTGGTTGCTGTTATGAACTGGGATGGATTCTAACAACCTAGACTCAGAAGAGAGCCTTCGGGGTTGAGTACGGTCTAGCGACGCAACAACAATGAAGTCTGCTTGCGAAGCTAATAGCTAACAACAAGGTAAGACCTTGGGGTTAGGTTCAAAGGTTCAGACTAACAAAGAGGAGTGCTCTAAGTTAGAGATTGGTTCAGACGACTAAGCTTGGAAGGCTTAGACGAAGGAAGTCAGATATCAGGTAAAACCCAGTAAGATTAAAGTAAGGAGTTACATAGTACAAAGGCACGTATTTATAAGGAATCCTAGGTGAGGTTTAGGGCAAGTACAAAAGCAAAAGACAATTGCCTAATTAAGTATGTATGCACAAAAGGGTAAGCAATCCAGGAAAGGAACAAGAAGTAGTTATCAGTCATCTAGCGACGGTGGTAACAAGTGGTTGTGATGTAATACAATGGGTAAAGACAAAGAAAATGAATAGGAGGCAGGTGTATTGTAACAGTTGCACTCATGCCTACCAATCAAATGTATGGATCTACTTTCTCACTGTGTCTTGCTATTGGCCTCAGCAGCATATGTTGGGCATTGTTTTTGATACCTGCTGCCATCTGGCTCCCAAATGCAAGCAATATAGACGAACCAGAATCCAGTTCTATCAAGCCAGATGATGACTGGACCTTCAGCTTGGAGATTGCGGCAGCATGGACACGATTGGGAGTTATGCTTTGCTGGTGGGAAATCAAGTGTCTTCAACATACTTTCAGATTCCTTGCTGCTTGGTTCCTTCTATCTGATGGTCCATCTGTTGTTCCACCAATCAATTGTTCCTCTTGAATTGACTTCTCAATAGGTTTCACTACTATAACATCAAGTGCGATCTTGTTTGGGAAAACAACTCTACACATGGAAGCTTTGTCCCCCACCCTCATCGGTGCTATCACACCATTCTCAGGAATCATTGGCTCCTTAGTGTCCCCCATCCTCCAGCATCAATTCATGTGGTCGAATCTTTAGGTCCCTAGTCCTTCTTGTGATGATGGTCTCACTGATTCCAGCATATGGGTGCTTTGGATTCCTGCCCATCTTCAAGGGAACTGCGCGATTTGGCAGACTGATGATGCAAGGATAAATGTTTGGTCTTGCAGTATATTTTGGTCCGTGCCCTTCGCCTTGATCGCAAGCATTGACGGATGATAGCATGGGGAACATATGCTATGTGTTCTTTTTCTTTGTATTCATGGTGTGGGCAACAGTGCCAGTGCTCCTCAGCGTTGATGTTGACAAAGGAAGGTAGGATGCAAAGGATTATGTTTCATGAAGAACCCTAGTTGAAGAATCATAACATCCATATTCAATCCATACTTAATAATCTTCCCTGTACATATCTAGGATGAAATATACAATTTGACAAGAATCTCGCCTGTGGACAAAGAAGCATTATTTGTGTTCATTTCTTATCTACGGTAGTAACAAAGAGTACACAACATTTGCTGTATCTTTTGCCTCATTCATCATTGATAACAATGTCTGAATGTCATGATGATTCTGCACTCAGGTGAGAGCTGTGTACAGTTCATCATGCACGTGCATATGGAGCGAGACCTTGCAAGACATTGAACGTTACCACGTACGCAGGTCACAATGCAGGTTGTTTTCGGTCTACCATACAATTCTACCATGCGGGATGAAAGGAGAAGGTGATGCATGTCTTGTCAAGAGCATAGGGAAACACATTCTGAAATTGAACAATGCCGCAGAAAGAGTGAGGGGAAGCCATGATATTGTTGAACTGTAAGGGAGTCCACATTGCAGCACAGGGTTCAATGATGCGTCAGCCAAAATAGAGCACTAGTGGAGCGCGCACATGGCATCGACATGAATTACTTCCACAGAATCAAATGCTCTGTGCTAACAATGTATAGATAGATGAGATTCTTGCATTATACCTACTTGATCAAACAGAAGCAAATCATCTACAGCTCCTTTGTTGCACCATCCATCCTAGATTGGAATGCCTGAAGAGCCTTCAATCACTCTGTCAATATGGGGTGCGAGTGGTGATAAGCCGAGTATCTATATCAATGATACATCAGCATGTCAATTCCAAAGTATCAAAATTCAACTCACAGCCAATCACCCCACAAGGAACTCCGATTCTTGACATGTAGCATGATCAACGCCCATGAAAGCCTCTCACCCATGTCTCTCATCTCTAGAGCTGATAGCCGCTCTTGAATCTCGCAAGCAAAACGGTCTGCTTCCCACTGAAACCGGCGTGAAAGGAAATTCAGCGCAATGCCAATAACCACTTCTAGGGGGCTAAGAATCATCTATATTTGGAGTCAGCGTCATTTGCAAGGAAGAAGCACATAATGATGCACCTGGAATAGCAAGAATGCAACAATGGTTGATGAGCTGGCACAGACAGCCTTGGAAAAGTCAAATGCCCACAGGAACTGAGATGTGTGCAAGAAGGCGGGAAACATGGCAAGGATGGTGAAGATATGGACTTTGTCATATCCCATACATTTGCACTTCTCATCCGAAGTTCCGGATATCAGATCCAATCAGATCCGATCCACAGATCTGTACCGGATCTGTCACGATAAGCTTCTTCATTCATATACTGTTCATATAACGTTAAACACTGCTTATTTCCTCCATTTAGTATATCTTCCCTTCCAGTATATCAGTTATGCTGACTTCCAGCTATGTTTACTGATCCATTTGGTGGCTATTGTCTCGTCCTTGTCATACCATGGGTCATCAAATGCCTCCTACCCTTTGTAGACCATAGTGATCTCAAGACATACCTCTTCATACTCGTTATCACAGGTATCCCAATTAGTGTTGCTTATTGGACTGTAGCGAGCACCTACAGTCATCACAAAAATGTCAAAGTCCTCATGCCCGGTAAAGACCTCAAAGACTACATCACTATCAATGACCCAGAACTCAAGGAAAAATACCACAGCAACTCAAAAATTCCAATGCAGGTATTCCATGACGCATACTTTGGGGACAAGATCAATTTCAATGCATCAAAACTAGGATCCAATCCTTGCACCTATAATACCCAGGGATGATCACTGCAGCAAACACAGTAGTGTTTTCTCTCTATGTTTCACAGTACGTCCTCCAGTAGAGCAATTTTGGTCATTCTTACTTATGTTCAAGGCACTGGAGTAGGACATGCTTGTTGCTCTTTCAAACTTGTCGACAGTCGCAACATTCTTCTCAGCTGTGACAGCAATGACCTTACAATTCTCATACCAGTTGACAGATGGAGTGCTAGAAAAGTCTGCCAATGCGTTTTGGTTCTCCTCGTTGGTTTTCAGTATAGCAGCCGCATTGAACAGTCTCCTTGGTCTCACCTGGAAGCAAGCTATGTAGTAAGTCCATCATTGTCCTGCCTATTCTCATGTCTAATGACATTGCCTACTCAGATTGTATTGGGTACATCACTGATTGAACAGTCCGAACTTCATGTGTTTTGTGATCATTTCAATCACACTACCCAGGAAGTTTCACAACTAAACACCCTTTGCACCTCACCTCAAATCCTCACTCTACACCATCTTCTCCATCCTCTTCGCCATCCCCGGGCCGCACTCCACTCACCTCATTGGCCGACTCTGAGGCTCCACAACAAGGGCCAGCACACAGCCACAACCAATCCTTCATGATGGGGCTTGTGATGCTTCTCTACAATGTATGCTACCTTGCTCAAGGTGTCGATATTCTGATGTCTCAGGCAGGTGATGCATTGAGTAATTTGTGGGCTGTATGTTGTAGCGGAGAACTTGGGCAGTGAGTTGCTGGCAATTTATTCCCGCTTCTTCATCGTTGTTCATTCGTTCTGTCAACCAACATGGACGTTCTCTGATTGACATTGTGATTACCTACAGTCGGTCACACTCTACTACCCTGCTCCTCTTGCCTTCAACCCCTGCATCATTCATGCTTGATTTTTCCCAGGTCCTTCAAGCCACTGCCACTAGTCCTGCTCGAGCAGCATGAATACGGCTGGGACGTTCAGCACAAGAACCTGGCATTGGCAGAATGAGGAGTGAATGTATTGTGGAGGAGGAAGATGGCTGGGATGTAGTAGAGCTTGGTGGAGAAGATGGCTGGGCTGGGAGAGACAGTGGATGATTAGATGGGGGTGACTGTAGATGATTTGGATGGTTTAGTAGATGATTCCGCAAGAGAACACTGGATTTGCACTAATTTTGGCGAGTACAGTTGTATATAAACAATGGGCATTGGCCTGTATTTTATCCTGCTAGCTCATGCATCTACTTAGATTCTAGAAGCATGTGCTGGTATGCATGTATTTCATACTCATCATGCATCTCCAGACACGTTTCATTTTGAATGCTGAAGTATTGATGCAGGGAGACCGAAAAATGATCAGCATGTCCCCTTCAAGGCAGCAATCATAGATTAGTAGCAGTATTGGATTGAATATGAGAGTCGATGACAAGTACGCTCGTTTTCTCATGGCGGACTTTTGAGGTTATCATCAGGAGCCATGTCAAGAGTTTGTACTAAGAACCTGAGAGGCTTGTCTGTGAAGAAGTATAGTAACGAGCACTTATTTCCCACTGTTCCAACACTTGACAACTCCAGGAAGCTGTTGGAAGTGCACTGCATAGAATGTGCACAGAGCGGTTGAGGGTAGAATAGCCAGCTTCCTTTGAGAATAACTCCCATATATAATCATATAGGTCCATGTTGCCCGCAACATCTTCACCTATGGATGACTTTTCCAGCCATTCCTTTATGAACTCGCCTTCCAATGATATACTTGAATTCCACTTGTGCTATGCACCACCCGGAAAACATGGGTTTGAAGCAACAAAACATGTCTCGACCCCATGTCCATTGCAAGGAGCTGGTATGGACCAAGGAGACAAGCCAATTCTCGATTGTTACTGCCAGACAATCATCTTTGAGATTGGGTTGACGGCATGCAGAGGATTGGGATGCACCAGGTTCATAAAACAGATCGGAGGGGATATCAGTGATGTGCAGAAACCGACCATCCATCTATGCATGGGAGGAGAGAATGGTGAGTGAAAAAGGTGAGTCAGAAATTCCCACTACCTTTAGGTAGCTGGGTTTTTGTGGATCGTTTTTTTTGAAAATAACACAGGATTTGCGCATATTGAAATTCCCTCACACACAAGTGGCAATAATTTGTCATCATGGTTCAATGGAGTATTCTTTTCTCATGATTTATCTGGGTGCATGTCTGTATGTGACACAAGAAATTGATTGTTTTATTTGCTGTCATAATATTGTTTATGCTTGATGGTCAAAATGTATCAGTTGTGCAGGACCACTCTTCTTCTCATTCACTGGTTGCTATGTCGTTTGTGTCGCTTGATTGTTCTTGAGATGGCATGTTTCAGGCACTCATAACTTTGCTCAAAGGTGATGTGTGGCTGTCTACCCAATTTCTGTTTACTGTCTGTGATACTTTGCCAGCCATGGTTGTCTTGGGACATGATTGGTTCACGTTTTGTCGCAATATTCTGCACAGTCATCCTGAGGTATGCCTGCCACTGTGCCAGTGGATGTTGGCAGAGGATTTTGCTCTTCAGTTAGTCCCACTGGATGTTTGTTCACACCAGTCGCCGATACATGCATCATGTGTGGCTCCCCTTGGCGGGACAATTCTAGGTGCTTAGGCCCTAATCCATGACTGTCTGCTGTTAGCTTGTGCTTCTTGGTCCCCAAACATTCAAGGACATCCTGAGAAAACTCAATTGTTGATTTTTATGGGTGAGAGCCCTGCTATGGCTGGAGGTCTCTGTGTGAGCTCTGTGACCCTGTAAAATGATGCACATTGCCTATGATATTATGTGTCTAAAGATGTTGTTTATGTACCACTCTTGCATTGCCCATGACATTATTTGTCTGAAGATGTTGTTCATACACCATTTCAACCCTAACCATAAGCAAACTCTAAACAGGATGCAACTCATAAATATAGGGCACAAAATTCCTGCCTACAGAATCCCCCAACCTCATGAAATGATCTTTGTCTGATTTGTGTACAGTCACGCTGGGCAAATGGAAACCAAAAGTTGTGTGAAACCTGCCATGTGGAAAGACACTTGAAGATACTTCTACTGAGCCCTTTGCGCCTGCATCACACACTCCAGCTTGCTCGAGCAGATTGAAGATGGCAACCCTGAAAGTATCTTGTGGAGGTGCTTGTTCAAGGGTATGTGTCCTGTGCATAGCTGGGTAAGCAGAGCTGCGTGTTGATGGGGGTATTCATCTGCAAGTTTGGTGAAGCAGTTGGATTGAAATGATGGGTTGATTTCTTTGAATCTGGCATAGCAGGGTGAGTTCTTTTGTATGGTTTTGGCCTCTTCCTTGATTAGTGTGCAGAAGGATCATTTGATAGCAGATTTGCTTATTGAAAGGGTGAGTGGTGTGTTGGTTGACGATCGGAGTACAACCGGAGTGAGCTCAGTAGGAGGTGCGCAGTTGATGTCTCTCCTCTTGCTGCTTTCTTGGCTTGTTTGTCTGCCTGCTTGTTCCCTATAATGCCAATGTGGCCTGCTGGCTAACAAACTATCAGTTTTCCATCATTCTCCTGTGGAAGGAGGGTGTGCAGATTGTTGTGGAATATGTCCATCAAGTAATGTCCCAGTTTTGACTGGAACACGAGTGTTGCTCTGATTGCAGCCTGGTTGTCAGCACCCAAGGCCATTGTCCTGTTTCCTCCTCTTGCCTTCATCTCGACCTTGAGCAGCTTAACTGCAAGGATCATACCCACCACTTCTCCCTCATATACCATGTGTGTGTCTGCTGTCCCCAGGTGGAACCTGCTCTCTCCAATCCTCCTTTTGCCCTCCATCAATACTGCTACTCCACCCACTCCTCCATCTATCACTGAGCTGTCTGAGTACACCCTTAGCTCTTCCTCCACTCCTTTGTCCTCCTTGAAGGCCTTCTCTTTGGATTCAGCTATCCTCATGTCTACATCTGCTGACCATTTTGGGTAATGGCGTATCAGTTGGATAGTTTTGGTGGTGTCTGAGTTGATCTTGAATTCACAGGTGAGTTTGTGTATCAGGGATGGTAGTTGCTTTTGCCTGTCGAAGTTGCACTTTACCAAGTATCTTTATGTTGCTGCAATGCTCTTGTGGAGTGGGTGGGTAACATGCAGGGTTGTGAGTCTCAGTGCAGCATGATGACAGTGATTTCTTAGTATCTGTTGGAAAGGAAGTATGTTAGTGCATTCTCTATGTCAAACACTCAAGTCCTACTTCCTTCCATGCACCAGCTGCTTGAAATATTCCCCACACCCATACCTTCTAGCCACTCTCACCAAGACAAATTTGTGATCTCTCCACATCGTCCTTCTGCAGGTTGGTTACAAAGAGGTGGTTGGATTGGTATTCTTCTTTCCCTATTCAGCAAGAATGTTCACTGATATTTTTAAGATGGTGGCATTGACCCACCTCACAGATACTTCTCTGATGAAGAGATGATGGCCACCTGTCAATATTTCAATCCTGGACTGGAGTCCATGACCTCCCACCTCCACCTGTTCCTGTGGAAGGGAATATCTGCAAATGGGTTGGTGTGTTGGCCATATTCACAGTGGTTTTGCAAGACATTGTAGACAGTAGCTTCACAACATTGAGCTAGTTTAGATATTTCAGACACAATCTTCCATTGTTTGTAGTGCTAGACAGTCATATTATGGCGCATTTCAGGAGTGATTAGAGGTGCCTTTAAAACTCACTGCGAGCTCCCCTACAGTGTATGACTAGTCCAACACCTGTTGTGCCTTTGGCTTCCTGGCCTTGGCTTTATCCTAATACTCATAGTCACTGTGCCTTTGGCACATTAAGGCAAAGGAGTGCTTCGCGCTCCTTTGGGAGGTGCCTGCGGCACCTTGACTTAATAATAATCACTGTGAATTTTGGAGAAAAACAAAATAATACATTCTTGAGCAGCATATTCACAACACCAAAGGCACAATCTACTATACAATATCAAAGTACAAAATATGTATCAGCAGTCAGTTCTCTATATAAATGTACATGCCAAGTAAATCAATCATCAATAGGATCTGTCAGTCCTCTAAGCACTTCTATATACACTACATTTGTTGTCTTTGAACCTTCTTCATGCTCCAGAAAGATAGCACATACTCTCTCTGGGTGTGTGCAGCAAGACAAAGCCACATAGAGCTGTCCATTGCTGAACACAGGAGTATGCAAATTAAGGCCAACTCACTTGACACTTTGACCTTGCGCCTTGTTGATGGTCATAGCAAATGCGAGATGAACAGGGAATTGTCAACGCCTGAGAGGAATAGGATTATCTTCAGAAGTGGCATCAAGGGTCATGTGAGGGATTAGGACTGTGTTCTGATTGTCTAGATGAGCTTCATTAACTCCATGTCTAAGAATGTGACGCCTGAGGACACATGTGGTCCAAGACAGGAGGATTATGTAAGTTCCATTATAGAGGCCCTCTAAGGGGTTCAAGTTGTGCAATAGCATCAGAGGAGCACCTGCTTTAACCTCCAAGGTGTGCAAAGGGAAGCCTGATGGGGTCAGGGATGTAGTCATGGTCTCTTTCAGTCACTGAGTCTGCGCTGGAGAAGACTGCTTTATCTCCAGGGAATAAGTCAAGGATGGTGGTGTTGATTTCATCCACATAAGTGTTCTTTGCAGAGAGAATGGTGTGTTCCAGGAAGAAGGAATCATCCACAGGAGGATGGCCAGGGAACAGAACTGGGGAGTATAGGGCATTGATGAGAGACTGGATATCATTGTTGGCACAGCACATGCGAATTGGGAGGGTCACAGTTCCATCTCTATCTGTGCCCTTACCAGCTCCAATCTCAAGGAGCCACTTTGCAAATTCATCAGAGGCAGGGTCTTGACCAAGCCGCATATTTGTCTTGAGATGGAAGATGTGAAGCTTTGGCTAGATGCGAGATCTGCAAAAGGTAGCACCCACTATCTGCTCCCTGCATCCATGAGGCACCACTGGCAGGGTCTGTTTAAAGTCTCCTCCAAAGAGCATGGTAATTCCTCCAAAATCAGCATCAATATTCAAGAGATTACATAATGTGCAGTCAAGGCATTCCAGAATATGCAGTGGAGCATGGGTATTTCATTGCAGATAATGAGAGAGGTGGCCTTGAGAAGTTCATGTACAACATCTCCTTTCTTGATGTTGCAGTAGCTGTCCTCATGGATGAGGATGGGAATTTTCAACCGAGAATGAGCTGTACAACCACCTGGCAGGAGGAGGGAAGCAATTCCAGAGGAGGTCACACATAAGACAATCTTTCCTTCAGCACAGAGTTTTGAAGCAATCATCTTGCAGACATAGGTCTCACCACATCCACCTGCACTATGGACAAAATATGCATGTCCAGGTCTGTGCTCATCATGATGCATTGCATCATGGACTACAGCATCATAGACTGCCCTCTGCTCATTATTGAGCAAAAAGACTCCTATATCCACTATCTGCTGAAGTTCCTGCTGATCATACTGGAGCTGCTCAGCAATGAGCAGGTTGCCCTCCATGGCCTCCCATCTTGCTGCCATTTGAGATACGGGCATTTGAGGGATTGCATCCAAAGACCTTCCATTTTTGCAAAGCATGCAATCTATGAGATAGAGACCATAGTCATAGACCTCTTCCTCTGTAGGGTCTGCAATAGTGAATGGAACATGAGTGAGGCAGTGATGCAGATCATCACAAAGATTTTCCTTGAAGCAGTTCCAAAGTTCACCGGGGCTGGTGGGGTTGCAGTGGATGAGGATTATGGCAAAGAGGTTGTGCATGTGATGTCCAGTGCACATATGAGTAGCATCCTGCAAGCACTGGATCCATTCATTGTTGTTGTCAAGCAGACCCCTGTGCTGACATGCTTCCTTGAAAGTCTCATAGACAACTCCATCAAATGTCTGCAGATGTGCAAAGGAGGTAGCTCCTTGAAAACATAGTGAGTTTGATTGATAACAATTATCATGGACATCATACCTTTTACTACAGTCAAAAGTAATCTCACATAGAAGCGCTTTTTAGAGCTGGGTGCAGCAGCATACATCCTTCTAATTGCTACTTCACGTTCACGTATCTTCCATGCATTTTTGGTCCAGACAAATCTTGAGGGGAAATCTTGATAGAGGTAATTGTGGGCTCCAGCTGCCACCAAGTTCTCATTGGCATTGGCTTTGAACCATCCAGTGAGGCAAGTATCTTTAGCTGCTGCACGCTCAATAACATCCTGAGCATTGTCCTCAGGGTCATAGAACACCATCTGCTCATTTGGGAGATGGACTGGCAAGTGGTAGACAGAGGGCCATTCAAGGTGCATTGAAAATTCAAAGATACGCCATGCAGCCTCAGTTGAGCTGATATACCTGGAGTCAAGGTATGATTTGACCTCATCCACCACTCCTCTCATCTCCAAAGTAGCACAGTCATTCCCTTTGTAAACATATTTATGAATATATTTGACAGACTTGATAGAGGCACAGACTTCCAGATTAATGTGGCAGTTAAATTGCACCAGGAGTTCTGGGGGGTGGGGAACAACGTCTTTGTTGGTGAAAATGGTGTCATTTTTCTGGATAGTGCGACCATTGTCAGGTCTGGCATACTCTGGATAGCCATCATCCTTCATCACAGTCTGGGGACAGAAAGACTTTGGGAAGTGCTTTTTGCACTGTCCATTCTCCAAGCAATGCTCTGGACTATAAGGGCCATGCAGCATGAATTTTTCCACAGCCTGATAGAGTTGAGGGTGAATATTTCTGTCAGGTATTTGGGCAGAGATGAATAAATTAATTTGCTCCACAGTATGAATCTTATATTCTGGCTCCAGGAAGATGAGGAGTTACATGTGAGGAAGACCATGTTTTTGATATTTAATGGTATATACCAAACCTGCAACCTTTCCATAGTAGCCACCACAAACTTTCTTTAAGAGGGCCTGCTGCTTTTGATAGAATATGTGGGTCACCAAGTCTGGACAGTCCACAGCACTCTGACCTATATGATATATTGTCAGAATAAAGACACAAACAATGCATCAAATATAAATTATTACCTGGAAGCAGATTCTCTGTGATCTCAGGCCAACTTCCAT
>Ga0310811_10006607_pt1 | contig 14831 bp, 13 predicted proteins | sample YCmetagenome_FD_207642 | JGI IMG/M metagenome (GOLD analysis project Ga0310811, IMG submission 207642) | Soil microbial communities from experimental microcosm in Duke University, North Carolina, United States - YC | ecosystem: Engineered > Artificial ecosystem > Soil microcosm > Unclassified ...
CGTGTATCACCCACCATCAATCCGGTACCCGATGCCATCGAGAGACTACAGACCGAACGTCCAAGAAATTGACGATGCAAATATTCGCCAAAGGAGATCCACTGCGCCGCCTGCGCAAACACATCCGCCTGATGTTGCTTCAACCAGCGCAATTTAGCGGGCCAGTAACTGGCATGGAAACGCACACCGGTTCGATCATGGAACTTCTTCTCATCCAATTCTTTGCGCAATTCCAATGCCGCCTTATACGGACGGGTATCTTCCCACGTAATCACCGGCGTCACCGCATGACCGTTCTTATCAACACCAAGCAAACTATGCCAGAATGTATCGAACGCAACAGCCTTAATCTCACTACGACGGGAACCCGCAGCCTGCAATGTCTCATCAATAGTCTGCGCAACCAGATCAACCAGCATATCAGCATTGACAGTCACTTCACCTTCAGCCGACGTCTGCAATTCATATTTGTGCTGCGAACCAACTTTCGGCACCGTACGGCCCTGCGCATCAAACAACAACGCTCGTGTTGATGATGTACCAACGTCTAACGCCAAAATATAGGGCGCTTTCACATCAGACATACCTGTTCCCTCCATATCCATACACATTCCAAATTTGTATTTTCCGCACTCATGTCACCACTCTGCTTACATATCATGAGGCTGCTTCTCAACCTTACGGTAGGTATATGTCAACGTGCAGCCATTATCCCCACACAAGCGATCTTCCATATGACATTCTTCTGGTGCGGAACGCCGCGAAGAGATCATCAACAGAGCACAGAGAGCGCTTCCCACCGCTAACACAACCGCAACCCACATGATGAGGTGGAAACCTGAAATAAACGCTACATTAATCGCACTCTTTATTGCCGCATATGTTTGTGCATCCAATCCCGCCGGAATCTGTATTCCGGTCAGTTTTCCACTCTGTGCCTCTACTATATCACGTAATTGCGGAGAAATTGGTAATGCGGCTAACTGCTGATGCAGGATGAAGCTAAAAACGTAGGTCATACAAATACCAAATACAGCAATCGCCAGTAAACCCGCGATACGCGCCACAGCATTGTTCACCCCTGAAGCCACACCGGAATACTGATCATCAACCGCGCCCATAACAGTAGTCGTTAATGGCGCAACGGTGATAGACATGCCCAGACCAAGCAAAACAATCGCCGGAAAATACGCAATCCAATAATTAGCTCCAATGCCTGAAATCGCGAAATAGGCATATCCAACCGCTACAATACAGGGACCAACAACCAGTGGTAAACGAGCACCATAACGCGTCACTAATCCGCCAGACCAGCGAGATAAGGAGAACATAAGCAAGGTGAAGGGGAGAAAAGCTGATCCTGCCGCAGTCGCGGTATAACCCTGCACCTGAATAAGATTGAAGGGAAAGAAATAGAGCGCCCCACCAATCGCCGCATAGAGCAATAAGGTCATCAAATTGGTACCGCTGAATGCACGCGAACGGAACAGATGTAATGGCATCATAGGAGCTACCGTGTGTCCTTCACGTATGACAAACCCGATCAAGAAAAAGATACCAGCTACAATACAGCCAATCACGAGCGGACTAAATAAACCCAGTGTATTCGCTTCAATTAACCCGAAGACCAAACTCCCCAGACCAAGCGTTGTCAGAGCCGCCCCCGGAATATCCAACCGCGTCTGTTGCTCGCTCCGACTCTCCGGTACACGCCAGAACAAAACGAGCAATACAGTCAGAGCAAATGGAAGATTAATAAAAAATACCCAGCGCCAGCTAAAATTCTGCACGACCCAGCCACCAATCACCGGACCTAATGCCGATGTAATTGAGGCGAACCCTGACCACAGCCCGATTGCCTTGCCGCGTTGCGCTTCAGGGAAAAGCGCCCGCAGCAATGATAAACTACCAGGAGTCAATAACGCCCCACCAACGCCCTGAAAAGCACGCGCAATAATTAATTGTGAAATATCCTGCGTAATGCCACACCACAATGAAGTGAGGGTAAAAATCGCAATCCCCAGCGCAAAGATACGCCTGCGCCCATAGCGATCACCCAACGAACCGCCAACCAGAATCAATGCACCCAGAAAAAGAGAATATGCTTCTACCACCCACTGTACACTGGCTGCCGAAGCATTCAAATCCAGTTGTATCCTGGGGAGCGCGACGTTCACGACATTCACATCGATGAATACCATGCTCGAACCCAGGATCGTTGCCAGTAGTATCCAGAAGCCCTGCTTTGAGTTTGTCATACCCGATACCCCACGAAAGTAATGTATTCCAATCAAAAAAAGTCCAATTCATGACCCACGAGATACACCCATTGTTATACAATATATTTTCGTACAAGGAATCGGCAAACAGGCAGTGGCTCAGCAAAACCTACAGATCAGGTAATTGCCAGTTGATCTCAGGCTTCCCGGCCTCACGTAATGCCTGATTGATCTTTGAGAACGGATGGCTCCCGAAAAAACCATTCCGTGCTGAGAGAGGAGAAGGGTGAGCAGCTTCAACAATCACATGCCGAGAGGGATCTATCAGCGCTTTTTTCTTCTGTGCATAGCCGCCCCAGAGCACAAACACCACCTGCTCTGGCTTCGCATTCACCACGCGAATCACTTCATCCGTAAACTTTTCCCAACCATGATTCTTATGTGAGTTCGCCTGATGTGCTCGCACGGTGAGCACCGCATTGAGCATCAATATGCCCTGCTCAGCCCACGGTACCAGATACCCGTTATTAGGAATCTGACAGCCTATATCTTCACGCAACTCTTTATACATGTTAACCAGCGAAGGGGGCGGCTTAATGCCGGGGCGCACTGAGAAACAGAGGCCATGCGCCTGATTATTGTCATGATAAGGATCTTGCCCAAGCAGTAATACGTTAACACGCTCATAGGGAGTCAGACGGAGTGCGGAGAAGACATCATTCTCAGGAGGGAAGACGGTATGGTTCTGGCGCTCTTCGTCAACAAACGCCGACAATGTCTGGAAGTAGGGCTTTGCAAGCTCGCCATTAAGATGCTCATGCCAGCTTTCTGGAATATTTATCTGCATAGTATTCCTTTATTCTCAAAGTTTTTAGCGGAGATGCAGTGAAGGCTCCACGCACCTGCAATCCTCTGCCTACTATACCATTCTTCCTCAAGCCCGGCATATCGGTAATTTGGAAATCAAAGAGCAGAAATTGATTGCAGCATCGCAACAACAAAAAAGAGCTTGCCCATACAGGCAAGCCCTTTGTAATTTTATCTCAGTGGGAACGGCAATGCCGCTCACCGACTAACCAACGCTACCGGACATCTCCAACTGGATCAGGCGGTTCAACTCAACCGCATATTCCATTGGGAGTTCTTTGGTGATTGGCTCGATGAAACCGTTCACGATCAGTGAGTAAGCTTCGGACTCATCCAGACCACGGCTCATCAGATAGAAGAGCTGATCGTCGCCAACCTTCGAAACGGTTGCTTCGTGACCAATTTCTGTCTGATTCTCTTCAACGCGGATGGTTGGATATGTATCAGTACGAGCATCCTCATCAAGCAGAAGCGCGTCACAGCGGACATTCGACTTGGTGTGATGTGCGCCGGGATTGACACGGATCTGTCCACGGTAGGAAGCGCGACCAGTACCCTTTGAAACAGACTTCGACAGGATCTGAGAAGTTGTATGAGGGGCAAGGTGAGTAATCTTCGCGCCTGCATCCTGATGCATACCATCATTCGCGAACGCGACTGAGAGCACATCACCACGAGCACCGGGTTCCATCAGCAGCACAGCAGGATACTTCATCGTCACCTTAGAGCCGAGGTTACCATCGACCCATTCCATCGTCGCATCGCGGTATGCCGCAGCACGCTTGGTGACGAGATTATACACATTCTTCGACCAGTTCTGGATGGTTGTATAACGGACGCGTGCACCTTCCATAGCTTTGATCTCAACCACAGCGCTGTGCAGGCTATCGCTCGTGTAAGAAGGAGCAGTACAACCCTCAACGTAGTGGACATAAGATCCAGGCTCAGCGATAATCAACGTACGTTCGAACTGACCCATATTCTTCGCATTAATGCGGAAGTATGCTTGTAGTGGAATCTCTACGCGCACATTGCGTGGAACGTAGACGAAACTACCACCACTCCAAACAGCGCTATTCAGAGATGCAAACTTATTATCAGACGCAGGAACAACACTGCCAAAATGTTCCTTCACAATGTCAGGATACTCACGCAGAGCGGTATCCATATCGGTGAAGATCACACCTAATTTTTCGAGGTCTTCACGAACCTTATGGTAGACAGCCTCGGACTCATACTGAGCAGTCACGCCAGCAAGATATTTCTGCTCAGCTTGAGGAATGCCCAGGCGGTCGAATGTATCCTTAATCTCAGAAGGAATATCGTTCCAGGTTTTTCCTTGCTCAGCCACTGGCTTAATATAATAGTAGATATCGTCGAAGTTGATACCGGACAGATCAGCACCCCAGGTCGGCATTGGTCGACGCTCGAAAAGCTCAAGAGCGCGGAGACGCTGCTGCCGCATCCAACTGGGCTCGCCCTTCATCTCGGAGATCTGCTCGACAATCTTCTTTGTCAGCCCCTTCTCGGACTTAAACGCATAATTTTCAGGTACGGAGAAACCAGGTGTATATCCCTGTACCATTTCAAAAGCCTGACTCATGCTTCACTCCACTTGCTGGCTGATTCTATCTGAGCATAGAAAGCCGCATGCTTTCTGTATTTTTTAATCCTTACTTGTGAACTCGGATTTAATCGTATTATATGTATTTTGACTAACCTTGTCAAGTTTTCAGAGGAGAACATCGGATTGGCCGGAGATGTAAAGAAGCCACTTGAGGGATCACAACCAGACGAATAAACGCTGTATTTGCGCTATTTCCTATATTTCTCTTTGCAGGGAAAGAGTGATGTGTCAAAATAGAGATACCATCATATATTACCACATGACGCTCTCAATAATAGAGTATATCACCGTGGGAAAACCTGCGTACTCAACTAGAAAGACGAAACACGACCATGTCTATAAATAATCTCCTCCTGAAATTGTGGCGCATGGTGAAAGGGAGACGACAATGGTACCTTACCTGGCTGATCCACCCCAAATTTGTGATTGGCGTCTCTGGCGTAGTTTTTAACAACGAAGGATATATTCTGCTCTTACGCCATCGTTTCTGGAAACCGGGTTCCTGGGGCTTACCGGGCGGCTACGCCAATCGAAGTGAACGCCTGGAACATACGCTGATCCGTGAAATCCGCGAAGAGACGGGCTACAGGGCGCAAACGCTTTCATTGCTCCATATGGTTAGCGGCTATCGCTTACGGCTAGAAGTCAGCTTCATTGGACGAATTGTCGGAGGCACAGAAAAGCTTGATCCCCGTGAAATCCTTGAAGCCCGCTTCTTCGACCCCCATGAACTCCCCGAAGGATTATTGTATTCACATAAACAGATCATCCGTCTGGCCCTATCACAACAGCAAGAAACCCAACAGATAAGCCCTTCCTCCTGATACAAACACTATAAGATACAATCAACCAGAATAAAAATACCTGAGAGAATACACCAAGAGAGAAACCATCTGAATGGTCTGAATAGAAGAAAATAAAGTACTTGACAGGCAGCAATACTAATTGCTATTATTGTAGCGATAGCACGGATGTCTCTTTCGAGCTATCGATAGATGTGCGCCCATAGCTCAGTGGATAGAGCATCGGTCTTCTAAACCGCAGGTCGCAGGTTCGAACCCTGCTGGGCGCGCCACTTCCCCTCAATCATCATCAACCCGCACCAGAAGCCAAAAAAAGCCCCAAAGCACTACACCAAGACAGCAGCACTTTAGAGCTATTTTTTTCCAGGTCTTCAGGTCTTGAACACCTTTTGAAGACACGAAAACCTTGAATTAATGAATCTCATACATTTAGTATCCATTTTGCTTCAAACATAACTCTCCTTAAATTAAATAATATATTGTTGAATTTCTTTCATTATCACACCACTCAACTTTTAAGGTAAAACAACCGTATATCAAATAATTGTATTCAAATATATATTTTCAGGCAGGATAATGCTATGTCTGGATTTTCTGGAAAACATTTTTTTAAGAAATTGGGCATAATGCTAACAAATATAAAAAGGAAACCAAGAATCACATATATGGTACAGCAAACCAATACTAACGATATTTATGACATGTATAGCAATACCACTCATTGCTACTATTTATTGGGCTACTTTTATCTTTACCGATGCGTAAAAACAAAAAACTGATTGGATTTTGATACCAGCAATTGTCTGTCTGGTATTGATAAGTGTCCTGGCATCCCTGGTCTGGATCTATGTCTATGTTAAGCAGCGAAGACAAAAACATATTCAATAGGAGAAAACGATGCAAGAGACAAAAATGCCGGGAAAACCGCCCATATGGTTCATGGTAGTAATGCTCATTGCTACTATTTATTTTGTTGTTCTTGCCATCATAAATCCAAATAAAGAGACATATACTTGTTCTGGATGATAGCAGGTATATTTATTGTCATACGCCTACTTTTGCTCTATGCTTATTTGAGATGGCAAAAAAGAGAGCATTCACAGTAGAAACCCATCGATACCCTCAGATGCTTCTTGAAAGAAAACTCATAGTTTTACATTAGATCATAAACAATTCCCATCTTTTTTTGTATACTTGCCACTCCTTATTAACGTATTCTCCTCTCTATTACTACTCTCACTCTTTAAATTCAATTTCATCATCTTATATTTTACTCATCAATTATTTATCTTATTGTCGCCTTTCTTCATTCAAAACATATCGTAACAGAGTATATTCGTTCCCTGTTTCCTGCATCCAGTAACCTTCTCTTTTTCGGACGCTGACAATATAAAATTAATCAATCCATAACACAAAAAGCTGCAATATAAAACATCAATTACTTTCCTAACAAAAAAGATAACAGCCATTTTTCCTAAGGATTAATGAAAAGGCTTGATCATTAACTTCATCGAGTGTTATCGTTATCGAAGACTCTAAAAATCGACAACAATGAATGTACGATGTTTCTGGCAACGAATGTATATAAGGTGAGCAATAGTAATGGTTTGTCCTTATTGTAATCTGTCACGTGAAGCAAATAATACACCTTGTCCACGTTGTGGTGCGCCATCACCATTACTACAAAGCTACCGACCACCACAAAACAATGCCTGGGGTCCCGGCCCAGCCAATCCCCAAACATATGGACGCCCCCCCTTTCCACCAACAATGCCACAACCACAATGGCAACCGAATAATGCTATGCCTTCACATGCTCCGACCCCGATATCTCCGATGCAGCGCGGACCTATGCCTATGCCACAGCCTCCTAATACTCAAATGAACAATGCTGCTCCTAATTATTCTTCGGCCCCGTTACCACCATGGCAACGTGAATCTCCATCTATGCCTATGCAGATGCCGCAGGCTCCTGCCGCTCCCAATTATTCTTCGGCCCCGTTACCACCGTGGCAACGTGAATCTATGCCACAGGCGCCTTCTTCGCAACCATTGGGATCTCTTCCGGACCTTGCTGGTCAAACAGGAAATGGGTCTTTACTTCCAGTTGTGTATCAGGCTCCAGAAAATACTAACACGCATGAAGGTGGAAAACGCACAACCGTCTCATTACAGGTTGTTCCCGATAATGCACTTCAACATCTCATGCCAATGGATTTCCAACCATCGGCATCACTTTACATACCATCTACAATCACAAAAGAACGGCCACTCATTTCACGCTATCGAATTGTCAGCGGTCTGCTCAGTATGCTGATCGTGCTACTCGTCATCTGCTCCGGTCTGGGATATATAGCTCAGACACATGGCATCCTGAGTAAATTTGTATCTTTCTATACAGGATCGGCCCCCCACGGCACATCAATAGCGGCTTCACATATTCCAACACCACCAACACAAACAGCTAAAGATTTCGGACCAGCCTCTAGCAATGGAACAATCCCAGCGGCAACACTGACAGATAGCATCGATCAGAATAACATTGCCAAAGAACCTGAAACGAACTTTAAGGTGAATCAAACGGTGTATCTGGCCTTCAATGTGCAACCTAAACAAGCCGGGACAGTAACAATCAAATGGTATACCAATAATCAGCTCTATACGACCGTGGATACACCAATTCCAGCACAAGATATCAATAAAAACAACAATGCCTCCACGTCTATCAAATTCGCACAACCAACCTCTGGCATGGTAGAAATATACTGGAATAATCAGTTCGCGGAACGGCTCTACTTCGCCGTTCGCTAAAGCTTACATTGAAAATTGCCACAAATAAAACATGTAGAATTATCTAATATCATAACAATAAGTTATTCAGAAACATCTCCCGATCGGGCTGGAACAAATAGGCTATATTTCGACACTCATCTGTCTGCTCTAATCAGGACATCTCTACAGGAGCACATTGAACATATTGATATACAATGATATACTGAAATGGCATGGTACTCCACTTATTCATCTGAAAACTGTCTCTTACGTGTCTTTCTTGTTACTTCTTCTATACGTAGATGGATTCACCTGATAAGCATATCTCTCTTTACTAATTAAGGAGAAAAGCGATGGTTGAACATGCTGCATCTGTGATTGTAAAAGCGCCGGTTCATCAAGTCTACGAACTATTCACCCATTTCAATGACTTCCCCAAATTTATGAGCTTTGTCAAAGAGGTCACCTACTATGATGACCAGCGCAGTCACTGGGTTGTCCAGGCACTACGCCAATACGAATGGGACGCGGTCAATGTTGATTGGATAGCGGATAAGCAGATTGGTTGGCGTTCAACCCGAGGATTAGAAAACACAGGCAAAGTCAAATTTCGCCCCCTGGGACCAGAACGAACAGCAGTCAATGTCTATATTCAGTACAAGCCACCAACTGGATCGCTTGGGAGATTGGGAGAGCGCCTGGGCATCAATGAATATTTTGATACACTCTTGCAACAAGACCTGAACAACTTCGCTCGCATGGTCGAAGAAGCGCCTGCAAACGCATTAGATCCCATGTCCTCACACTATCTGTTCCATAAGGATAGTGCCATCACACGCAAAATAATTACCAGCAAGCAACAACTGGCAATGGATCATGACCCCATGATGGATCCACAGGCGCTTGCCAATCGCCAGAAGATCATTAATCAAGAGAGAGAAAAGCAGCAGCAACAACAAACAGCGATGCAGGAAGCCTACCGACAGAAAAGAACCAGGGAGCAACAAATATTACGCGAACGTCAGGTCATGCTAGAACAAGCAGCTATACGCAGACGACAAGAACAAGTAGCACGAGAAGAGGCCATACATCAATCAGAAGCACAAGCACTACATCTAAACCCTCGAAGCAGATATGCAACCTGGGCACGAGGCTTAGGAGATCGCGATGGCACTCGTACACGAGTCCCCGACGCCACCCGCCTCACCATGAGTGCACGTCGTCCACCACACACATCTATCACAGCACCTCCAATCCCACCAACAGAACCATAACAGATAGAGCGTGGCACCAAATGCCACGCTCTTCCGTGTATAAGCTATAACACATGTGAATTGCTCCACAATCAAGCATACACAGAAAGCAGACAGGTAAAGACTCGTGTCCTCAATAAGGAGGTGATATGAATCTATCATGCTGCATTTCTCTTAATTAAAAAAGTATGCTCATGACTGTGAAAATACGGCACTGTGCTATCGAGTCAAAAGGAGGGATAAGTAATGTCAGAACATCATGGCTCAATTACAGTAAATGCACCTTTACATCAAGTATATACATTCTTTACCCACTTCAATGACTTCCCTAAGTTCATGAGCTTCGTCAAAGAGGTCACCTATTATGATGATCAGCGCAGTCACTGGGTCGCTCAAATCGGGGGTTCACATGAATGGGATGCAATAAATGAAGCATGGATTCCTGATCAACAGGTAGGATGGCGCTCTGTTAATGGTCCAGAAAACCGGGGTCTGGTAAAATTCACGCCCATGAGCGAAACCAGTACCCGCGTCGATACTTTTATTACCTACAATCCGCCAGCAGGTATTATCGGGCAAGTCGTTGATCGTCTGGGTTTTGATAATCGCTTTGATCAGGCACTGGAACAGGATCTAAAAAACTTCGCCACGATGGTTGAACAGGCTCCTGTAAACGCGCTTGATCCAATGCAATCACATTATCTTTTCCATGATGAGAGCGCTATTGTGCGCCATACCCCAACAACACAGCAGGCCGCATCAATGAGTGCTGATCCAATGATGAGCACTGACGCGTTAGAGGAACGTGCGGAACGTATTCAACGTGAACAACAAGCAGCTGCACAGGATCAACAGCAGCAGACTGAAGCACAACAACGGCTGGAAGCTGAGCGTGAGCGTATCTCCACTGAGCAAACAGAAATATTACGCAGACAGACTGAACAGGATCAGAAGATCGCACAACAAATGCAGACAGCCTCACCAGAACAAATAAAGACAACACCACACCCGGTGTTTGATACGATTGGTGGACGCAATGCATCAAGGGATCGAACGGCATTTGGTGACCACGATGCGCGTGCGGAACGGTTCCCAAGTTATCATGAAGACCCTATGCTTGGTCGTGCTCCTGGTCGCAATGATGAGGTTTCCAGCATACAGCAGGAATCTCCCTGGCGGAGTGGAGGCAACGCAGAACAACCCGGCGACACTCCATTTCTGGAACCAACTGAAGGACGACCAACTGTAAAGCAATCAACCAATAATAATGAAAAAGCATCGTCGGATACGCAAGAATAAGTTCCACAGGGACAGCAGGCAGCGAGGAACAGGTACATGACAACAGCCATTTCCTCGCTACTTTCTGCACCATTAGCTCTTCCCAATAACCTGTACAGGCCATGCCAAAATCCGCATCAATCCACCACCAGATAACCGTGCGGAGATCAAATGCTATAGCACAGGCACTTTCACTCTACCTCATAGACATGGTATAACAAGAATGGATGCAAGAGGGCTGTGTTTCTAGCATATGTCGCAACAATATCTCCTGCGCAAATGAATTACCCTTATCGACAGCAAGAGAGCAGTAACAATACATTCAGCACCGCTCGCTGAATTTCAGGGTGCTTATTTTTATTTCACAAATTCCTGCATGCACATATGCTATCTTCACACCTTCCACATATATACTGGATTGAAGAGATGAAGGAGAATATAGCACGATGTCTACATCTCATACACCGCTACGGACAGCGATTATCGGCTATGGCATGGCCGGGGTAGTTTTCCATGCGCCACTGGTTGCGTCAACGCCGGGTATGGAAGTAGCTGCCATTGTCACGGGAAACGCGGAACGTCAACAACGAGCACGCCAGGATTATCCCGCCGCAACAATTTTCGCGACGACAGATGAACTCTGGCAACATGCAGCAGACTATGATCTTGTCGTTGTCGCCACTTCAAATGACGTTCATGTCTCACTTGGTATCGCAGCGATGCAAGCAGGACTTCCCGTTGTCATTGACAAGCCAATGGCTGCTACCGTCACTGATGCCCGGCGCTTAATCGATGTCAGTCAATCTACAGGTCAGAAAGTAACGATTTTCCAGAATCGTCGCTGGGATAATGATTTCCTGACAGTGCGTCAACTCATTCAGGATGATTTGTTAGGACCAATCACACGCTTTGAGTCACGCTTCGACCGCTGGCGTCCCGCCGTAAGAACTGGTGTGTGGAGAGAGTCAAGCGATCCCTCATTCGCCGGTGGTCAACTCTATGATCTCGGAAGCCATATCATTGATCAGGCACTTGTCCTCTTTGGGAAACCAACCCATGTCTACGCCGAACTCGCTCGTCGTCGTCCAGAGAGTCAGGTGGATGACGACTGCTTCGTCTCTTTACAGTTTGCCAACGGCATCAGCGCTCATTTATGGATGAATCAGGTTGCACGAGTCGCAGGAGCGCGTTTCCGTGTCCTTGGCTTAAACGGAACCTATGAAAAATGGGGACTTGATCCACAGGAAGACGCACTGAAGGCGGGATTACGACCAGGAGATCCAGGCTGGGGTAGTGAGCCTCGTGAGCGCTGGGGGCATCTCTCAACTGATCTTGGCGCACACGGTCTGCATACCGATGGACCAATTGAGACGCTGGCTGGTGCTTATGAGCACTACTATGCCGGAGTACGTGACGCGCTGGTTGACAACAAACCGCTCCCAGTCGATCCTCGCTCGGTTGTCGACGTAGTGCGCGTGATTGAACTGGCGCAACAAAGCTCACGTGAAAAACAAACCGTAGAATTCTAGTTTCATATTTTACCTGTTGAGAAAGTTTTTCTGAATTTGTGTCGTAAAATCCAGCTATACCCTTGCATTTCACCTGAATTTTACGACACAATGAGCATAAGGGTTATTCCCACATCTAAATGCTTGTTGATGTTCACTTTCTGGAGGATATCAGTGAAGAAAACGGTACTCATCACAGGTGCCCGCGGGCTGATCGGCAGCGTTTTGCGCGAAGCCCTTACTCCTAACTACACAGTACTTTCCCTCTCTCGTCATCCCATCCCTGATGTAGAATCCATTCAGGCAAATATTAACGATCTCCCTGCACTGATCACTGCATTTCAGGGTGTAGACAACGTGATCCATATGGCTGCCAGCGCGTCTATCTGGTCTTCCTGGGATGATGTACTACAGAATAATCTGATCGGGACATATAATGTCTATCAAGCAGCCGTTGAAGCCGGTGTAAAACAGGTCATTTTCGCCAGTTCTAATCATGCGGTGGGCAATTATGACCATGACAATGATCCTCATATCTATCAAACGGGAGAACCATTCCTGGACCACAATGTTCCAGTACGACCCGATAGCTTATATGGAGCCAGTAAATGTTTTGGTGAATCGCTTGGTCGCTATTTCGCGGAAAATCATGGTCTGCACATTCTCTGTCTGCGTATTGGCTTTATTAATCGCTGGGATGCGCCTCCTCGTCAGGTCACACCAGATCCAAATCGTGATCAAAACAAAAGGGAATCACCTGAACGGTTGGCGTCTATCTGGCTCAGCCACCGCGATATGGTCCAACTCATCGAGAAGAGCTTACTCGCTGACCATGTGAAATATGATATTGTCTATGGCATATCCAACAATCAGCCACACTTCTATGATCTTGAACATGCTCGTGAAGTGTTAGGTTTTGAACCTCAGGACGGCGCGATCATCAGCGACGTCTACGCACAATCGACCCCGACTGAATAAAATCTTCCTGATATAAGAAGAGCGATATAGAAAGAGCGCAGTGCATATGCACAGCACAACCAGACACTGCGCTCTTCACCTGAATCCTGTCAATCCGTCACAACACTATCATGCTGGCTGGCTAGAGAAGCAATTCCAGTTCAATCTCATCACGCAAGGGTATGCCATTATCACCAATCAAAGGAATCTCCGGCTTCACCTTCCGTGCTGCGGTTACGGCCTCACGATACAGCGCAACCAGCGTAAACCCACGCCGCTGATAAAAACGCAATGCATGCAGATTATCATTAGTCGTAATCAGCCAGATACGCTGATAACCGGATTGCCGAGCAACCGTTCGCGCCTCCTCAATCAGCGCGGTACCGATACCATATCCTTCGCGCAGGCTATCCAGGCTCACAATTTCACACATCCCATCCTGCATATGATAGGTAAGCAAACCAAGCCATTCATCCTGACTATAGGCAAGAAATCCAGGTAAGGAAGGCATATCATAGGAAATCCCATGCACAACCATCGTAGCAGATCCCCAGTGTTCAGCCATAAACTGTCTGACAGACTCACGATCAGTCTCTGTCAGGGACCGAAGTTGAAAAATCTTCTTGTTCACCAGCATCTTCTTTCGCTTCCAATCGGCACGTGCTACACTGAAAGTGTATTTATAGCATCCATTCAGTATGTATCATACTTTTTATATATAAAAGGAAACCCGCAATGAGTAACATAACCTTACTGGGAACTGGTACCTGCCAGATTGAGTTTCAGCGCCGTGCCTCCAGCGTTCTACTTGATTTAGCTGGTACGCCAATTCTCTTTGATTGTGGTCATGGGGTTGTGCAACGCCTCTTAGAGGCTGGTGTTCAGCATAACCAGCTCCACCATATTATCCTTTCGCATTTTCATCCCGATCACGTATCAGATCTGATTCCATTCCTGCAAGCAGGCGCATGGTCCCAACAAAATCCGCGTACTGAAGACATTCACATTTATGGCCCAGCAGGTGTGCAAAAATTGGTCAATGGCTTAATGGATATTTTCGGTCAACGTAGTCTCCAACAACCTACCTATCAGGTTGTTGTACATGAAATCACAGCAGATACATTCTCCATCGCCGGACATCAATTTGAATTCATCAGCCTACCACCATCGGGCAATCACGGACTACGCTTCACCTGGAAGAACAAACAATATGCCATTACTGGCGACTCCCACTTTCACGATGAAGAAATTGCATTCTTGCGTCAGGTGGATCTTGCTATTATTGATGCAGGACATCCAACTAACGAGGAGATTGTCAAACTTGCCGCAGCATCACAGGCGCACACAATTGTCTGCTCCCATCAGTATCGCGAACTGGATGCAAAAGAATTGCAGACAGCCGCCGCGCAAAAAGGCTATCAGGGAAACTTTATTATCGCCCGAGATATGATGTCATTCAGTCTGGATTAGTAACAGGAACAAAAGCGAACATAAAAACGGATAGAGCGGAGAGCGTCAATGTTTTGGCGGAAAAAAAGTAGCGGTCC
>Ga0310811_10006608_pt1 | contig 14827 bp, 13 predicted proteins | sample YCmetagenome_FD_207642 | JGI IMG/M metagenome (GOLD analysis project Ga0310811, IMG submission 207642) | Soil microbial communities from experimental microcosm in Duke University, North Carolina, United States - YC | ecosystem: Engineered > Artificial ecosystem > Soil microcosm > Unclassified ...
GCTGGGCGGAGAAGAACTCGCCGACATCAACCAGCGGCTGGCGAACCCGCCCGAGTTCGACCTCGCGAACAGCGAGCAGCTCGGCCTGTTCGTGGTCAGCAGGCTGGCCGCCAGGCACGCGATCAAGGTGTCGCTGCGCCAGTCGGTGTACGGGGGGACGACGGCCATCCTCGTGCTGCCGTTCGGCGTGATCGTGCGCGAGGAGGAGGCCGGATCGCCCGGCCGCCACGGTGAGCTGTTCACCGACGGCCTGCCGCCCGGTGCGGGCGGCCCTGACCCGGCCGATACCGGGCCGCTGCCGCTGTTCGGCGCGACCGGCCGGCACCGGCTGCCCGCGACCGCGACTGGACGGCGGGCCGAGACGGGCTTCGTCGGCCGTGACGGAGAGGAGGACCGGCCCGCGGCACAGGGGGACCGGCCCGAGGCGCCGTGGCCGCTGCCGCGCGCGCCGTGGGAGGCCGAGGGGGCAACGTCGTGGCCCGCCGCCTTCAGCCGGCCCCGGGCTGGCCAGGGTCAGGGCCAACAGGCGGCGGACCCACTTGGCCCACGGCCGGTGGCGTGGCGCGGCCAGCAGGCAGCCGGCCCGGCATCGTCGGGGACCCACCTGGGGATGCCCATCCGGGTGCCGCAGGCCAGCCTGGTACCCCAGCTGCGGTCCGGCCGCGACGGCGGCCAGCAGGCCGCTGGGGCGACGCCCTCCAACGTCGACGAGCGGTCGCCCGAGGCGACGCGCACCATGATGATCCTTATGCAGCAGGGGTGGGAACGCGGTCGCAACGACGACCTCGAAGATCCGACGGGGACCCCTGACAACGGAACTGACCGATAGCGAGGCTGGGTAATGGCACAGACGGACACGACCGGACAGCTGAGCTGGCTGCTTGACAACCTTGTCAACCAGGTGGAGCACGTCCAGCAGGCGGTTATCTTGTCGCGGGACGGCCTGGTGGTCGCGGCATCGCAGGGGCTCACCCGGGAGGACGGCGAGCACTTGTCGGCCCTGGCGGCCGGCGTGCAAAGCCTGGCTCGCGGGGCAGGGCGGCACTTCCGCGGAGGCGAGGTCAGGCAGACCATCATCGAGATGGAGCAGGCCTTCCTGTTCGTGATCGCGGCGGGAAAGGGCACCTGCCTGGCCGTGCTCACCTCCGCCGAGGCCAACGTGGGCCTCATCGCCTACGAGATGGCGATGCTCGTCCGCCGGATGGGCAAGTACCTCGCGGCGGAGCCCAGATACCCAGAGCATGAGATCGCCGCGGAATGACCTCGCACGACGGTTACGGGGAACGCTGGTTCGACGACGAAGCCGGCCCGGTGGTCCGTCCCTACGCGGTGACGAAGGGGCGGACCCTGCCCAACGGCGGGGCGTCGCTCGGCCTGATCGACGTCGTCGCCACTACCGGCGAGCGGCCGTCGGAGCACTTCCGCCCCGGGCCCGAGCACCGGCGGATTCTCGGCGTCTGCCGTCGTCCCACCCCAATCGTGGACCTGACCTCCGAGATTGACCTTCCGCTTGGGGTGGTGCGCGTCCTGCTCGGCGATCTCCTGGGCGAAGGAATGCTCCGGATCATCTCCGCGCAGCGTCAGCAAGTACCCGACGAGCGGCTACTGAGAATGGTGCTTGATGGACTTGAATCACTTTGACGGCGCCGCCGACGAAGCCGGCGTGCCGTCGACCGCCAAGATCCTGATCGCCGGCGGCTTCGGTGTCGGCAAGACCACGCTGGTGGGGACGATCAGCGAGATACGGCCACTGCGGACCGAGGAGCCGCTGAGCGACCGCAGCGTCGGAGTTGACGACACCCAGGGCCTGAGCGCCAAGGCCACCACCACCGTGGCCATGGACTTCGGCCGGATCAGCTTCCAGTCGCAGCTGGTGCTGTACCTCTTCGGCACCCCCGGCCAGGAGCGTTTCTGGTTCATGTGGGACGACCTGGCGGTCGGCGCGATCGGCGCGGTGATCATGGCCGATACCCGGCGGATCGCCGACTGCTTTGCCTCGATTGACTATTTCGAGCGAAGCGGCGCGCCGTTCATTATCGCGGTCAACTGCTTTGACGGCGCTCCCCGGTTCGAGCAGGAGGACATCAGGATCGCCCTGACGCTGAGCCCCGAGGTGCCGATCGTGATGTGCGACGCACGCAACCGCGACTCGGTGAAAAAGGTCCTCATCAGCCTGGTCCGGTACGTGATGAACAACAGGAGCCGGGCGAGTCAGGCTGCCCTCGGCTAGGGGCTGGTCTGGGTGTCGTTACGGCTTGCGGGCGATGCAGGACCAGCCGATATTCGGCAAATCCGGCTCCTGCGGCAGGTCGGAGAGGACGGCGGACACGTCGAGCAGCTCGAAGCCCGCGAACATCGCCTCGAGCTCTTCCTCGCTGCGCGGGTAGAGGCGCGCGTTGGCCTGGTCGTACACCTTGACCGCAGCGGCCGCGGTCTTCCGGTTCGCGACCCGCCCGCGCACCACGGTGCTGACCGTGACGTAGCTGCCGGGCGCGAGGTGATCCCGCAGCACGGCGATCGCGCCGGCCGGATCCTCCTCGTCGGAGACGAAGTGCAGCACCCCGAGCAGCAGCACCCCGACGGGACGCCCGAAGTCCAGGTGACCCCGCACCGCCGGGTCCGCCAGGATGTCACCAGGGGCGCGGAAGTCGCCCTGCACCGCGATGGACCTGTCGCCTGCGCTGAGCAGCACGTTGGCGTGCAGCACCACGACCGGGTCGATGTCCACGTAGACGACCCGCGCGTCCGGGTTGACCCGGTGCGCGACCTGGTGGACCGGGCCCTGGGTGGGCAGCCCGACGCCGAGGTCGAGGAACTGGTCGATGCCGGCCGTCTCCGCCAGGTACCGCACCGCCGAGCGCAGGAACCGCCGGTTCGCATACGCCGCCGCCTGCACCGCGGGCACCAGCCGCAGCACGTGCGCCGCGGCCGCCCGGTCCGCCTGGAAATTGTCCTTCCCGCCCAGGTAGTAGTCGTACATGCGCGCGACGTTGGGCACGGAGGTATCGATACCAGACGGCAACGGCCGGGAAGATCGCGTCACGGGCAGGAGTGTAGCTTTCCGTCCATATATAAGGCGAGATAAGCGGCAGAACGGATTCCCGCGCGGGCGCAAACCGACAGGAATGGACGCGGCCCGCGCGTGTGCGGTGCGCATATGCTTGGTATAGTTAGCGGCTGAGGACGGGGAGAAGGAGGGTGCCGTGCCGGACATGCCGGGCCCGTGGGGTGAGGCGCAGCGGGACACCTGGGAGGCGCGGCGGGAGGCCCTCGGGGCGTTCATCAGGGAGCAGCGCAAGCAGGCGAACCTGTCGCTGCGCCAGCTCGCCGAGAAGACCAGCCTCTCCAATCCTTACCTCAGCCAGATCGAGCGCGGCCTGCACCAGCCGTCGGTCCGCGTCCTGAAGGCCATCTCCGACGCGCTCAACCTCTCCGCGGAGACGCTGCTCGCCCAGGCCGGCCTCATCGACGCGATGGCCGGAAGCAAGGCCGCAGCGCCAGCCGACGGGGCTGACCAGGCGGATGTCCCCGGCACCGAGGAGGCCATCCGTGCCGACAAGCGCCTGTCCGAGAACCAGAAGTCGGCCCTGATCGCCGTCTACCGCAGCATGCTCGCCTAGCGGACGCCACCTGGCGGCTGGAAGCGCGTGAGGTGAAAGCGCGGCAGTTATCCCTTTGGGGTTACCTGTAGTTCTATTACGATTACGAGTAGTCATCTTCCGGCGGGTTGGTGCCGTCGGGCGCCAATTTCCCGCTTTTCTTGCGCAAGAGGTGAAGAGATCATACGGAAGGGGAAACCAGGGGCGGAACGTGGCGACAATTTTTGGCACGAAGTGCCGCTAACCGGGACACCCGACGTCGGCGGACGGACACGGTTCCATTACGATCGCACCGTGGGAGACCGGATTTTTACCTGGCCGAACGCGCTCAGCGCCGCACGGCTGGCCGGCGTTCCCGTGTTCCTGTGGCTGGTCATCGGGCCGCGCAACGCCACGGCCGACGTCATTGCTGCCGGTTTGCTGGGCTTTGCCGGGATTAGCGACTGGCTCGATGGGAAGCTGGCCAGGATGCTCAACCAGACGAGCAGGCTCGGTCAGCTTCTCGATCCCGCAGCCGACCGGCTATACATCGCGGTCACCATCATCGCCCTGGCTGTGCGCGGGATCATCCCGTGGTGGCTGTTCGCGGCGCTCGCAGGCCGCGAGATGTGCGTGGGCCTGGCGCTGGTCGTGCTCCGGCACCGGACCGAGTACGGGGCGCTGCAGGTCAGCTTCGTCGGAAAAGCCGCAACTTTGTGCCTGATGTACGCGTTTCCCTTGTTGTTCCTCGGCGCGCACGACGGTGCCGCGTCCGAGGTAGTGCGGATCTTCGGCTGGGCTTTCGCCGTCTGGGGAGTCGCCCTCTACTGGTGGGCAGCGCTGCTCTACCTCACCCAAATCAGGGAACTGGTGAAAGGAGCGCATCCATCGTGAAGGCCGTCGTGATGGCAGGCGGTGAGGGCACCCGGCTCCGCCCCATGACCGCAAACCAGCCCAAGCCGCTGCTCCCGGTTGCGAACCGGCCGATCATGGAACACGTCCTGCGGCTGCTCAAACGGCACGGGTTCGAGGAGACCGTGGTCACGGTCCAGTTCCTCGCCGCGATGGTACGGAACTACTTCGGCGACGGCGAAGACGTCGGCATGACGCTGCAGTACGCCACCGAGGAAACCCCGCTGGGCACCGCGGGCTCGGTGAAGAACGCGGAGGACGAGCTCAAGGACGACACGTTCCTCGTCATCTCCGGCGACGCGCTGACCGACATGGACCTGACCGAGATGGTCAGGTTCCACAAGGAAAACGGGTCCCTGGTGACCGTGGGCCTGACCCGGGTGCCCGACCCCCTGGAGTTCGGCATCGTCATCGCCGACGAGGACGGGCGGATCCAGCGGTTCCTGGAAAAGCCGACCTGGGGGCAGGTGTTCTCCGACACGGTGAACACCGGCGTCTACATCATGGAGCCCGAGGTCCTCGCCGAGGTGTCGCCCAAGGAGTCGGTGGACTGGTCGCACGACGTGTTCCCCAAGCTCCTGCAGCGCGGCGCCCCGATCTACGGGTACGTGTCCGACCGCTACTGGGAGGACGTCGGCACCCTGGAGTCCTACCTCAAGGCCCAGGCCGACGTGCTCAACCGCAAGGTCGAGGTCGACATCGACGGGTTCGAGCTCTCGCCGGGCGTGTGGGTGGCGGAAGGCGCGGAAGTCGACCCGGACGCGCTGCTCAAGGGGCCGCTCTGCGTCGGCGAGTACACGAAGATCGAGGCGGGCGCCACCCTGCGCGAGTACAGCGTGATCGGCGCGAACGTCGTGGTCAAAGAAGGCGCGTTCATCCACCGCGCCGTCGTGCACAACCGGGTGTTCATCGGCCAGGGCACCACGCTGCGCGGCTGCGTGGTCGGCAAGAACACCGACGTGATGCGCCGGGCGCGCATCGAGGAGACCGCCGTCGTCGGCGACGAGTGCGTGATCGAGCCCGAGGCGTACATCTCCGCCGGGGTGAAGGTCTACCCCTTCAAGACCATCGAGGCCGGCGCGGTCGTCAACAACTCGGTGATCTGGGAGTCGCGCGGCACGCGGACCCTGTTCGGCGAGCGCGGCATCTCCGGCCTCATCAACGTCGAGGTCACCCCCGAACTCGCCGTGCGGCTCGCGTCCGCCTACGCGACCACCCTGCAGAAGGGCACGACGGTCACCACGTCCCGCGACGTGTCGCGGGCCGCGCGGACGCTGAAGCGCGCGGTGCAGAGCGCGCTGAACGCCTCCGCCATCAACGTCATGGACCTGGAGGCGCTGCCGCTGCCCGTCGCCAGGTTCGAGACCGCCCGGCGCAAGTACAGCGGCGGCATCGCGCTGCGGACGACGCCGGGCGACACCCAGTCGGTCGACATCATCTTCCTCGACGACCGCGGCGCGGAGTTGTCGCAGGCAGCGCAGCGCAAGCTCGAACGGGTCTTCTCCCGGCAGGAGTTCCGCCGGGCGTTCCCGGGCGAGATCGCGGAGCTGTCCTACCCGCCTCGCGTCGTCGAGCTCTACACCCACGAGCTGATGCGCTGCGTGAACCTCGAGGGGGTCGGCGCGGCCGGGCTCAAGGTGGTCGCCGACTGCGCGGGCGGCACCGTGTCGCTCGTGCTGCCCACGCTGCTCAGCGGGATCGGCGTCGACGTGCACACGCTCAACAACCGCCTCGACGAGGTCACGCCCACCCAGACCGTGGCGCAGGACCGCGCGGGGATGCAGCGGCTCGCCGAGGTCGTCTCGTCCTCCCGGGCGGCGTTCGGCGTCCGTTTCGACCCGGTGGGGGAGCGGATCCACCTGGTCGACGAGAAGGGCGCGCTCGTCAGTGACGAGCGGGCGCTGCTCGTGGTGCTCGACCTGGTGGCCGCCGAGCTGCGGGGCGGCCGCGTCGCCCTCCCGGTGACCACCACCCGGGTCGCCGAGCAGGTCTGCCGGTTCCACGGCGTGCAGGTCACCTGGACGCCGACCTCCAGGGACGCGCTGACGACCGCCGCGGCGGCTGACGACGTCATCTTCGCCGCCGACGGGCGCGGCGGGTTCGTCGTCCCCGAGTTCGGCCGGACCGTCGACGGCATCGCCACGTTCGTCCGGCTGCTCGGGCTGGTCGCGCGCACCCGGCTCACGCTGAGCCAGATCGACGCCCGCATCCCGCAGGCGCATCTCATGCGGCGGTCGGTGCCCACCCCGTGGGCGGTCAAGGGGTCGGTCATGCGGACCGTCATCGAAGCGGCGGGCAACCGCCCCGTCGACACCACGGATGGCGTGCGGATCGTCGACGCCGAGCGTGGCTGGGTGCTCGTGCTGCCCGACCCGGCGGACGCGGTCACGCACTTGTGGGCGGAGGGCGGCGACGCCGACTCGGCGCAGTTCCTGCTGGACGAGTGGGCCGCGGTCGTGGAGCTGGCCTCTGAGTGAGCTGCCCCGCTGCCTATCTCGACTAGGCGGATTGGGGATGCACGTTCAGGTAACCTTTGTTAATTACGCAGACGTACCATTTCGCGGTGTACGGGGCGGCCACCGTCGCCGCGAGCTTGCGCCCTGCGCGTGACCCGGAGGTGAGGCGGCTGTGTGGCGGAGACGTCAGGGACCCGATAGCGGTCAAAAGGGGGGTCTACGTCGCCTCTTTGCGTGGCGCGTAGACCCGGAGCCCTCCGCGCGGGTACCGTTGGCTGCGTCGCCGGAGGCGATGCTGCACGAGCCTGCGATACAGCAAGAGGGGAGGCCGGGCGAGGCCATGGCTGGTGGTATGTACTGTGCTCGATGCGGTCGCCCTAACCCGCAGGGGGCAAGGTACTGCTCAAACTGCGGTGCCCAGCTTACGCGCAACGCGAACACCGGCAGCTTCAGCGCCATCCCGAACGAGCGCGGCGGCGAGACCACCTCGATCATCAACGCGGATGGCAGCGAGCCGGAGTACTACGACGAGCCGTCGCCGGACTACTCGGCGGCGGACACCCTCCCGCCGGGCACGGCGCTGCTGGTCGTGCTGCGCGGGCCGAACGCGGGGAGCAGGTTCCTGCTCGACAGCGACTTCACCTCGGCCGGACGGCACCCTGACAGCGATATCTTCCTCGACGACGTGACGGTTTCCCGGCGGCACGCCGAGTTCTACCGGCATGGCGACCGCTTCACCGTCCGTGACGTTGGTAGCCTGAACGGCACCTACGTGAACCGCGAGCGGATCGAGGAGGCCGAGTTGTTCGGGGGCGACGAGGTACAGATCGGCAAGTTCCGGCTGCTGTTCATGACCCGCAGTCCCGAGGTCGGCAGGCGCCGCGGACTGGGAGCGCAGGACTACGTATGACCCGCGGGCACCAGCCTGCGCTCGCGAGCGGCGCCCCCTCCAGGGGGAGTGTAAGCATCGGCCAGGTGCTCGATGAGCTCAGCCAGGAGTTCCCTGACATCAGCCCCTCGAAGATCCGCTTCCTTGAGGCCGAGGGCCTGATCCAGCCGCTGCGCTCGTCGTCGGGCTACCGCCGGTTCTCGTCCGCTGACATCAAGCGGCTCCGCTTCATCCTGACCGCGCAGCGTGACGAGTACCTGCCGCTGCGCGTGATCAAGGAACGGCTCGACGCGCTCGACGGCACTGCAGGCGGCGCCACTGCCAGCGGGACCGGCGCCGCCGCCGGGGTCCCCCCGGTGGCGATGACCAGGAGCGAACTGCTCGCCGCCGCTGGTGCGGCCGAGGAACTCCTCGCCGAGTTGGAAGACTACGGGCTCATCCGCCGCGCCAGATCTTACGGAATTCAGACACTTTCCGTGCTGCGGTCGGCGGTACATCTGCGCGAGTACGGTGTGCAGCCGCGCCACCTCCGGGTGATCAAGGCGGCCGCGGACCGGGAAACGGCCTTGATCGAGCAGGCGGTAGCGCCGCTGGCCAGGCAGAAAGGCAGCCGCGAGCCCGCATTGCGCGCCGCTCGCGACCTTGCGGGGCACATCGCCGCCCTGCACGCCATCCTCGTTGAGGACGGACTGGCTGAGGCTGGACTTGCATCACAGCCGCCACATCAGGGTAAACAAGAGGGGGAGTCCCGGGAAGCACCGGGGCTGCGCTCGGCTTCCGGGCGGTAACAGGTGTAGTTTGGCAGAAAGAGTGGTTCGGTTCGCTTAGCGCCCCGAGACCTCATCGCGGTCACGGGCAACGCTGAGCATGTGCGAGGACGGAGCTCCAGTGCGGCGGATGGAGGTCGTCGGCGTCCGGGTCGAGATGCCGTCCAACAGCCCGATTGTCCTGCTGAAAGAGCAGCAGGGCGATCGGTACCTGCCCATCTGGATTGGGGCAGTGGAGGCGACAGCGATCGCCTTTGCCCAGCAGGGCATGGTGTCGCTGCGGCCACTGACGCATGACTTGTTCAAGGACGTGCTCGAGGTGCTGAACGTGCAGCTCCGCACCGTGAATATCACGTCGCTGCGCGACGGGATCTTCTACGCGGACCTCGTGTTCTCTAACGGCGCAGAGGTGAGCGCCCGGCCTTCGGACTCGATCGCCCTCGCGCTGCGGACCGGGGCGGCGATCTTCGCCACCGACGAGATCCTCGACGAGGCGGGTGTCGCCATCCCCGACGAGCAAGAGGACGAGGTCGAAAAGTTCCGGGAGTTCCTCGACCAGATCTCCCCTGAGGACTTCGGCAAGTCGGCGTAACGGCCAGCATGGCCCAGACGCCGCTGCCCGCCCATGGTCTCACGGGCGGGCAGGGTGCCACGGTGAACGGTAAGCCCTCTTGCTCGGCCTTTGGTCCCCTACGCGTGGTGCCAGCGCCGTAGGACGGGTGCCGGGGCAGCAGGGGCGTGCACTCCCTAGTGGGTCCGCCCGGCCGCTAGGGGCATACCCCGGGTGGCCAGCCAGCCGAAGGTCGTCCGGGCCGTCGCCGCGGAGATCCACGGATAAACTGTTACGCAGTGGGTAAGAACAGTGCCCAGACATAGGCGTTTTGCCGGTTAATGTCGCGACGCGCCGGGCGTGATCGTTGACGTGCCTCCCTGCCGGGCTTACGGTGCGAATGCCGGAGGTAGTGAACCCTTTTTCTACGCGTCAAGCGTTTGACTGACGTGATCATCAGGAAGGGTTCAGTCACAGGAGGTGGCTGTGTCGGTAACAAGGGGTGGGTCCCAGGCTGCTGCGGGCGCGCTCTTCGATAGCAGTGAGCTTGGCTATCGAGGTCCCACGGCGTGCGCCGCGGCGGGGATCACCTACCGCCAGCTTGACTACTGGGCGCGGACTGGGCTGGTCGAGCCAAGCGTCCGCGCGGCGCACGGCTCAGGGTCGCAGCGCTTGTACGGGTTCCGCGACATCCTCGTGCTCAAGGTGGTCAAGCGGCTGCTTGACACGGGTATCTCGCTGCAGCAGATCCGCGCCGCCGTCCAGCACCTGCGGGACCACGGGACCGAGGACCTCGCTCAGGTGACCCTGATGAGCGACGGCGTGAGCGTGTACGAGTGCACGTCGCCCGACGAGGTAGTGGACCTCCTCTCAGGCGGACAGGGTGTCTTCGGCATCGCCTTGGGCCGGGTGTGGCAAGAAGTTGCGGGTGAACTCGCCGAGCTGCCCGCGGTCCGCGCCGAGGACGGCCTTATCGCGGAGGGCGGCGCGGACGAACTCGCGGCGCGCCGCTCGACTCGTAAAACTGGATAGCGCGCCCGATGGCAAAAACCGCCATCGTATCGGGCGCACTATCCAGCAGTATCTCCCGGGGGGACGACCCCCCGTACCCCCCGATGTGAGGCGCAAAGCGCCTCACGAAGAGCTCCTCACGAAGTCGCGGGAGGCTCGCGCGCGTGTCTCCCAGATATCGGCTGCTCCCACGAAACGCGTGTCTACTGCCCGGTAATGGGCGGACCCCAAAGCGGATGCGCTAAAGTTGTGACCGCGCGATAGTCTTCCCGCCCGGGAGAGATCCGCCGCCTGCGGCAAGCACGGTGAGGCGGACGCCGAAGGGGCAACACATCCCCGGAACCTCTCAGGCACCAAGGACCGGGCCGGGACATGCGCTCTGGAGCCGAGGTGGCGACAGACGGGGAGCCGATATCGGGGAGGCTCCGTGCAGAGCGATTTTTCCGTTTTTTCCGACGATGCGATTCCCTTTGCCGCGCGCCACATCGGGCCGTCAGAAGACGACCAGCGCGCCATGCTCGCCACCCTCGGCTACGGATCGCTCGATGAGCTCCTGACCGCCGCGCTGCCCGCCTACGCGCGGCCGCCGGCGTCCCTCGCGGCCCTCCCGTCGCCGCGGACCGAGCAGGAAGTCCTCGCTGACCTGCGGCGGCTCGCCGCACGCAACAAGGTGCGGGTCTCCATGATCGGCCTCGGCTACTACGACACGATCACGCCCGCGGTCATCCGCCGGAACGTGCTTGAGAACCCCGCCTGGTACACCGCCTACACGCCGTACCAGCCGGAGATCTCCCAGGGCCGCCTTGAGGCGCTGCTGAACTTCCAGACCATGGTCTGCGACCTGACCGGCCTCGGCGTGGCCAACGCGTCGCTGCTCGACGAGGCGTCGGCCGCCGCCGAGGCCATGACGCTCGCCCTGCGGGGCGGCAGCGGCAAGCGCACGGTCTTCCTGGCCGACGCCGACTGCCTGCCGCAGACCCTCGACGTGCTCCGCACCCGCGCCGAGCCCCTCGGCATCGACCTGCGCGTCGCGCCGGTCACGGCGGACACCGACTTCCGCGAAGCGTTCGGCGTGCTGCTCCAGTACCCGGGTGCTTCCGGCGAGGTCCGCGACCTCGGCCCGGTCATCGACGCCGCGCACGCGGCCGGCGCGCAGGTCGCGGTCGCGGCCGACCTCCTCGCGCTCACCCTGCTCAAGTCGCCGGGTGAGCTCGGCGCGGACATCGCGCTCGGCACCACCCAGCGGTTCGGCGTGCCCATGTTCTACGGCGGCCCGCACGCCGCCTACCTGGCGGTGCGCGACGACCTCAAGCGGCAGCTGCCCGGGCGCCTCGTCGGCGTGTCGGTGGACGCGGACGGCGAGCCCGCTTACCGGCTCGCGCTGCAGGCCCGTGAGCAGCACATCCGCCGGGAGAAGGCCACGAGCAACATCTGCACCGCCCAGGTCCTGCTCGCCGTCGTCGCGGCCATGTACGCGTGCTACCACGGGCCGGATGGGCTGACGGCCATCGCGCGGCGCGTGCACCGGCACGCGATGACCCTGGCCGCGACGTTGAAGGACTACGGCCTCGCCGCGAGCGAGGGCGCCGCCTTCGACACCGTCGCCGTCCGGCTGCCGGGGCCGACCGAGGCGCGGGCCGCGCTGCACCGCGCCGCGGACGCCGGGTACAACCTGTACGACGCGGGCGACGGCGTCGTCCAGGTCGCCTGCGACGAGACGACCACCACCGAGCACCTGCGGGACGTTGTCGCCGCTTTGGTCGGCGCGTCCATGGTGGGCACCGGGCTTGACCCCGCTGAGGTGCGGCTGACGGTAGCGGGCGGCGACGCCATCCCCGCCCATCTGGCCCGGACCTCCAAGTTCCTCACCCACCCGGTCTTCAGTGCCCACCACAGCGAGACCGGGATGCTGCGTTACCTGCGCCGTCTGTCGGACGCGGACGTGGCACTCGACCGGTCGATGATCCCGCTCGGCTCCTGCACGATGAAGCTGAACGCGGCCGCCGAGATGGAGGCGGTCACCTGGCCGGAGTTCGCCGGGCTGCACCCGTTCGCGCCCGCGGCCGATACCGCGGGGTACGCCGAGCTGATCAGCGACCTGGAGCGGTGGCTGTGCGGGGTGACCGGCTACGACGCCTGCTCCTTGCAGCCGAACGCCGGCTCGGCGGGCGAGCTCGCCGGCCTGCTCGCCATCCGGGCCTACCACCGCGCCCGGGGCGACGAGGCCCGTGACGTGTGCCTGATCCCCGCGTCCGCGCACGGGACGAACGCGGCGTCCGCGGTCCTCGCCGGGCTGCGGGTCGTGGTCGTCAAGTGCGGCGACGACGGCGCGATCGACCTCGGGGACCTGCAAGCCAAGCTCGCTGCCCAAGAAGGCCGGGTGGCCGCGATCATGGTCACCTACCCGTCCACCAACGGCGTGTACGAGGAGACCATCACCACGGTCGCGGACCTGGTCCACGCGGCCGGCGGCCAGGTCTACATCGACGGCGCCAACCTCAACGCCCTCGCTGGCCTGGCGTCGCCGGCCCTCCTCGGCGGCGACGTGTCCCACCTGAACCTGCACAAGACGTTCTGCATCCCGCACGGCGGCGGCGGGCCCGGCGTGGGCCCGGTCGCGGCCAAGGCGCACCTGGCCCCGTTCCTGCCCGCCAGGACCGGCCAGCCCAGTGTTAGCCAATACAGTGTTAGCCAGCACGGGGTCAACCCGGTCGCGGCCGCCCGGTTCGGGTCAGCGGGCGTCTTGCCGATCTCGTGGGCGTACATCGCGATGATGGGCGCCGCCGGGCTGCGCCGCGCCACGCAGGTGGCCGTGCTGTCCGCGAACTACGTCGCCCGCAGGCTCGCGCCGTACTTCCCGGTGGTCTACGCGGGCCGCAGCGGCCTGGTGGCCCACGAGTGCATCGTGGACCTGCGCCGCCTGCCCGGCGGGATCACGGTGGAGGACGTCGCCAAGCGGCTCATTGACTACGGCTTCCACGCGCCGACCATGTCGTTCCCCGTCGCGGGCACGTTCATGATCGAGCCGACGGAGAGCGAGTCCATCGTGGAACTCGACAACTTCTGCGACGCGCTGATCGCCGTCCGGGCCGAGGTCGAGAAGGTCGCGGCGGGGGAGTGGGACGCAGCGGACAACCCGCTGAAGAACGCGCCGCACACCGCCGAGATGCTCCTGCGGGAGGAGTGGCGCCACCCCTACCGGCGGGACGAGGGCGGCTACCCGCGGGGCCTGGGCATCCAGGGGCGGGCGAAGTACTGGCCGCCAGTACGCCGCATCGACCAGGCCTACGGTGACCGTCACCTGGTGTGCTCCTGCCAGCCCCCTGAGGCCTACGAGTAAGGCATACGAGTAAGAGAGCGATACGAGCAGGCCGGGTCCCGCCGCTACACCGGCGGGACACCCGGCCTGCTCACGGTGAATCCGGCGGGAGGGGGGAGAGAAGCCCCTGGTGTTCCGTGGCGGAGGAGGAAGCCGCCGCGGGTGCCGGTTTCGCCGTGTCCCCGCGAGAGGCTGCGGGGGAGGAGAAAGCTCATTCGCCGACCGCCACCGGGTAGGTGAGCAGTCCGTCGAGATGCCGAGGAAGTTCTATCACGACGGGCTCGGCATGATCCGCTGCATCGGCGCGCGCTACGACTGCGATAGACGTGACCTCACCGTGGTTGACCGTGAGGTGCGGCGTCCCCGGCGGGAGGTAGATGAAGTCGCCGGCGCGGACTGCGGCGCGGTTGGCCAGGTCGGAACCGTGCCATACGTCGGCCTCGCCGCTCACCACATAGATCGCCGACTCGGTGGCGGCGTGAAAGTGCGGCAGGCAGCGTGTGCCCGGTGGGATCAGGACGAGGTGCAGGCGGAGCTCGTGTGCGCCGGGCGACGGGCCGCTGACGCACGGCTCACCGGTACTCCGCCTGCATTTTTCGCCGTGGCTCCGGATGATGGCGGACTCGCCTTGAGCGCGCAGGTCGGGGCGGGCCGGCTCTGTCCCTCGCGGCCGGCTCCGCCACCCGTCGACCATGCTCACTCTCGGCATTTGTCCGTTTCCCATCCGTGATGCCTACATGCCAAGATTATGGCGCTAAGTACGTATATGAATACTCTTCGTAAGGCCATATGACTATAGCGTCATAGTAAGCAATGCATAGCCACAGCGCTACATGAACAATATAAGTCCAGCTCAGAGGCGTTATTCGGAGCAACAAGCCGTTCTGCAGGACCGAAATCTCTTTCCTGCAAATCGATATGGGAGCATATCTCGTTACACTCCGCGACTGCGGTGGCAACGTGGGGAGCCAGATGATTTTCAGAGCGTCTTCGCAGGTGTGAACCGGGCAGCGGCCCGCCTCGTTCCTCTATACAGGAGAGGCACGGGAGCATCCCCGTCCGGTGGCACTGGCCACACACGCGAACAGGAGCAGTCGTGACACAGGAACCACAGACGGACTCAATGGCCACTCGACGGGGCATGCTGGCCGGTGTCGGCCTCGTGGGCCTCGCGGGTGCGCTCACCGCCTGCGGTGGAAGCGCCACAAGCAGCGCTCCAGCAGCCACCACCCCGCCGGCGGCGGGAACCACCCCGGCGAGCACCACGGCGCCCGCGGCCGAGGCGAGCAGCGCTCCGGCCGGGAACGCGCTCGTCGCCACCAGCAAGATCCCGGTCGGCGGGGGC
>Ga0310811_10006610_pt1 | contig 14823 bp, 14 predicted proteins | sample YCmetagenome_FD_207642 | JGI IMG/M metagenome (GOLD analysis project Ga0310811, IMG submission 207642) | Soil microbial communities from experimental microcosm in Duke University, North Carolina, United States - YC | ecosystem: Engineered > Artificial ecosystem > Soil microcosm > Unclassified ...
CGTCGCGCACGCGCCGTACGCGCGCCTCGAACGCCTCGTCCGCGCGCGCGTCGATCAACGTGACCGGCGCGCCGTTCGCGGTGAGCGCGTCGGCGAGACGGTGCCAGCCGTCCGCCGGTTCGCCGGCGGCGGGGATCAGCAGGATCGGTGCCCGGAGCGCGTTCACGCCGGCTCCCGCGCGAGCGCGACGAACGCGCCGTCGAAGTAGAGCAGCGGCGGCCTGCCGCCGTTCGTGGCGGACTCGACGGTCCCGATGAAGAGCGTGTGCGTCGCGACGTCGTACGCCGAGCTGGCGCGGCAGACGAACGTCGCCGCGGCGTCGGGCAGGACGGGGCAGCCGCCGGGCTCGAGCTCGTAGGCGCAGCCCGCGAACTGGTCGTCGATCCCGGCGGCGAAGCGGCTCGCGATCGCGAGCTGCGACTCGTTGAGGACGTGCACCGCGAAGCGGCCGCTGCTGGTCACGAACGCGTGCGAGCGCGCCGTGCGGTTCACGGCGACCAGCAGCGTCGGCGGATCGGCGCTCACGCTCGTCACGGCGGTCGCCGTCATCCCGTGGATCCGCCCGCCGTACGCCGCCGTGACGACGCTGACGCTGCTCGCCATCTGCCGCATCGCCGCGCGGTAGGCGTCGGGGCTCGCCGTCACCATGCCGTCGCTCCGCCGTCGATCGGGATCACGGCGCCGGTGAGGAAGCTCGAAGCGTCCGAGGCGAGCAGCAGCGCGAGCCCCTTGATCTCCTCGACCTCGCCGATCCGCCCGAGCGGGACGTCCTGGGCGAAGGCTTTCTCGACCGAGGGATCCTTGTGGAGCCGGCCGTTCGCGATGTTGGTGCGGAAGGGTCCCGGCGCGATCGCGGTGACCAGGACGTTGTCGCGCGCCAGCTCGACGGCAGCGTGGCGCACGAGGTTGTTCAGCGCGGCCTTCGACGCGGCGTACGCATAGCCGACCATCGGCTCGGACTTCATCCCGCCGATCGACGAGGTGACGATGATGCGGCCGCGCTTGCGCGCGCGCATGTGGACGGCGGCGGCCTGCATCGTCGCGAAGACGCTCGTGACGTTGATCCGCAGGACGCGCTCGAACGCGTCGAGCGAGACGTTCGTGAGCGCGCCGGCTTCGGTGAACGGTCCGGTGCCTGCCGAGATCCCGGCGTTGGCGAAGCAGACGTCGAGCGCACCGTGGCGCGCGACGACGTCGTCGACGACGCTGCGGATCCGCGGCAGATCGAAGACGTCGAGCACGACGGCTTCGGCATCGCAGCCCGCCGCGCGCAGCCGCGCGGCTTCGCGCTCGACGCCGGCCTCGTCGATGTCGGCGAGGACGACGCGCGCGCCGCGCGTCGCCAGAACCTCGCCGAACGCGAGGCCGAGGCCGCTCGCGCCGCCGGTCACGAACCCGACGCGACCGCTCAGATCGAACTCGTCCGTCATCGCGATGACCTTCGCTCCGGGTGCGACGATTCGTTGCCGCGAGTCATCGAATGTTCGCGCGCATTCGTGGACCCGATCCATGAATGCGCGCCGTGGATGCGCTGCGCTTAGGCGGTCGTCGTGCGGAGCTGCGGCTCGGCGCCGTGCGTCCGTTGGACGTGCGCGTAGAGCCGAACGAGCGTGACCGCGCCCAGTGTCCCGACGATCAGTGGGATCGCCGCGTAGAGATAGAGCCGCGCCATCGGGAGGTGCGCGCCGACCAGCGCGCCGCCGACCATCGGGCCGATGATCGAGCCGAAGCGTCCGATCCCGAGCGCCCAGCCGACGCCGAACGCGCGCACGCCGGTCGGGTAGATCAACCCCGCGGAGGCGTTGAGCCCGAACTGCAGGCCGAGCAGGCAGAAGCCGGCCAGGAAGACGGCGGTCATCAGCGCGCCCTCGTCGTGTGCGAGGAAGCCGATCGAGGCGACGACCGGACACGCGAGCGCGAAGAGAATCGCGACGGGGACGAAGCCGTAGCGGTCGAGCGGACGCGCGAGCACGAGTCCGCCGATCGTGCCGCCGACCTGGAACACGGTGACCGCGAGCGCCGAGTCCTTTATCGAGAGGCCGGCGTCGGCGAAGACCAGCGGTATCCACTGGTTGAGAAAATAGAACGTCATCAGGTTGATGACGAACAGGAGCCAGAGCAGCGGCGTAACCCACTGCAGGCCGTGCGCGAACAGCTCGCGCGCCGAGATCGCCGCCTTGTGCTCCTCGTCGAACGTCAGCGTCGCATCGGAAGCGATCTCGGCCTGCGGCCCCAGCCGGCGTGCGACGCGGACCGCCGCCGCGTTGTCGGCGCGCCGCAGCGCGAGGAACTTGAGCGACTCCGGCAGCGCGACGATCAGGCACAGGCCGACGACGATCGGGATGAGCCCGCCGACGATGAACAGGATGTGCCAACCGTAAGTCGGGACGAGCAGCGCCGCGATCGGGCCCGGCAGACCGCCGCCGAGCGTGACGCCGGTGAACATCAGGATGACCATCGTCGCGCGGAAGCGCTTCGGCGCGAACTCCGCGTTGAGCGCGATCGCGTTGGGCAGCACGCCGCCGATCCCGAAGCCCGCCAAGAAGCGCAGCACGATGAGCGTCTCGAGCGAGGTCGCGAAGAGTCCCGCGAGCGTGAAGACGCCGTACCAGAGCGCGCCGGTGATGATCGCGACCTTGCGGCCGAAGCGGTCGCCGATGTAGCCGAACAGCGGAGAGCCGATCAAGATCCCGACGAAGCTCGCCGAGAAGAGCGGCGCGAACGCCGCGCGGTTCTCGATGTGCCACACCTTCGCGAGCGACGGCGCGACGAAGGCCATCAGCCCGATGTCGAACCCGTCGGTCACCATGATCAGGAACGACCAGAGGACGAGCCGGAGGTGAAAGCCGCCGAGCTTCTGATGATCGACGAGTTCCGAGACGTTGACGGACCGGGATGGAGTCATGCGGTCACCTCGGCTCAGCCGTGGAACTTGTAGTCGACGCCGAGCTGGATCACGGTGTAGTGCGGGACCTCGGTGCCCTTGAACGGGTAGCCGTTGTCGGTCGCGACGAGGTTCCGGATCGCACCGCGCATCACGACGTCCTTCGTGATCACCTCGGTGAACCCGTATACCATCACGTTTGCGAACGTCGGCACGGGCGAGTTCATGTAGAAGTCGCTCGGACGTTCGTAGCTGACGAACGGGACGAAGCGGCGCTGGCCGAAGACCGGCGGGCGGAACATCAGCGAGTAATTCAGGATCGGGCGGTCACCGTAGTACGTCTGTCCCGCCGGGACGCCGGCCGCGACGGAGGCGAGCTGCGGGTGGATGACCTCGATCGCTTGGAACGACGCGATGAAGAGCGGGCCGACGCTCGTGAACGGGCCGAACCGGATGTTCCCGCCCAGGAAGTACCCGCCGTAGCCGAGGGGCTTGGTCTGGTTCGGATCGCCGTCGCCGGGGCAGCACATGCGGGTGCGGTGATAGTAGCCGGCGAGTCCCGTGAAGTAGCGATTGAACGTGTGCGAGATCCCGATGTTGGTGAAGTAGTCCTCGGTGATCCCCGGATAGATCTTCGCCGCATGCGGCGCCGGATAGACGCTGCCGAGCGTGTAGAACGTGTTGAGGTGGTTGAAGTACAGGCTGGTCCCGTTGTTGATCCTGTAGTCGACGTTGTAGTTCCACGCAACGTCGTTCGTCGTGCGCGTCGTCCCCTGCGGGTTCGACGCGTTGCCGTTCGTCGCCAGATACCACTGCGGCGTGACGTCGACGGTGAAGTTCTCGAGCGCGTCGTGCGCCGAGGCGGGGCCGGCGAAGCCGATGGCGGCGCACAGGGCGGCCAGGGCGAGAGCGGCACGTGTTCCGCGAGACCAAAGCTGCATAGCGGCCCAGGGTTGACGCAAGGAACTTTCTTTCCTCCGGATTGTGAACAGAATCTCCGGATATCGGGGAATTGCGCCGATATACGGGAAAAGATTCTTGACCAAAAACGGCACGCGCCGTACAGTCATTTCCACGGAGTGCGAAATCGGGAAAGTGAGTCCGAAAATCGGGAAAGAAAACGGCGACCAGCTTCGCACGGTCGCCCGTTCGGTTCAAGTCCTCGAACTGGTCGTCGCACGCGGGTCCGTCACGTTACGTGACGCGCAGCGTGAGCTCGGGCTCGGCCACACGGTCGCGCACCGCATCCTCCAAACCTGGACGCACCTGCAGTACCTGACGTTCGATTCGGAGCGGAAGATCTATCGGGCCGGGCTCAAGCTGCTCTGGACCGGGATGCGGGTCCGCGCCGCGCTCGACAACCCCGATCTCGACGCGCGGCTGCGCCGCATCGGCAGCGCGCTCGGGCTCACCGCCAACGTCGGCGTGCTGGACGGCCGTTTCGTGTTGCACGTCGCGCGGCACCAGACGCGTTATGCGCCGTTCCACGTCGAGATCGGCTCGTCGCTCCCCGCGCACGCGACCTCGCTCGGACGCATCCTTCTCGCGTTCCAGCCGCAGCGCGCGGTGCAGCGCCTCTACGGCGGCGAGCACCTCACCTCGTACACCGCGGCGACGATCTCCGATCTGCCGCTGCTCCTCGCCGACCTGCAGGCGATCCGCGAACGCGGTTACGCGGTCTCGTACGAGATGATCGAGGCGGGGACGGCGAGCATCGCCGTACCGCTACGCGAGCCCGGCGGGCGCGTCGTCGCCGCGATGAACGCCGTCGGCCCGAGCGCGTCGTTCGACGCCGACGAGGTGCGCGGGCGGATTCTGCCGACGATGCTCGAGGTCGCGGGCCCACCGGTCCAACTCCCGACGCTCCTCTCCGGCGATCTGGTTCCGACGGAGCGATGACGCGCACCGCGGGTGAGACCGACCCGCTCCTGCTCGACGGCGATCTGACGCCGCAGGAACGTGAGGTCCGCGCGCGCGTACGGAAGTTCGGCGAGACGATCGCGCTCCCGCTCGTCAACGCCCATTGGGAGCGCGCGGAATTTCCCGCGCAGCTGGTCCCCGCGCTCGCCGCACTCGGCGTCGCCGGCGGGACGATCGCCGGATACGGGTGCCCCGGTCTGAGCGCGACCGCAGCGGGCCTGGTGACGTGCGAGTTGGCGCGGATCGACGGCAGCGTGCAGACGATCTTCGGCGGGCACTCGAGCTTGGCGATGACGACGATCGCGCTGCTCGGCTCGGAGCAGCAGAAGCAGCGCTGGCTCCCCGCGATGGCGCGGATGGAACGGCTCGGCGCGTTCGCGGTGACCGAGCCCGAGCACGGCTCCGACGCGGTCGCGATGGAGACGCGCGCGCACCGCGAGGGGGCGAGCTGGGTGCTGCGCGGGCGCAAGCGCTGGATCGGCCTGGGGACGGTAGCGCAGCTCCCCATCGTGTGGGCGCGCGACGACGAGGGCGAGATCGGTGCGTTCGTCGTCGAGCTGCCGGCGGCGGGCTGGAGCGCGACGCCGATGACGGGGAAAGCCGCGCTGCGCGCGATCCCCAATGCCGAGATCGTGCTCGACGGCGTGCGCATCCCGCTGGAGAACCGGCTCGCGCACGCGAACACGTTTCGCGACGCGACGCGCGTCCTGACGCGCACCCGCTACAACGCCTCGTGGGCCGCTCTCGGCCATGCTCTCGCATCGTACGAGATCGCGCTCGACCACGTGCGCACGCGGCGCCAGTTCGGCAAACCGCTCGCCGCGTTCCAGCTCGTGCAGCACCGTCTCGCGACGATGCTCGCCGAGATCGCGGCGATGCAGCTGCTCTGCCTGCGGCTCAGCCAGCTCGTGGAGCGCGACGAGATCACCGCCGCGATGGGATCGCTCGCGAAGATGCACAACGCCGCGAAGGCGCGCAAGGTCGTCGCGGATGCGCGCGACCTCCTGGGCGGCGACGGGATCCTGCTCGAGCGCCACGTCGTGCGTCATCAGAGCGACATGGAAGCGATCTCGACCTACGAGGGGACCGACTTCATCCAGGGACTCATCGTCGGCCGCGAGCTGACCGGGATCTCCGCCTTTACCTAACCCCGCACGATCATGCCGACAGGGAGACGAGAACGACCGTGAACACGACCTCGCGCGACACGCGCGTCGAACGCCGCGAGAGCTGGCTGGAGATCGCGATCGACCGGCCGGAGAAGCTCAACGCGCTGCGCGAGCAGACCGCCGAGGAGATCCTCGCCGCGCTCGCCGACGCGGAAGCCGATCGCGCGATCCGCGCAGTGATCGTCTCGGGGGGCGCGAAGGCGTTCTGCACCGGGATCGACACGAGCGAGTTCGTCGTCGGACCCGACGAGAAGTTCGACTTCTACCGCGCGCGCAAGCGCTGGCGCAAGGCCCCGACGCTCTTCAAGACGTTTGCGGAGTTCACCAAGCCGATCGTCTGCGCCGTCGAAGGGTACGCGCTCGGCGGCGGCTTCGAGTTCGCGCTGGCGGCCGATCTGGTCGTCGCGGGCGCGGACGCGCAGTTCGGGCTCCCGGAGGCGAAGCTCGGGATGATGCCGGGCGGCGGCGGAACGCAGACGCTCACGCGTCTGGTCGGCAAGCCGCTGACGAAGGAGCTGATTTGGACCGGACGCCGTCTGCGAGCCGACGAGGCGCTCGCGCTGCGGATCGTCAACCACGTCGTCCCGGCCGGCACGGCCCTCGACAAAGCGCGCGAGCTGGCGGCGGCGATCGCGCAGAACGCACCGCTCGCCGTGATGATGAGCAAGGCCGCGATCGAACGCGGCGCCGACATGTCGCTCGCCAACGGCTGGGCGTACGAAGGCGATGCGTCGTTCCTGCTCTACTTCTCCGAAGATCGCGGCGAGGGGCTCGCCGCGTTCCGCGAGAAGCGTGCGCCCGCGTTCGAGGGCCGCTGATGCGCGAGGTCGCGATCGTCGCCTACGCCGAGACGCCGATCGACGTCAAGACGGGGCGCAGCGCCTACGATCTCGCCGGCGAGGCGTTTGCGGCGCTCCTCGCGTCGACCGGGGTGCCGAAGGCGGAGATCGACGGGCTGCACGTCGTCCTCCCGGTGAGCGAGGGGCAGAACCCGTTCTTCGCGGTCTACATGGCCGACGCGCTCGGGCTCTCGCCGACGTGGCTGCAGCTCGGCGCGCTCGGCGGCGCATCGGCGGTCGGCGGCGTCGCACGCGCGGCGAGCGCGGTGCGCGAAGGGCGCTGCAGCGTCGCGCTGGTGATCGGCGCCGACGCGCCTTCGACGGTCTGGCGCGCGAACTACGGCGCGTACCAACCGGAGTTTCAATCGCCGACGGGGATCGGCGGTCCGCCGGGGATGTTCGGCCTGCTCAGCAGCCGCTATCGCGCGCAGTACGAGCTCGACGAGGACGCGCTCGCGACGATCGCGATCACGCAGCGCGAGCACGCGCTGCTCAACGACAACGCCTGCCCGAAGCTGCGCAAGCCGCTCACGCGCGAGGAGTACCATGCCTCACGCGCCATCGCCGACCCGCTGCGGATGCTCGACAGCGTGATGTTCTGCGACGGCGCGAACGCGGTCCTGGTGACGACCGACGAGCACGCGGACCGGCTCGGGCTGCATAAGCGCGCCTACGTCGCCGGCTACGCCGAGATCACCAACTTCCAGGGCGACGAAGCGCTCCCCGATGTGACGCAGACCGGCTTCTCAATCGTCGCGCCGCGCGCGCTCGCCGAGGCGGGGATGCTCGGACCCGCCGAAGTGCGGATGTTCCACCCCTACGACGACTTCACGATCGCCGTGCTCATGCAGCTCGAGCAGATCGGCTTCTGCGCGCCGGGCGAGGGCTCGCGGTTCGTCCTCGAAACCGATCTCTCGTACCGCGGGGCGCTCCCGCTCAACACCGGCGGCGGGCAAATCTCGGCCGGACAACCGGGCCTCGCGAGCGGGGGCGTCAACGTCGTCGAGGCGGTGCGCCAGCTTTTCGGCGAGGCCGGTCCGCGTCAGGTCGACGATCCGCGCAACGCGATGGTGACGGGTCTGGGCGTCATCCCCTACGGCCGCAACTGGTCGGTCAGCAACGTCCTGGTCCTGCAAGGAGCGCGCGCGTGACCGAGACGGTCAAGAGCGTGATGCCGAAGATCGGCACGTTCGTCGACACGCAGCCGTTCTGGGACGCCGCGCGCGAACGGCGCCTGGTGCTGCAGTACTGCCGCGACACCGGCCGTTTCCAGCACTATCCGCGCCCGGTCAGCGTCTACACCGGGAGCCGGAACCTCGAATGGCGTGAGGTCTCGGGCGAAGGGACGGTCTTCGCGTGCACGATCATGCGCGTCCCCTCACCCGGCTACGCGGGCCCGCTGCCGTGCGCGGTCGCGACGATCGAGCTGCGCGAGGGCGTGCGCATCATCGCGCGCATCGTCGACTGCGAACCGGAGGCGGTGACGATCGGGATGCGCGTGCGCCTGGCGTGGGAGGAGCTCGGCGAGACGCATTACCCCGTCTTCAGGCCCGTCGGGGCACCGTGAAGACCGCGCAAGTCCTCGCCGCGATCGCACAGCGCTTCCCCGAGCGTGAGGCGCTCGTGTGCGGCGAGACGCGGATCACCTACCGCGCCTTCGCGCAGCGGGTCGACCGCATCGCCGCCGCGCTCGTCGCCCGCGGCGTCCGCGACGGCGAGCGCGTCGGCCTCTTGCTCGAGAACGGCACCACCTGGATCGAAGCGTTCGTCGCGATCGTCGCGACCGGGGCGATCGCCGTGCCGATCAGCACGCGGCTCTCACCCGCCGAGGTCACGTTCGTCGTCGGCGACGCGCAGCCGTGCGCGCTCGTCTTCGGCGAGAGCCATCGCGGGCACGTCGCGCACGCACTCGCCGGGACCGAGATCTTCGCGCTCGACGCCGCAGCGATCGAGATGATCGCTGCGGACGACGCGATCGTCGCCCCCCAGCCGCCGCTCGGGCCGATGCCCGACGATTGCATGATCATGTACACCTCGGGGACCTCGGGAACGCCGAAGGGCGCGATCGTCACCCACGCCAACCTGCTGCTGTTCGGCTTCGTGAGCGCCGCCGAATGGGGACTCACCGACGCGGACCGCTTCCTCGTGACGACGGCGTTCGCGCATCGCACCGCGGTCGCGCGGTTCTACAACGCGCTCACGCTCGGCGCGACGCTCGTCATCCTCGATCGCTTCGATCCCGCCGTCGCGCTCGAGACCATCGCGCGCGAACGCGTCACCGTCGCCGGGATCGTCCCGACGATCGCGCGGATGCTGCTCGCGCGGATCGAGTCCGGCGACCGGCGCTGCGAGACGTTGCGGACGATCGTCGCGACCGGCGAGGCGTTCCCGGTCGAGCTGAAGGAGCGCCTCTTCGCCGCGCTCCCCGGCGTCGCGCTCTACTCGTTCCTGGCGATGACCGAGGCCGGCGGGATCGGGACGCTGCGGCCGCAGGAGCAGATCGCGCACGCGGGCTCGGTCGGGCGTCCGTCGCTCGGCGTCGAGGTGCGGCTCGTCGACGACGACGGTGCCGAGGTCGGTGCCGGCGAGGTCGGCGAGATCACCGTGCGCTCCGGCGAGCCGGGCCGCTTTCTGACGATGCGCGGCTACTACAACCGTCCGGAGGAGACGGCGGCGGCACTGCGCGGCGGCTGGATGCACACCGGCGATCTCGGGCGCTTCGACGACGAGGGTTATCTCTACGTCGTCGACCGCAAGAAGGACATGATCCTCAGCGGCGGGCTCAACGTCTACTCCAAAGAGGTCGAGCGCGCGCTGCTGAGTCATCCCGCCGTCGCCGACGCGGCGGTCGTCGGGATGCCCGACCCCGTCTTCGGCGAGGCGGTCCTGGCATTCGTCGAACTCGTCGACGGGCTCGCGGCGAGCGAAGCCGAGTTGATCGACCACTGCCGCGAGCGCATCGCCAGCTACAAGAAGCCGAAGAAGATCGTCTTCGGTGAGGCGCTCCCGCGCAACGCCCAGGGGAAGATCCTCAAACGCCTGCTGCGTGAGGGGATCTTGTGTCACCCTGAGCTTGTCGAAGGGGCGGACCAGGCTTAGTCCGCGATCCCCAGCTCGCGGCGCACGAGCTTCGTGCCCTCGACGAGGGCGCGAAGCTTGGCGAACGCCGTCTCGCGCGGGAGGTACTTCATCCCGCAGTCGGGCGCGAGCACGAGGCGCTCCGGGGAGATGTGCGCCAACGCCTTGCGAATCTGCGCGGCGACGGCTTCCGGCGTTTCGACGGGGGCTGCGTCGTCGAGGTCGAGGACGCCGAGGATCACCGTCTTGTGCGGCAGGGTCTCGAGGATTTTCAGATCGACCTGCTGCTGCATCGACTCCATCGCGATCTGCTGCACGCGCGTGCCGTCGAGCGGGGCGATGAAGGGATAGCCGTCGGGACGCGCGTGGACGACGTGCGCGTAGCCGAAGCAGGTGTGCAGCACGGTGACGCCGTCGATCCCCTCGAGGGCGCGATCGATCGCGGCGAGCGCGTACTTCTGCGCCTCCTCGGAGCGCGCTTGGAGGTAGGGCTCGTCGATCTGCACGACGTCCGCGCCGGCGGCGCGCAGCTCGCGCAGTTCCTCGTTCACCGCGACGGCGAAATCCATCGCGACCGCGGCGAGATCGGGATAGAAGTCGTTCTGCGCCTGCTGCGTCATCGTGAACGGACCGGGGACCGTGATCTTGATCGGCCGGCCGGTGTTCGCGCGCAGAAACTGGACGTCGCGCACCATGACCGCTTCGCGGCGGCGGATCTTCCCGGTGATGCGCGGGACGGGGTTCGCGTGGCCGGTGCGGTCGAGCGCGGTGCCCGGGTCGTCGAGGTCGATGCCGTCGAGCGCGGTCGCGAAGCGGTTGGAGTAGCTTTCGCGGCGGACCTCGCCGTCGCTGATGATGTCGATCCCGGCGCGCTCCATGTCGCGGATCGCGATCAGCGTCGCGTCGTCCTGCGCCTGTTCGAGGAAGCGCTCGGGGACGCGCCAGATCTCCTTCGCCCGCACGCGAGGCGGGAGACGGCTGGCGAGCATCGCGTGGTCGACGAGCCATTCCGGCTGCGGATAGCTGCCGACGACGGTCGTGCGGAGCGGCGCGAGGATCGCGGAGGGCGACGAGATCACAGAAGACATCGGCATCCGTACTGAGACGTCGCGGGCACGAACTCCCGCCGCCCTCGGCGAGCGGTGCGACCGGCACGGGTCACGCGGTCCCTCACACGACGTCGCCGACCGGATGCACCTCGAACTCCGCCGTCAGCGCGCGCAGAGCGCGCAGCACCGTCTCGAGCTTGACCGCGAGCGGCAGGTTCATCGCGGGGAAGAAGCCGAGCTCGGGGCAGTCCTCGGCGCAGAGGAAATCGAGCGGGTGCAGCAGGATCGAGGGCTCCGTCCCGGTGAGCTTGCACGCCCGCAAGGCGCCGCGGAAGTAGTGCATCGCCAGGCGCGGCGAGACCGCCGCGATGTAGAGCACGTAGCTGATGTGGATCGGCAACCGCAGCCCGGGGAACGTGGTGACGGGGACCTCCGCGATCGACGTGTCGCCGACGCGCACGCGGTGCCGCCGGTTGGGGAGAAAGCCGTCGCTGAACTGGCCGAAGAGGTCGTGCCGTTCGCGCATCTCCGCGGCGCCCAGCTTCGCCGTGCGGAAATAGTACGCGCGGGCGAACGGACCGATGAACGTCGGGAGCGACGAGGCGTCGTACGCATAGCCGCGCCGCACGAGCGTCGCGAGCATCGTCTGCGAGCGCACGAAGCCGGGGCCGCGAAAGCCGCGCGGAAGCCGTCCCGTCGCGCAGGCGATGCTCTCCTCGGCGAGCGCGAACTCCTCGTCGATCGCGCGCTCGTCGCGGCGGTGCATCCACGGCTCGTGGTAGTGCGAGTGGTTGCCGATCTCGTGCCCCGCCGCGGCGATCGACGCGAGCGCGTCGGCGTGCCGCGGCAGAGCCGCGTCCTGACCGACGATGAAGAAGGTGATCCGCAGGCGCTCGCGCGCCAGGATCTCGAGGACGCGCGGGACGAGGACGTCGAGATACGAGGGGAACTCTTTCCACGCCGGGTCGCCGTGCGTCTTGAGGTACGACCACTTGTTGTCCAGGTCGAGCGAGAGCGCGGCCTTCACGCGATCGCTCCGACGCGCGCGGGCGTCCGCGCCAGCAGCTCCGCGGAGACTTCGTGCGCGAGCTTGACCGTCTCGTTCACGTTCAGCGTCCCGTTGACGATGTGCGCGCTGCTCGCGACGAACAACGCGGGGATCGTCGTGCGCACCGGCGGCAGCCGCTCCGAGTAGTCGAGCGTCGGCACCGGGAAGACTTGCCGCACCCGCGAGACGCGGAACGCGCGCACGGAGCGCCGCGAGAAGCGCGGGTGCATCCGTTCGAGCGCGGCGAGGAACGCGTCCTCGATCTCGCGGTCGCTCGCGAGGAGCGCAGGGTCGTCGGGGGCGACGTACTTGGGAAGATAGACGAGCGACGCGCCGCCGAACGCCGCGCGGTCGACGAGCGCGCTCATCTCGATCACCGCGGTGAAGGGGATCGAGGCGTCGGCGATGTTGGTGATGTAGTGCGGTGAGAGCGGCTCGTCGAGCAGCAGCGAGGCGCAGACGATCCCCTGATACTCGACGCCGGCGCCGAGCGCGAGCTCCGCGGGGCTGAGCGCCGGGCAGAGCCGTGCGGCGAGCGGCGCCGCGAGCGTCACGAGCGCGCGGTCGAACGCGCCGCGGCCGGCCTCGGTCACGATTGCGACGCCCTCCGGCGCCGGTTCGACGCGCTCGATTCGGCACGACGTCCGCAGCTCGACGCCCAGGCGCGCGAGCCGTTCCTCGAAGCGCCGCAGTACGCGGTCGTAGCCCCCCGGGACGTAGCCGAACGACTCGCGCTTGCCGCCCCCGCGCCGCGCGCCGTACATCCGCGCGATGATCGCCCAGATGAACGCCGCCGACGCGCGCTCCGCGTAGGGGCCGAGCTTCGCGCGGAGCAGCGGGAGCCAGATCCGTTCCACCGTCGCGCGCCCGCAGCGGCGCGTCAGCCACGCGACCGCCGTGACGCGCTCGAGCGGGCGCCAGTCGGTGATCCGCGAGGCCTGCACGATCGTCGCGGCGAGCCGCGCCTTCTGCATCGGCGAGAGCGGCGGGAAGGCCGCGAAGTCGCGAACGCTCGAGAACGGGTGCAGCGTCCCCTCGACGTAGAATCCGGTGCGCGTCGTCTCCCAGCGGATCTCCTCGTCGAGGTCGAGCTCGCGCAGCAGCCCGCGCAGCGCATCGTCGGAGCGCAGCGTGACGTGATAGTGACGGTCCCAGACGACCTCGCCGAGCTGCCAGGGCGCGGCGAGGCCGCCGCAGCGCGGCGCCGCCTCGAAGACGGTGACGCGGTGTCCCGCCTTCGCAGCGTCCCACGCCGCGGTCAGCCCGAGCATCCCACCGCCCACGATCCCCAGGCGCATCAGTTCCTCGCCGGCGCCAGCTCGACGACCTCGAAGCCGCGCACCTCGTAGCGCGCCGCGCACGACGGGCAGACCGCGACGACGGCGACGCCGGGATCGGCGTCGACCGAAAGACGCATCCCGCACGCGCAGACGCTCCCGATCACGCGCGCCGGATTGCCGACGACGAGCGCGAAGTCGGGGACGTCGCGCGTCACGACCGCCCCCATCCCGACCATCGCGAAGCGGCCGATCGTCAAGCCGCAGCCGATCGTCGCCTGCGCGCCGATCGTCGCGCCTTCGCGGACCAACGTCGGCAGCGTCGTCTCGTCGGGGTCGGAGCTGCGGAGCCGGCGCAGGTCGGGCGTCGTCGCGCGCGGGAAGCGGTCGTTGGTGAAGACCGTCCCCGCCGAGATCATCACGCCGCGCTCGATCGTGACGCCGGTGCAGATGTAGACGTAAGCGTTGATCTTGACCCGGTCGCCGATCGTGACGCCGTACGCGATGTAACTCTTCTCCCCGACGATGCACTCGCTCCCGATCCGGGTCGAGAAGCGGACGTGGACGTTGTCCCAGATCGCCGTGTTGCGGCCGATCGTGACCTCCGGCTCGATGATCGCCGTGGGATGGACGGCCATCGTTACAGCGCCCCGAGCGCCGGAGCGGCGGAGAGCGCGGTTTCGATCCGCTCGATCCGGCTCTCGATCCGCTCCCAGCGCGCGCACTCGAGTGCCGCGTACGCGGCCTGGATCACCTCGACCGAGGCGAGCGCATCGCGCGGGGTGATGACGAGCTCCTCGTCGCCGGCGATCGCCGCGCAGAAGTTGCGCAGCTGGTCGCGGAAGGCCTGGACCTTGTCGTAGCCGTTGCCCAGAACGCGCCACGCCGCCTCGCCGCGGCGGCGGTACTTCGACTCCTTCCAACCGACCAGGATCGCGCCTTCGCTGCCGTAGACGCGCAGGTACGTCTCGAGCTCCTTGTCGATGCTCCAGGAAAGGTCGGAGGACCCCATGACCCCGTCCTCGTTGTGCACGAAGAGCCGGACGGTGTCCTCGACCGGAAGGTTCTGCAGGCGGCGGCCCTCGACGATCTGGACGTCGCGCAAGCACCCCAGGAAGTAGCGCAGAACGTCGACGGCGTGCGTCCCGTTGTCGATCAGCACGCCGCCGCCGCTGATCGCGGCGTTCGCGTTCCAGCGCGCGCGCATGTCGACGCGCGAGGTGAAGGCGTTCTCGACGAAGACGAGCTCGCCGATCGCGCCCTCGCCGACGAGCGCCCGCGCGCGCCGCACGTCCTCGACGTAGCGGAACTTCGAGGCCATCGTGAAACGCGTCCCGCTGCGCTGCGCGGCGTCGATCATGCGGTGCGCGGAGGCGACGTTGGTCGCCAGCGGCTTCTCGCACAGCACGTGCTTGCCGGCATCGAGCAGCAAGCACGTGATCGCCTCGTGCGAGGCCGGCGGCGTGCAGACGACCGCCGCGTCGAAGCAACCCGCCGCGAGCAGATCCTCGACCGCCTCGAAGGCACGGCAGCCGACGCGCCGTCCGAACTCCTCGGCG
>Ga0310811_10006611_pt1 | contig 14823 bp, 14 predicted proteins | sample YCmetagenome_FD_207642 | JGI IMG/M metagenome (GOLD analysis project Ga0310811, IMG submission 207642) | Soil microbial communities from experimental microcosm in Duke University, North Carolina, United States - YC | ecosystem: Engineered > Artificial ecosystem > Soil microcosm > Unclassified ...
TTTCATCGCTTGTTTCGAGGCCCGGCGACATCTCGATCAGCTTCATCAACTGTGCCGGCAAGCAAAAGTGCATGCCGACGAAGCGATCCGGCCTGCCCGATCCGCCCGCGATTTCGGTGATCGAAATTGTCGACGTATTGGACGCGAAGATCGTGCCGGCGCCGCAGATCTTGTCGAGCGCAGAAAACAATTCATGCTTCACGCGCAGATCCTCGAATACAGCTTCGATCACCACGTCGCTCGAAGCGAGGTCTTCCAGCTTCGTCGTTGACGACCAGCGGCCAAGAATCGCGTTGACGTCCGCCGCGCTGAGCTTGCCTCGCGCGACCGACTTCTGCAGAAACGCTTCCGTCTGCGCGCGCGCGCGATCGAGCGCGTCTTTTCGCGTGTCGAATACGATGGTGCGAAATCCGGCGCGCGCCGCGACAATCGCGATGCCGGTGCCCATCGTGCCGCTGCCCGCGACGGCTACTGTCTTAACTTTCGTCATGTCTATCCCCCTCCTTGGGTGTCAGCGGTCGCCAAACCGCGGTTTGCGCTTTTCGATGAACGCCTGCATGCCTTCTTCGGCGTCGGCTGACTGGAACGCCAGAGTCGACAGATCGGCCTCAACGCGAAGCCCCTCTTCCAGCGATACGTCACACGCGCGCAGCACCGCTTGCCGCGCGAGCATCGACGCGATCCTGCTGTAGCCAACGAAGGACGTGCAGAAGTCCAGTCCGATCTGCTGGGGGTCACCGTCGTCAACGACGCGGTTCACGAGGCCGATGCGCTCCGCTTCAAGAGCATCCACCGTCCTGCCAGACATGATCAACTCGAGGGCTCGCGCGGGCCCCACCACGCGCGGCAGACGTTGCGTGCCGCCATATCCCGGCACGAGGCCCAGCTTGATTTCCGGTAGCCCCATCTTCGCCGACGAAGTCGCAATACGAAACGTGCACGCGAGCGCCAGTTCGAGGCCACCGCCGAACGCATAGCCCTTGATCACGGCCACCGACGGAATCAGCAACTGGTCGAGCTTGCGGAAAACCGATTGCCCGAACACCGCCCCTTCCCTCTGCGCGACCATGTCTCGCCCGATCAACTCCTTGATGTCCGCACCGGCGCAAAAAGCCTTGCCGCCTCGCCCGGATATGACAAGCGCTCGCGCACCGGACGCCTTAACTTCGTCGAAGGCAACCGAGATTTCGCGCAGCACTTCGAAGCTCAGCGCATTGAGCGCTTCAGGTCGGTTCAATGTGACGAAGGCGAGATCGTCGCGGAATGAAAGCTCGACGCTCATCGATCGCCCTCCTCAATGACCGAAGCGGCTGGGGTCGGGCTTCCGGCGGGCGGCGAACGCCTGCGCGACTTCCTCCTGCTCTTCGCTGCCGAGGTAGGCGCGTAGCAGCAAGTCGTGCGTTACCCGCGACAGACCAGACACGCCGCCATGCCGCGCATTAAACGCACCCTTGATCGATGCGAGCGCGAACGCACCGCGTTCAGCGATTTCAAGCGCATATTGCTTCGTTGCACTCTTCAGTTCGTCATCCGGAACGACCTTGTTGATCAGGCCCATCTCGAGCGCTTCGCGCGCGGTCATCTTCTGGTTGCGAAACCAGATTTCCTTCGCGCGCTTCTTGCCGACGAGATCTTCGAGGTACCACGTGCCGTATCCGGCGTCGAAGCTTCCGACCATCGGACCGACCTGGCGAAAGATCGCACTCTCCTTCGCAATCGTCAGATCGCAGACGACCTGCAGCACGTTTCCGCCGCCCACCGCGAAGCCATTGACGGACGCCACCACTGGTTTCTGCAGTCGGTCAATGCTTTCGTACATTTCCAGGACCGGCAGCACGCCGGCATAGAGCTTCGAATCCTGCATGCCGTCCTTGCGCCCGCCGGTACAGAAGAACTTTTCGCCGGCGCCAGTCACCACGATCACTCGCGTGCGTGTCTCACGACGGATCTCGTTAATACAGTCTCGAATTTCATGGCACATACGTTCGGTGAACATGTTGCCGTCTTCCGGGCGGTTCAGCGTGATGGTCCCAATCGGGCCATCTTCTTCATACAGAATCTCTTCGTAAGCCATCAAAGCCTCCATCAAATTATGTGTTCGGCGACGAGACGAGCCACGTCTTCTTCGGCAAAACCGAGTCGCCGTCGCAATACGTCTTCCGTATTACAGCCCAACTCCGGCGGCGGCAACCTGTGCACGTTGCTCTCTCCATCGAAGCGAATGCCGAGGCCCACTTGCGGAATGCGTCCGGCCCCGCCCTCGACCGCGTAAAACATGCGCTTTTCGCGCAACACGTCATCCGCGACGACCTGGTCGACGCGATTGATCGGGCCGGCTGGAATCCGATGCTGCGCGAACAGCGACAGCCAGTCCGCCCGTTCGCGAGTGCTCAGGACGCGGCTCACCTCGGCGACAATCTGCGTGCGTTGCTCCCTGCGCATCGCGTTGGTCGCGAATTCGTCGCGCTCGCCGTATTCGGGACGCTCCACTGCGCGCCAGAACCGGCGCCAGATCGCATCGTTGCCTAGCCCCAGCGTAATCGGCTCATCGGCGGTATCGAACACCTGGTAGATCGCGATTACGGAATCACGTCCGCCCGAGCGAGTGACCGGCTCACCCGAGCCGAGATAAGGCACGATTCGCGGCGACATGAACCGGACCATGCTTTCGACCATCGATACGTCAATCGCGCGGCCGACGCCGGTCCGTTGACGCTCGATAATCGCGGCGAGCGTCGCAAGCGCCACGTCCTGGCCCGCGAGCAGATCCGCGGCCGGCGTGCCGACCTTCTGCGGACCGGCGTCCGGCTCGCCCGTGAGATCCATCACGCTCGAATAGCCTTCCGCGATCAGGTCATAGCACGGCGAATCTGCGCGAGACCCGGTCAGTCCGAAGCCGGTGAGCGAAACGTGAATCAGCTTTTCGTTGATCGACCGCAGCCGTGCCGCGTCGAGGCCCAGCTTCGTCTGAACGCCGTCGACCATGTTCAGCACGATCACGTCACTGTCCGCGACGAGGCGATCGACGATCGCGCGACCCTCCGGGTGACGAACGTCGAGCGTCATGCTTTCCTTGTTGCGGTTAACGCTTGCGAACCACAGCGACTGCCCGCCGAGAAACGGCGGCCCCCAGGCTCGCGTGTCATCTCCCGCATCGGGCTTTTCGATCTTCAGCACCTGTGCGCCCAGATCGGCAAGCAGTTGCGTCGCATAAGGCCCGGCCACCGATGTCGTCAGATCGAGCACGCGGATCCCTTTCAGCAAGTTCAGGCTGCTTTGTTCCTGCTGCAGTGGAAGCGAGTCAAGTTGCTTCATGTTCAGTCATCTTAAATAAGCGAATTACAGGTGATACGCGTTCCCACCCTGCCTCTCGTCAGGCGTCCAGGAGGAGCGGACGATTCGCCGTTTCGCGCATCAGCACTGACGCCACGAATGCGACACCGGTCGCAACCATCACGAAGAATGCCGGCGATGCGGGGTTTCCGGTGCTGGCAACGAGCCACGTCGCGATATAGCCCGCCGAGCCGCCTGCAAGAATTGACGCGATGTTGTAGCCGAGTGCGAAGCCGCTGACGCGCATCGAGGCCGGCAGTGTTTCGGCGAGCGTCGCGAGGAGATTCGCCAGATAGCAGGCGGTAATCTGGCCAAGAGCCAGTTGCACGGCGATGCCGACGCCTGCACTATGCGTAGCTAGCTTGAAGAGCGGATACGAACCGACCACGAACACACCGTTCACGACAATCATGATGATCTTTCTGCCGAACCGGTCGGAAAGCATCGACCAGAACGGCATTGAGATAGCAGCCAGCACGAGCGTCGCTGTCGTCGACCATGCGGCGGTCTTCGCGTCGACCACGTGCTGCGTCTGCAGCAGCGTGCTCATGTACGTGAACACCGTCCAGTAACTCGCATTCGACGTCAGCGCCAGCGCAATCACCACGAGCACCGCCGTCGGACGCGCCTTCAGCACGCCCAGCGCCGGTGCGCGCTTGATTTCCTTGTCCTTCGAGATTTCCTCGAACGCGATCGACTCTTCCATCCGCAAGCGGATGATCAGCGCGATGATGCCGAGCGGCAACGAGATCAGGAACGGAATGCGCCATCCCCATGAGGCGAAGTCCGCATCGACGACGAGCGCGCGCGTGAGCGCCACAGTGAACGAAGCAAGTAACGTCCCGGTCACGGTACCGAGGTTGACAAAGCCAGTCAGATAGCCGCGGCGTCTGACCGGAGATTGCTCGGCCACGTAGGACGCGGCGGTTCCCAGTTCGCCGCCTGCAGAAAACGCCTGAACACAACGCAATAGCACAAGCACCGCGGGCGCCACGACGCCGATCGCGTCGTAAGACGGAATCAGGCCGAGCACCACACTCGCGATGACCATTCCAGCCACTGACAGCGTCAACGCGCGGCGCCGCCCGAACTTGTCCGCAAGATGCCCGATCACGATGCCGCCGAATGGCCGCAGGAAGAACGACGCGGCAAAAATCGCGAACGTCGACAGCAGCCCGGCGGTCGGATCGGACTTCGGGAAAAAGACCTGCGCGATCGTCGTCGCGAGAAACGCGTAGATCGTGAAGTCGTAGTATTCGATCGCCGTGCCGATGCCCGCGCCGATCACGATGCGGCGCCGGCGCGCCGGATCGTGAACGATGCTCTGCTCGATCTGATGCTCCGCACGCGCTCCAATCGAATCATTCAATGTACTCATACCCGTCTCCACATTCCTGGCGTAATAACGCCGTTTGTCGATATTCTTATCAAAGTGCGCCTGTAATATTGGGCGCCCGGACTGCTCACATCAAGCCGTCAAGCCCTTATTTCACCGCTGCGACTTCGTCGCCTGCTGCCGCCCGATACTCAACCACGCCTTTTTCCAGCAGTTGCTCGACTTCGTCCTCGCTCATTCCGAGTTCACCTTCGAGAATCTCGCGCGTATGCTGGCCGAGCCGCGGCGCCGCCGGTCCGACGACCGGTGGCGTTTCGGAGAAGCGCAGGCCCGACGTCACCACCGGATAGCGGCCGTACATCGGATGCTCGACGTGCGCAACCTGGTTCAGGTGTCTGACCTGCGGGTCCTCGAACACCTCGTTCATCTTGTTGATCGGGGCGACCGGCGCGCCCGTCGCGGACAGCACGTCGACCCAGTGGCTCGTCTTCTGCGTGCGCGTAATGGCGCTGATCATCCCGACGAGTTCAGGCTTGTGCTTGACCCGGCCGCCATTGGTCAGAAAGCGCGGATCCTCTCCCCATTCCGGCTTGCCGAGCGCATCACACATCTTGCGGAACAGCTTGTCGTTCGGCGAGCCCATCAGCACCCAGCCGTCTTCGGTCGGGAAGGCCTGATAGGGCGCGACGTTCGCGTGTCCCGAGCCCTGAGGCTTCGCAATGCTGCCGCCGATCAGGTATTCGCTCGCGACGTTGATCAGAATTGCCAGTTCGGTGCTGAGGAGCGATGCATCGACGCGCTGGCCCTCGCCGGTCAGCGTGCGGTGATGGAGAGCCGCCAGTACCCCGATCGCCGCGTGCAGACCGGTCGATACATCGATTAGCGCGACACCGGTCTTGACCGGCTCGCCGTCCGCGTTGCCGGTCACCCCCATCAGCCCGCCGAGCGCCGAGATCATCAGGTCGTAGCCCGGCCTGTCCTTATACGGCCCGCTCTGGCCGAACGCGGAAATCGCACAATAGATCAACCTAGGGTTGGTCTTCTTCAGCTCTTCGTAACCGAGGCCGAGACGATCCATCACACCGGGGCGAAAACTCTCGACGACGACATCCGCGTCCCCGATCAAACTCTTCGCGATCGCGACGCCTTCCGGCGTCTGCAGATCGATCGCGACGCTTCGCCGGTTGCGGTTCAGTCCGAGAAAATACGAACTGACTTCACCAACGAACGGAGGGCCCCAGCCGCGGCTGTCGTCGCCGCTGCCAGGGCGCTCGATCTTCACCACGTCTGCACCGAGATCGCCGAGTATCGACGTCGAGTACGGGCCCGCCACCACGCGCGTGAAATCGATCACGCGCAGTCCTTTCAAGCTGGTTTTCTGATTCATCATGTATTACCGGGTTATCTGTCTGCAATTCGTTACGGGCCGCGACACCGGTCAGCCCGCCAGTTCGCCGCTCGTGTCGACAAAGCGCCGCAAGATCGACAATTCGTCCGAAGTCGGCACAGCCGTGATCGGCCATGACGCGTCTCGCAACACAAAGCCAGTGTTTTCGATAACGTCGCGAGGGTCGACGCCGGGATGAATGGAACGAACCTGCATGCACTTCTCTTTATCGAATTCGAACGTGACCAGCGGCGTCACGCACAACACCGGGCCTTCGGTCATGATGCCGAGCTTCTCGCGCTCGCCCGGGCCGCCCAGATGGCCGGCTGCGGTCAGGAATTCGACGTTGTCGACGAAAGTCCGGCGCGTGTGCGCTGCGCTGAACAGCAGGATTCGCTTCGACACTACCGCAAACGACGTGTTCGCCAGGCCCGGACCGCGAAAGCGCGGATGGCCGTCGGCGTCATAGCCGGTGCCTGTCAGGTTGATGTTGCCGCGCCGGTCGATCTGCACGCCGCCGTAGAACATCACGTCGAGCCGGCCGTTTTCGGACATCTCAAACAGGTCATACGCAGTGCCAAGAGCCTCTGCGCCTTCGACCCAGCGACCGTCCGATGCCGATTGGTACAGGCGCTTCGGCTTCGGATTGACCACGCCCGCCGGCGTGATCAACGTGAGGTTCGGCGCATGCATTCTTTGCGCAAGCAGGCACGCAGCGACCGGCACGAGCGAACTCGCTCCCGTTACGGCAAGGTCGCCGTCGCGCAACTCGCGCGCAAGCAGCACCGTCATCAGTTCATCGTTGCTGAAGTCGCTCATCGGACCACCTCCGAAAGCGCAAGAATCCAGTTGGCGCCGCCGACAAGTTGCACGTACTCTTCGAGCGATTCGGGCTTGTCAACGTAGGGGCCGAGATAATCGCGACGCCATGTATCGACGCTCGCGCCTGCCTTGATGTATGCACCGATCCCCAGTTCGTCGTGAACGTGAATGCCGTGGCTGGAGCACGGATGTGCGCCGAACGGCGCTTCGACGACCGCATCGACCAGATAGCCTGGAATCGTGGTGCGATTCGGCTGCGCACGGATTTCGCTGTTGCCGATGATCCGGTCCACGGTGACGATCACGCGCTTCGACGCCTTCGCGAACAATGGGTCGCAAAACGACGTGCCGAGATTCCGCACATTCCCATAGATATCGGCTTCCTGTGCGTGCAACAGACACACGTCCGGCCGTAGCGCGACGGGCGCAACGACACCGGCATCGTTGCGCGGCGCCGCGGCGGACCGGCCAATGTCCGTGCCTTTGACCGACGTAACCGGATGCGAATCGAGGTGTTCAACGGTGGCCATCAGGCCGCCGAGGATGGTCGCCTCGTCGGCATCGACAATGCGCACACTGCCCTGCTGGGCCGCGCGGCGGAAGTTTGGCGCAAAGCCGAGATGCTCGAACGACACATGGCCGACGGTCGCCTGCGCGACACAGCCCGCGCCGATCAGCAGATCGACCACATAGCTCGACGGCGGGGCCGCGACGATCCGCAGATCTCTGACCTTCCTGCGCGCCAGCGCCCGGACTGCCGCGCACGGATTGTTATGGAACCACAGGCCGCCGAGCGCCACGAGTTGCCCGGGCCCGACGTGCGCAAGTGCGTCGTCAAGGCTGGTCAATTTGCTCCTCCGCGCCGGGGTATCCCGGTTCTCTTCTATGGCTGTCATCCTCATCAATTTAGACCATAATATGTTTGTTGAAACCATAATATGACTCATACGAAGCTGTGTCAAACTATTTTGGAAACCGGGAGAAGTGAAATGAAGCAAAGATCGTTGAAGGTTGAGCAATGCAAGCTGCCGATTCGCGGCGTGTTCCGCATCAGTCGCGGATCGAAGACGCTCGCCGAGTCGATCGTCGTGCGCATCGAGGAAGGGGGGATGGTCGGCAGCGGCGAATGCGTGCCGTACGGCCGCTATAACGAGAACATCGAGAGCGTCACGGCGCAGATCCGCGCTGCGACACCGGCCATCGAGGAAGGAATAGACCTGCAGAATCTGCAACGCCTGCTGCCGCCCGGATCGGCGCGCAACGCGATAGACTGCGCGCTATGGGATCTGCGCAGCCGGCTCACCGGCCGGACGGTGGCTTCGTTCGCAGGGCTCGGCGACAGGCTCGAGCCGGTGATTACAGCGTTCACGCTGAGCCTCGACGAGCCGCAGGCCATGGCGGAAAAAGCGCGCGAATTCGCACATATGCCGCTGCTGAAGTTGAAGCTGGGTGGCGACGGCGACCTCGAGCGCGTGCGCGCTGTGCGCCGCGCCGCGCCGAACGCACGCCTGATGGCAGACGCGAACGAGTCGTGGCGACCCGAACATCTGAACGCGTTCCTGCCTGAATTCGCAGAACTCGGCATGGAGTTGCTGGAACAGCCGCTGGCGGCTGGCGCCGACGACGTACTGGCCGGCTACGCAAGCCCGGTGCCGCTCGCCGCCGACGAGTCATGCCGCGATCTGCGCTCGATCGCCGATATCCGTTCGAAGTATGCGTTCGCGAACATCAAGCTCGACAAGACTGGTGGCCTGACCGAGGCACTGGCGCTGGCCGACGCCGCGCGCGCCGCCGACATGAAGCTAATGGTCGGCTGCATGGTCGCGTCATCGCTGTCGATGGCACCGGGCATCGTGCTCGCACAGAATGCGAACGTCGTGCATCTGGACGGTCCGCTGCTGCTCGCGCGCGACTGCGAGCCGACGCTGCGCTACGAAGGTGCGACGCTCTTTCCGGACGGGAAGGTCTGGTCAATCTAGGGTTTGCAGGACCCCGTCGCCGGACCTGCATCGTGTGGCCCGCAGGCTTTTACTCGAAGTAGCTCAACCGGCGGGAGATCTCCCGGCCGGTCGCCGTGACCGCGTCGATGAGTTCCGCAACGCGCTTCGGGTCGCTCACGCGCGAGCGCAACACCGGAATGCTGACTGCGGCGATGACCTGCCGTGTGTGGTCGCGAATCGGTGCCGCGACGGCCCACACGTCGCGCTCGGTAAACTCGTCGTTGATGGCGTAGCCCTTTTCGCGCACCTCCGCGAGCAGCGCGAGGAACGCCTTCGGACTCGCCAGCACCGACGCCTCGCCCGGGCGCCATTGCGCCGGCGACGGCAACAGCCCTTCCAGCTGGTTCGGGGGTAGCCACGCGAGCAACACCTGCCCCGACGCGCGGCCGTCCCACGGTGGGCGCCGGTATCCGATCGGGCTGAATATCCTGATCGTCTGGTTCGTCACGCGACGATCGACGAACACGACATCGTTATCGATAAGCACCGTCAACTGGACGTTCTCGCCGGTCCGGTCGCGCAAGTCGTCGAGCGGCTCGCTCGCGCCCGAGATCAGGTCGTTGCCCTGCACCGCCGCGGCCGCGAGCCGGACGATCTCGACGAACGGCGAGTACTTCCCGGTCCGCGTGTCCAGCCTCACAAACCCTTTGCTTTCCAGCGCGTCCAGGATGCGGCGCACAGTGCTCGGCGCAAGACCCAGTCTCCCCGTGATGTCCGACACCGTCAGCGCAGGCTCGTCGGTGGAAAACACCTTCAGGACATCGAGCATACGTTCTGCTGAGCGCAACGTTTGTCCTGTTGCGAGTTTAGGCACGTCTTTCCTCCTCCGTCTTCGATAGCGAATCTGATCCCGGCGCACGCATCGTCGCGCACCGGTTTATGGTATATTTAACCATATAATGAAAATCGTCGTTAGAGATGAACGATCCGATCAGGAGATTCCCATGCGTTTGAGCAACAAAGTGGTAGTGGTAACGGGCGCCGCGTCCGGCATTGGACGCGCAATCAGTTTGCGGCTGGCGGCGGAAGGCGCGACGGTGATCGCGACCGACCTGAACGCCGAAGGCGGCACAGGCGTCATTGAAGAGATCAGGAGCAATGGAGGGAAAGCAGCGTTCATGACGCTCGATACCACTTCAGAAGAGCAGTGGCGCGAAGTGGCAGCGTGGACAGTCGAACAGCACGCAACGCCGGACATACTGGTAAATAATGCCGGAGTATATCTTATCCGTCCCCTCGCCCATACGACGATAGCCGAGTGGGACCTGATGATGAACGTCAACGCGAAAGGCGTGTTTCTGGGCATGCGTACGTTCGCGCCGTTGATGGCCGCGAAGCGCCGCGGATCGATCGTTAATATGTCGTCGACCAACGCGCTGACGGGTATCGCAGGCAGATCTGCGTATGCCGCGAGTAAGGCCGCAGTCCGGATCATGAGCCGCACCATTGCGATCGAATACGCGTTCGATCAGGTACGGGTCAACGCAGTGTTTCCGGGCTTCGTCAGGACGGCTATTGCCGAATACGGTGCGAAAAGGGCGGGTGCGACGGTTGACGATCTCGGCAGGATGGTCAGCCCGCTCGGCCGCATCGCCGAGCCGGAGGACGTTGCGAACACCGTTCTGTTCCTCGCATCCGACGAGGCGCGCCACATCACCGGTGCGGAGTTCGTCGTGGACGGCGGCCTGACCGCCAGCCCCAACAGCCCGACGCACATTAGCGCGCTTGAACTCGCGGAGTCATGAAATGACCTTGAATAACGAGTCGAATACCGACGTCAACCTGTTCATCGACGGCCAGTGGGCGCCCGGTTCCGGCGGCCTTTGGCTCGCGAACCACAATCCGGCGACACTGGAAGTCATCGGCCGTGTCGCGGTTGCCAGCGAAGCCGATCTCGAACGTGCGGCCAATGCGGTGGCGCGCGCGTTCAAGACATGGAGCCGCACACCTGCCCTCGAGCGCTCGAACATACTGCGCCGAGCCGCCGTGCTCTTTCGTGAGCGCGCGGACGAAATCAGCCGGGCGATGACCGTCGAGCAGGGCAAGCCGCTCGCCGAATCGCGTCTCGAAGCGGAACTCGCCGCGCAGATCATCGACTGGTTCGCGGAAGAAGGCCGCCGCACTTACGGCCGGATCGTGCCGGGCAGGCAGCCGAATATCCAGCAGCAGGTCATTCAGGTACCGGTCGGTCCGGTGGCCTCGTTCGCGCCGTGGAATTTTCCGCTGACACAAGTGGCGCGAAAAATCTCGGCGGCGCTCGCATCCGGCTGCACGATCGTCGTGAAGCCGCCTGAGGAGGCGCCGATCTGCACGTCGGAACTCGTGCAATGCTTCGCTGATGCGGGTGTGCCCGAAGGCGTCGTGAACATGGTGTTCGGCGTGCCCGCCGACATCTCGTCGTATCTGGTTCCACATCCGGCAATCAGGAAGATTTCGTTTACCGGCTCGGTGCCGGTCGGCAAGCAGTTGGCGTCGCTCGCCGGCCAGCACATGAAGCGCGTGACGATGGAACTGGGCGGCCATGCGCCGGTCATCGTCACGCCGAGCGCCAGCCTGCAGGCCGCAGCGAAAACCATCGTACAGGCGAAGTATGCTAACTGCGGGCAAGTCTGCATTTCGCCAACGCGTATCCTCGTCGCCGATTCCGTCTACGACCGCTTCGTCGCCGAATTTCTCGACAATGTGCGCAACGTCACAGTCGGCGACGGTCTGCTTCCCGGCACAACGATGGGGCCGCTCAACAACGAGCGCCGGCTGTCCGCGATGCTGCGGCTCGTCGACGACGTGCGCGAGAACGGCGGTGAAGTGCTCGCGGGCGGCAACAGAATCGACCGTCCCGGTTACTTCTTCGAACCAACCGTTGTGGCGCAGCCGAGCCTTCAAAGCGCGCTGATGAACGAAGAGCCGTTCGGTCCGGTCGCGATCCTGCTGCGCTACAAGGAGCTGGACGATGCGATCGAAGAAGCGAACCGTCTGCCGTTCGGGCTCGCGGCCTATGCCTTCAGCGACTCGGCGAACGACATTGCGCGCATTACCGCGGGCGTGAAGACCGGCATGCTGGGCATCAACCACACTGCCATTTCGTTCGCAGAAACGCCATTTGGCGGCGTAAAAGACAGCGGCTACGGGTCGGACGGCGGGCTCGAAGCGATGCGAGGGTATCTGCAGCCGGAACTGGTGACGATCGCCACGCTGTGACGGCGCTTGCCACCTCCGGGACCGAAACGGCGGTGGCTTCATCTCATCACCGACCATGGAAGAATCCCGTTCCCCCCGCATGAAAGCGCTGGAACTTCGGCAACTGCGCTATTTCGCGATCCTTGCCCGGGAACTGCATTTCGGCCGGGCTGCCGACGTTGCCTGCGTGACGCAGCCCGCACTGAGCCAGCAGATCGCGAAGCTCGAAGCGCTCGTCGGCATGCCGCTGTTCACCCGCGATACGCGCGGCGTCACGCTGACGCCCGCCGGCGATGCTCTGCGCGACGGCGTCGAGCAGGTATTCGCGCAACTGGACCTCGCGCTGCGCACGGCACGCGAGACGGCGAAGGGCCAGGGCTTCACGCTATCGATCGGGCTGGTCGAATACACGAATCTGCCGTTCGTGCCGCCCGCGCTGATCCGGCTACAGGCGCTATATCCCGACGTCGCGATCGTACGGCGCGAAATGAACGCACGACGGCAATGGGCGGCGCTCGATTCAGACGAGATCGACGTGGGCTTTGGCGTGCCCGTCGAACAGCCGGTTAACGGTGCGCAGATCGGCTCGGAAGACCTGCTCGACTCCGGCTGGTGTCTGTTGATGCGCCGCGATCACCGGCTCGTGCGACGCACGCGGCTGCATGTCAATGAACTGGCGGCGGAGCGTCTCATTGTACCCGCGCGATCCGTCAACGAGCCGCTGTATGACTCGTTGCTCGCGCGCTTTGCCAGTGAGGGCGTGCGACCGAACATCGTGTACGAAACCACGCAATCCCAGGTCGGAATGACGCTGGTGGATCAGGGGCTTGGCTCGATGCTCAGCGCCGCGTACGTGTTTGCGTCGGTGCCGGAATCGCTCGTGTACTGCCCGGTCGACGGCTTCGATCCGCTCACCGTGAAGGTATTCTTTCGTGAAGGTGAAAGCAACCCGCTGGTGCTCGACTTCGTCGAACTCGCGATCGAGGAGGCGCGCCGCGCTCAGGCGGGCAGCAGTGCTCGCGCTGCCAGACGCGTGACCGATTAATCACTTCTCCGACCTGTCCCGCGACCAAAATCGTGGCTTTCGTTTCTGCAGGAACGCATTGACGCCCTCATGCGACTCGTCGGTGCCGTAATACAGCGCGAGCGCCTGCATGCCAAGACCGCTGATGCCGCGGATCGAATCGGAGTCCGCATTGAACGACCGCTTCGCGATCGCAATCGCGGTCGGACTCAGCGCAAGTATCTCGTCGCACCACCGAGCGACTTCCGCATCGAGTTCCGACGCTGGCACCACCGCATTGACTAGCCCCATCGCGAGCGCCTGCGCGGCGGTGTAGCGGCGACACAGAAACCAGATCTCCCGCGCCTTCTTTTCGCCGACGACGCGCGCAAGAAACGCCGTTCCGAAGCCCGGATCGACCGACCCTACCTTCGGACCGACCTGCCCTAGCTGTGCAGTATCCGCGGCGATCGCGAGGTCGCAGCAGGTCACGAGCACGTTGCCGCCGCCAATCGCGTATCCGTTGACTCGCGCGATGACCGGCTTCGGCACTTCGCGAATCAGGCTCTGCAACTCCTCGACCGGCAGACCGATCACGCCGCGGCCGTCATAGCCACCGTCATGCGCGGATTGATCGCCGCCGGTGCAGAACGCCTTTTCCCCCGCCCCCGTCAGCACGATTACGCCGACCGACTTGTCCCAGCCCGCGCGATGCAGCGCGTCGATCAACTCGTCGCACGTCCTGCCGCGGAATGCGTTGTATTACTCGGGACGGTTAATCGTAATCGTTGCGACGCCCGCCGCCGAGCAATAAAGAACGTCTTCATAAATACTCATCTGTATGGCCTCTTATCCGTGCATGGTCAGTCCACCGGACACGCTGATGACCTGGCCGGTGATGAAGTTCGCGTCGTCGCTGGAGAGAAAGGCCACGGCACCGGGAATGTCATCCGGATGACCGAGGCGCTTGAGCGGGATTGCACGTTTCAAGCCTTCGTATACCTTCTGTCCGAAACCGCCCTCCTCTGTGAACGACTCGAGCAGCGCCGTCTCGGTGGGCCCTGGGCACACGACGTTGACACGGACGTTGTGACGGGCCACCTCGCGCGCCAGCGTCTTGCTGAACGCGATGATGCCACCCTTGCAGGCTGAATAGACCGATTCGCCCGATGAACCGACTCGTCCCGCGTCGGAGGCGATGTTCACGATCTTGCCGCCACCGGCCTTGATCATCATCGGCACGATCGCATGCTGCATGTTGAGCGGCCCACGCAGATTGATTGCGATAACCTTGTCCCAGAAGTCCAGCGTAGTGTCGACGAACTGGATCAGTTGATCCCAACCGGCATTATTGATCAATATATCGACGTTTCCTGCACGATCGGCGACGGCTGCGAGCTCGCGCGCGACTGCGGCATGATCGGTAATGTCCAGCGTCAACGGGATCAGCTGGTCCGCGTAATCGTGCAGTCCGGTGATGAGGCGATCGAGCGCGTCCGCGTTGATGTCGGCAGTCACGACGCGCGCGCCCTCCTCGCAGAACCGTTGAGTCAGTGCGCGGCCGATTCCACCGCCCGCTCCTGTGATGACAGCCAGCTTTCCTTTCACTCCACGCATGAAACGACTCCTTGAAGGGGATAGTGCGATGATTTCGTGCTGCTTCCTATATAGCCACTGCAAGACGCGTCGCCTGGTCGATCGCTCGCAGCGCATCCAGCTCGCTGGCGACGTCGGCGCCGCCGATCAGCGTGGCGTTTACGCCCAG
>Ga0310811_10006612_pt1 | contig 14822 bp, 13 predicted proteins | sample YCmetagenome_FD_207642 | JGI IMG/M metagenome (GOLD analysis project Ga0310811, IMG submission 207642) | Soil microbial communities from experimental microcosm in Duke University, North Carolina, United States - YC | ecosystem: Engineered > Artificial ecosystem > Soil microcosm > Unclassified ...
CGCGTACGGCGCAACCTGACCGGATACGTCTTCCTCGCGGGCGCGATCATCTGCTTCGCGCTGTGGTCGTGGTATCCGATGATCCACGAGATCCTGCTCAGCTTCCAGCACCTGAACCTCGTCGGCCAGAGCGAGGGCTGGGGCGGCTGGCGCAACTACGAGCACATGCTCAACGACCCGAACTTCTGGACCTCCGTCCGGGTCACGCTCGTGTTCACCGGCCTGGCGCTCGTCTTCGGCTACGCGGTGCCCTTCGTGCTCGCGGTCGGCCTCAACGAGTTCCGGCACGCCGCGTGGTACTTCCGCCTGCTGGTCTACCTGCCCGTGATGCTGCCGCCGGTGGCCGCGGCGTACCTGTGGAAGTGGTTCTACACGCCGGACGACAGCGGCCTGTTCAACGCGGTGCTGCACGACCTGCACCTGCCGACGTCGGCCTGGCTGCAGTCCTCGAACAACACCTTCGCCATCCTGTGCATGGTGATCTTCTCCACGTGGAGCAACATGGGCAGCGGCGTGCTGATCTACCTCGCGGCCCTGCAAGGCATCCCCGGCGAGCTCTACGAGGCGGCCGAACTGGACGGCGCGGGCATCGTCAAGCGGGTCTGGCACGTGACCATCCCGCAGACCCGACTGATCCTGTCGCTGATGCTGCTGCTGCAGATCGTGGCCACGATGCAGACGTTCACCGAGTCGCTGGTCCTCACCGGCGGCGCGAACGGCACCGGCACGCTCGTCTACCTCGTGTACCAGGACGCGACGAACTTCAACAACTTCGGCGGTTCCGCGGCGATCGGAACGGTGCTGCTGCTCGTCCTCGGCCTGTTCTCCGGGGCGTACCTGTGGCTCAACCGGCGCGGAGAGGACTGAGAACACCGATGTCGGCCTTCGACGCACAGACAAGAACCCTAATTTCCAGAGCCCAGCTCAACCGGCCGCTCGCCCGCCGGATCTACTGGGTGCTGCTGGTGGCGACCATCGCCGTGTTCACGCTGGTGTTCCTGTTCCCGCTCTACTGGGTCTTCAGCAGCGGCCTGAAATCGGCGTCCGAGGTGCTGCAGAGCCCGCCGACGCTGATCCCGCACTCGGTGAGCCCGCACAACTACGCGACCGCCTGGTCCGACTTCAACCTGGGCCGGTACATCCTCAACACCACGTACTACGCGGTCGGCGCCCTACTGCTGCAGCTGGTGTTCGACGTGGCGGCGGCGTACGCGCTCTCCAAGCTGCGCCCGGTGCTGGGCAACGTGGTGCTGGCCCTGATGCTGGCCACACTGATGATCCCGGCCACGGTCCTGGTGATCCCGAACTACCTGACCGCGATCAACGTCCCGGTGCTGCACCTGAACCTGGTCAACTCGCCGATGGCGATCTGGCTGCCCGCGGTCGCCAACGGCTTCAACATCTTCCTGCTCAAGCGCTTCTTCGACTCCATCCCCGAGGAGCTGCTGGCAGCCGCGGCGATCGACGGCGCCGGCCCGCTGCGCGCACTCTGGTCGATCGTGCTCCCGATGTCCCGCCCGATCCTCGGCGTGGTCTCCATCTTCGGCACGGTGGCCGTGTGGAAGGACGTCCTGTGGCCGCTGCTGGTGCTGACCGACCCCACGAAGATGACCGTCAACACGGGCCTGCTGAACCTCACCGGCGACGGCATCCCGGAGAACATCCTGATGGCCTCGCTGGCGATCGCCTCCGTGCCGACGATCGTGTTCTTCCTGGTCTTCCAGCGGAGCATCATGGCCGGCCTGACGACGGGCAGCCTGAAGGGCTGACGGCGACAGAGGGCTGGCCGGCGGCGCGGAAGAGCCACTCGACGGCGGCCACGACGGCGGCCCGGCGCTCGGCGAGGAACTCGGGCGCGCCGAGCCTCGTCGTCGGCCGGGACGAGGTCGGCGTGCGCGACGAGGGGGTCCCGCAGGCGGCCGACGTAGCCCGGCGGGTCCGCCGGGTCCCCACCGGCAGCTTCGGCCTGCGCTACGTCGAGCAGCACCTGCCGGCCCGGATCTGATTGACTGCCGCCGTGATTGAGCAGCCCCGACTGCCGGACCCCGACCCAGAGTGGGGTCCGGCGCCGTCCATCCAGGGTCACGGCACCAATCCGGCGCAGCAGTACTCGGCTTTCGACTTCGCCGTCGGCTAAGCCTCCCGACCGGGTAACCCGCTCTCCGCAGGCCGCCGACGGCGCGCAGCCACGACGGCGGCCATGCGCGCTTTGTCATCACCGTCGCGAAGCGGCGATTCTCCCCTTGCTAAGCCGCAGCCGTGGCCGGCGCCGGGCCCGTCGAGCCTCGGACGACCAGCTCGGGCTCGAAGAGGAGTTCCTCGGCGGTGACCGGGATGCCGTCGATCTGGCCGACGAGCATGGCCACGGCGGCGCGGCCGATGGCCTCCAGGGGCTGGCGGACGGTGGTCAGGGGCGGGTCGGTGCAGTTCATGAAGGCGGAGTCGTCGTAGCCGACCACTGAGACGTCCTGGGGGACCTTCAGGCCCGCGCGGCGCACGGCGCGGATCGCGCCGAGCGCTATCGGGTCGCTGGCGCAGACGATGCCGGTGACGCCCTGCTTGAGCAGCCTCGAGGCGGCGACCTGGCCGCCCTCGATGGAGAACATGGTGTGCTCGACGTGCACCTTCGGGACCGTGACGCCGGCCTTGGCGGCGGCGGCCTCGAAGGCCTCCTGCTTGCGGCGGCTCGGCATGTGGTCGGGCGGGCCGAGGATCAGGCCGATCCGTTCGTGGCCGAGCGAGGCGAGGTGGCCGAAGGCCTGCTCGACGGCGACGGCGTCGTCCGTGGAGACGCGGGGGAAGTCGAGGTTCTCGCTGGCGGCGTTGACCAGGACGACCGGCAGCCTCAGTTCGAGCAGCCGGAGGTAATGGCCGTGCGGGGCGTCGGCCTCGGCGTACTGGCCGCCGCCGAAGACCATGCCGGAGACCTGCCGCTCCAGCAGCATGTCCACGTAGTCGGCCTCGGACATGCCGCCTGTGGTCCTGGTGCACAGCACCGCGGTGAAGCCGCGCTGGGCGAGCGCGCCGCCGACGACCTCGGCCAGCGCCGGGAAGATCGGGTTCTGCAGCTCGGGCAGCACCAGGCCGATCAGCCTGGCCCGCTCCCCGCGCAGCTGGGTGGGCCGTTCGTAGCCCATCACGTCCAGTGCCGTGAGCACCGCGGCCCTGGTGGACGCGGAGATCCCGGGCTTGTCGTTGAGCACACGCGAGACCGTGGCCTCGCTGACCCCGGCCTTCTTCGCGACATCGGAGAGTTTGCCTGGCATGCTGCAAGTGTACGGCATGGCAGTGCAAGAAACCATGCAAGTCTGTCGGGGTCTTGCGGTACGGACCACGATAGACCGCAACGGGCCCGGACGTGCGGGATTGTTCACGCGAACAACCCTCGGATCGTGCCCTTATGCCGCTTTCGCCGGGGTTCCGGAACAGGACTCGATGATCAAAAGGCTGCGACCTGCGTTGTTCGATTCGTTACGGACAGCGCATTGACGAGCGTCGGGCCCCAGGCTTTACTTCCTCCAACGGTACCGGTTACGGAACCGGTACCGGGCGGTTTGTGGAGAGTGAGGCAGCGTTGCCGATCACCATCACCGACGTGGCCACACGGGCCGGCGTCAGCAAGACCACGGTCTCGCGCGTGCTCAACGGGAAGGGCGAGCTCGACGCGGCGACCGCGGCGCGGGTCCGGCAGGTCATCGCCGAGCTCGGATACGTGCCGAAGGCCGGCGCGGTGGGCCTGGCGCGCGGGCGCACCCGGGTGATCGGGATGCTTGTTCCCTCGCTGGTCTGGCCGTGGATAGGAGAGGTGCTGCAGGGCACGATCGACGTGGTGGAGTCCGCGGGCTACGGCCTGATGGTCTTCACCTGCACCCAGGGCGATCAGTCGATGCGGCGCTTCGCCGGGCAGGTCTCGGCGAAGTCGTTCGACGGCCTCGTGGTGATCGAGCCCGAGGGCACCCTCGACTACATCAACTCGCTGCACGAGCAGGGCCTGCCGGTCGTGCTCATCGACGACCGCGAGCACCGGCCCAGGTTTCCGTCGGTCGCGACAACGAATCGGGCCGGCGGCGAGGCCGCCGCGGAGCACCTGCTCTCGCTCGGCCGCTCCCGCGCGGCGGTGATCACCGGAGAGCTGCGCTTCGGCTGCTCGCGGGAGCGCCTCGCCGGATTCCGTTCCCGGATGGCCGAATCCGGCCATCCGATCAGCCCAAGGCTGGTCGAGGGCGCGGACTTCACCTTCGAGGGCGGCCTGCGCGCGATGACCCGGCTGCTGCAGTCGAGCATCTCCTTCGACGCCGTCTTCGCGCACAACGACCTCTCGGCCGCGGGCGCGCTGCAGGCCCTGGCCGAGGCGAAGCTCCGGGTTCCGCAGGACGTGGCCGTGGTCGGGTTCGACGACGTGCCGATGGCCGCGTACACGAACCCGCCGCTGAGCACGGTCCGCCAGCCGATGCGCGGGATGGGCGAGGCGGCCGCGCGGCTGCTGATGTCGCACCTCGACGGCGGCGAGCAACTGCTCGACGAACCGCACATCGTGCCCACCGAGCTGGTGGTGCGCGGCTCCTCGCACCCGCAGGCGAGGAGCTCAGAGCCCGGCGGCTCCTGAAAACGCCGTCCGGCCCACCGCTTGCCGACGGCGGGCCGGGTCGAACGGGATCGGTCGCACGTTGCCGCGTACTTCCGGTCCATCGCACGTCATCCGTGAGTTAGGGACTCAAGTGAGGGATACATGCGTACAACAAAGACTATAGCCGCGCTCGCCGCCGCGCTCCTGGCCGCGGGCACGTTGAGCGCCTGCGGTGGCTCCGGCGCGAGCACCTCGAGCTCGGCCGCGGGATCCGGGGTGCTGAACATCGGGATGCCCAACGGCGCCCAGTCAGACAACAACAACCCCTTCCTGAGCTCATCCGCGGCCAACAGCCTCGGCTACAAGAACGTCATCTACGAACCCCTCGTGATGACGAACATCGTGCAGCCGACGCAGCCCGGCACCCCGTGGCTGGCGACCGCCTGGAAGTGGTCCGGCAACTACACCAAGCTGGAGCTGACCATCCGCAACGGCGTGACCTGGTCGGACGGCCAGCCGCTGACCGCCGCGGACGTCGCGTACACCTTCAACCTGGTGAAGTCGAACACCGCGCTCAACCAGTACGCGATCCAGTTCGGCTCGGTCTCCAGCAGCGGCAACACGGTCACGCTGACCTTCGCGAAGTCGCAGTACGTGTACCAGACGCACATCCTGAACCAGTTCATCGTGCCCCAGCACATCTGGTCGAAGATCTCGAACCCGGCGACGAACGCGGTCACCAACCCGGTCGGCACCGGTCCGTACACGCTGACCACGTTCTCCGGCAACACCGCGACGCTCACCCGGCGCAGCTCGTACTGGCAGGCGCTGCCGCAGGTCAAAACCCTGCACTACACCTCGTACCTGTCGAACACGACGCAGACCCAGGCGCTGACCGACGGCGAGGCGGACTGGAGCTTCGTCTTCATCCCGAACCCCTCGGTCACCTACACCGCGAAGGACCCGACGCATCTCAAGCTGTGGTTCCCGGCCGTGCTCGGCGACCACGGCCTGTGGCTGAACACGACGGTCAAGCCGTTCGACAACGCCAACCTGCGGGTGGCGATGAACGACGTGATCAACCGTCAGACGATCGTCAAGACCGGCGAGGACGGGTACTTCTACCCCGAGGTCACCAGCAACACCGGCATCCCGACCCCGGCCGGAACCTCGTTCATCAGCAGCCAGTTCTCCAGCAACAACGCCGCGGTCGACGTGAGCGCGGCCAAGGCGCTGCTGACCTCGACGCCGGGCTTCAGCTACAGCGGCGAGAACCTGATGTACAACGGCAAGCAGGTCGCCATCCAGCTGTCCGACCCGGCCGGCTGGTCCGACTACGACACGGACCTGACGCTGATCCAGAACGACCTCAAGACGATCGGCATCGACGCGACCGTCTCCCAGCCGAACGCCAACACGTGGACGACGAACGTGGCGGACGGCGACTTCCAGGGCGTGCTGCACTGGACCAACAGCGGCTCGACCCCGTACGACCTGTACGCGACGATCCTGGACGGCTACACGCCGATCGGGCAGACCGCGAACGGCGACTTCGGCCGCTTCCAGAGCTCCGCCGCGACCGCCGCGCTGGAGCAGTACGCCACCGCGAGCACCGACGCCGAGCGCAGCGCCGCGATGGAGACGATCGAGAACATCATGGTGACGCAGATGCCGATGATCCCGATCATGGCGGCGAACGCGGGCGGCGAGTACAGCACCAAGCACTGGACCGGCTGGCCGGACGACACCAATCCGTACGCGCCCGCGCAGCCCACGCTGATCAACTCGCTGCAGATCATCCTCGATCTGAAGCCGGCCTCGGGATCCTGATGGCACCGGAACAGACCACGGCGGTCCTCGAGGCCGAGGGCCTGACCAAGCACTTCCCCGTACGCGGCGCAGGACGCGACGTCCTGCGCCGCGGCGCGGCGGTCCACGCGGTGGACGACGTGGCCCTGAGCCTGCACCGCGGCCGGGTCACCGCGCTGGTCGGCGAGTCCGGCAGCGGCAAGTCCACCGTCGCGCGGCTGCTCGCGCAGCTGCAGACCCGCACCGGCGGCGCGGTGCGGCTGCACGGGAAGGACGTGACGGTGAACGGCGGACGCAGGTTCCGCGCGTACTGCCGGTCCGTGCAGCTGATCTTCCAGGACCCGTTCGCCTCGCTCAATCCCGTGCACACCGTGCGCTACCTGGAGGAGGCGCTCACCGACCTGCTCGGCCGGGTGCGGCTCACCCCGGCCGAGCAGTACCTCTCGAAGTTCCCGCACGAGCTGTCCGGCGGGCAGCGCCAGCGGGTCGCCATCGCGCGCGCCCTCGCGGCGCGGCCGGAGGTGCTGCTGGCCGACGAGCCGGTCTCGATGCTCGACGTCTCGATCCGGCTCGGCGTGCTGAACCTGCTGCGGGACCTCAAGGAGCAGCTCAGCCTGGCAGTGCTCTACATAACGCACGACATCGCCTCGGCCCGCTACTTCGCGGACGAGACGCTGGTGATGTACGCGGGCCGGCTGGTCGAGGGCGGGGAGAGCGAGACGGTCACCCAGTCCCCCGCGCATCCGTACACCCGGCTGCTGATCGACTCGGCGCCGGATCCGGAGCGCATCGGGAGCGCGGAACGCGCGGAGCTCGACGAGGACGACCTCGGCGAGCCGCCCAGCCTGGTCACGCCGCCGACCGGCTGCCGGTTCCACCCGCGCTGCCCGTACGCGATGGAGCGCTGCACGACCGATCTGCCGCCGCGCTTCGAGGTGAGCGGGAAGCAGTGGGCCGCCTGCTGGCTCTACGACAACGGATCCCCGGCCGCGGCAGGTGAATCGTGAAGCGCCTGTTCACCCGGCTCGCGTTCTACCTGTTCACCGCGTGGGCCGCGATCACCATCAACTTCTTCATCGCGCGGACGCTGCCGGGCAACCCGGTCAGCGCCCTGCTGACGAAGTTCCAGGGCCAGATCGACTCCAGCGCGATCGCCTCGCTGACCGCGCTGTTCGGGCTGGACAAGCATCAGAGCCTGTGGCAGCAGTACGTCTCCTACTGGGGCCAGCTCGCGCACGGCGACCTCGGGATCTCGTTCTCGCAGTTCCCGGTCCCCGTCAGCACGCTGATCGGGTCCTACCTGCCGTGGACGCTGTTCCTGGTGGGCACGGCGACGGTGCTGAGCTTCCTGATCGGCACCGCCCTCGGCGTGGTCTCCGGCTGGCGGCGCGGCTCGTGGACGGACGCGCTGCTCCCGGCGACCGCGTTCCTGTCCTCGATCCCGTACTTCTGGCTCGGCCTGATCGCGATCAGCGTGCTGGCCGGCCCGGCCAGCTTCTTCCCCGGCTCGTTCAGCTACGACCAGGGCCTGACGCCGGTCTGGACGCCGTCCTTCGTGGCCAACGCGGTCCAGCACGCGATCCTGCCTGCGGCGACGATCGTCATCTCGTCGATGAGCGGCTGGCTGCTCGGCATGCGCAACATGATGGTGACGGTCTCGTCGGAGGACTACATCACCGTCGCGCACGCCAAGGGCCTGTCCGACCGCCGCGTGATGTTCAACTACGCGGCGCGCAACGCGATGCTGCCGAGCGTCTCGGGCTTCGCGCTCTCGCTCGGCTTCATCGTCAGCGGCACGTTCCTGGTCGAGATCGTCTTCAGCTACCAGGGTGTCGGCACCCTGCTGCTTCAGGCGATCGGAGCGGATGACTACCCGTTGATGGAGGGCATCTTCCTCGTCATCACGCTCGCCGTGCTGGCGGCAAACTTCCTCGCCGACCTGGCGTATCTGATCCTCGATCCGCGCACCCGCAAGGAGGGCTGACCCGTGTCCACACTGCGCAGACCGAAGTTCCTCCGCAACGGCAAGGCCACCGCGGGCGCGCTGATCCTGCTGTTCTTCTTCATCCTCGCGGTGATCGGTTCCTGGATCGCGCCGTACAGCCCGGACGCGACGGGACCGGATGCCGTGGTCGGCCCGTCCGGCGCCCACTGGTTCGGCACCGACCAGCTCGGCCGGGACATCTACAGCCAACTGCTCGTCGGCACCCGCGGCGTCATCGTGGTCGGATTCGCGGCGGGCGTCATCGCGACGGTCCTCTCGCTGGTGATCGGCATCGCGTCCGGTTACCTGCCCGGGCGCGGCGGCGAGGTGCTGTCCGTGATCTCGAACGTGTTCCTGGTGCTGCCCGCGCTGCCGCTGCTGATCATCATCACCTCGGCCACGCCGAAGAACGGCGGCTGGATCGTGATCCTGACGATCGGGCTCACGTCCTGGGCGTGGAACGCGCGGCTGCTGCGGGCGCAGACGCTCTCGCTGCGGCGGCGCGACTACGTCGAGGCGGCGCGGGCGACCGGCGAGTCCACGTGGCGCATCATCGGGTTCGAGATCCTGCCGAACCTGACCGCGATCATCGCCTCGGGCTTCGTGGGCACGGTCGTGTTCACCATCCTGTCCGAGATCACCCTCGCGTTCGTCGGCATCAACGTCTCCGAGTGGAACTGGGGCACGGTGCTCTACTGGGCGCAGAGCCAGGACGCGCTGGCGCAGAACGCCTGGTGGTGGTTCGTTCCGGCCGGTATGGCGATCGCGCTGCTCGGCACGGGCCTGGCGCTGCTGAACTTCGGCATCGACGAGTTCGTCAACCCGCGGCTGCGCTCCGGCGGCCGGGCCCGCATCCGGACCCGGGCCGGCCGCAGGCTCCGGATGCGCGTCGGATTCACCCCGGTGCTCGCCACCGTCGACGAAGGAGAAGTGCGGTGAGCGACGCAGTGCTCGAACTGAAGAACCTCAGCGTGGACTACGGCGTGGGCGAGTCCGCCGTGCACGCCGTGCGCAACGTGGACCTGACGCTGCACCGCGGCGAGGTGCTGGGCCTGGCCGGGGAGAGCGGCAGCGGGAAATCGACGCTGGCCTACGGCATGACCCGGCTGCTCGCACCGCCCGGGGTCGTCGCCGGCGGCAGCGTCTTCTACAACGCCGCGGGCGAGGAGCCGGTGGACGTGCTGCGGTTGAGCGACGCCGAACTGCGCCGCTTCCGCTGGGCGCAGACGGCGATCGTCTTCCAGGGCGCCATGAACTCGCTCAACCCGGTGCACCGGATCCGCACCCAGCTGACCGACGTCATCCGCGCGCACGAGCCGGACACCCGGCCGGCCGAGCGGCTGGACCGGGCCAGGGAGCTGATGTCGCTGGTCGGCATCCCGGAGGACCGGCTCGAGTCGTACCCGCACCAGCTGTCCGGCGGCATGCGGCAGCGCGTGATGATCGGCATGGCGCTGGCGCTGCGGCCGCAGATCGTGGTGATGGACGAGCCGACCACGGCCCTGGACGTCGTCATGCAGCGGCAGATCCTCTCCCGCCTGGTCAAGCTGCGCGAGCGGTTCGACTTCGCGGTCCTGTTCATCACGCACGACCTGTCGCTGCTGGCCGAGTTCTCGGACCGGATCGCGATCATGTACGGCGGCCGGATCGTGGAGAGCTCGCCGAGCGCCGACCTGTACCGCGACCCGCTGCACCCCTACAGCAGGGGCCTGCTCGGCTCGTTCCCCGCGCTGCGCGGGGCGCGCCGGGAGCTGACCGGCATCCCCGGCTCGCCGCCGGACCTGCGCGCGATGCCGGCCGGCTGCACCTTCCACCCCCGCTGCCCGCTCGCCTTCGACCCCTGCGCCCGCCGGCGTCCCCCGCTCGCGGCGACCTCGCCCGCACGAGACGTCGCCTGCTGGCTGCACGCGACCCCCGACACAGAGGACTGACATTGGACACCACCGTAGCCTCCGACCACGCCGCGCCCAGCTCCGGAACCGGTTCCGCAACCGATTCCGCGCGCGCCGCCGCCGCGGCCTCGGACCCCTTCGCGGAGCCCTCCGAAGCACTGATCCGCGGCCTGCCGTCCTCGTTCCTGTGGGGAGCGGCGACCTCCGCGTACCAGATCGAGGGGGCCGTCGCCGAGGACGGGCGCACGGACTCGGTCTGGGACACCTTCTGCCGCGTGCCGGGCGCGATCGACGGCGGGGAAGCGGGCGATACGGCCTGCGACCACTACCACCGGATGCCCGAGGACGTCGCGCTGATGAAGGGGATCGGCCTCGACGTCTACCGCTTCTCGCTGGCCTGGCCGCGGATCCAGCCGGGCGGCCGCGGCCCGGCGAACGAGCGCGGTCTCGACTTCTACGACCGCCTGGTCGACGAACTGCTCGCCGCCGGGATCGACCCGTGGCCCACGCTCTACCACTGGGACCTGCCGCAGGAGCTCGAGGACGCGGGCGGCTGGCCGAACCGCGACACCGCCTACCGCTTCGCCGATTACGCCGAACTGGCCTATGCGCGGCTCGGCGACCGGGTGAAGACGTGGACGACGCTCAACGAGCCGTCGGTCGTGACCACGCACGGCTACCTCAGCGGCGTGCACGCGCCGGGTCGCCGGAGCCTGGCCGGCGCCGCGGCCGCCGCTCACCACCAGATGCTCGGCCACGGCCTGGCCGGCGCCCGGCTGCGCGAGCTCGCCGCGCAGGCGGGCAACCCCTTCGCGCTCGCCATCACGCTGAATCTGGGCCCTTCCACCCCGGAGACCGACGCGCCCGAGGACCACGAGGCCGTGCGGCGCGCAGACGGCTTCAACAACCGGCTGTACCTGGATCCCCTGTGGCACAAGCGGTACCCGGCCGACGTCGTCGACGACCTGGCCGCGCAGGGCGTGACGATCCCGGTCCAGGACGGCGACCTGGAGCTGATCGGCGCGCCGATCGACGCGCTGGGCATCAACTTCTACTTCGGCATGCAGCTCAGCGGCCGCGCCGAGGACGGCTCCATCCTCGACGCGAACGGCGCCCCGGTCTCCCGCCACGTACTCCAGGGCCGCCCGCAGACGGCGATGGACTGGGAGATCATGCCCGACGACTTCGCCGCGCTGCTCACCCGCGTCGGCCGCGAGTACCCCGGCGTCCCGCTGTACGTGACCGAGAACGGCGCGGCCTTCGCCGATACGCCGAACGAGGAGGACTTCGTCCACGACGTAGACCGTGCGGGTTACCTGGCGGACCATATCGCCGCCGTCGCCGTAGCCCGAAAGGAGGGCGCGGACCTGCGCGGGTACTTCGTCTGGTCGCTCTTCGACAACTTCGAATGGGCCTACGGCTACGACAAGCGCTTCGGCATCGTCCGCGTCGACTTCGACACTCTGCGCCGCACCCCCAAGCACAGCGCCCGCTGGTACGCCGAGACCATCCGCACGGTGCGCGCCGGCTGACGCCGCTCATCCACCGCGGAAACACGGGTGCCCCGGCCGACGATCCTCCGTCGGCCGGGGCACCCGCCCTGCCACCTGCGAATTCACTTACCTCCGCGGCGTCACTCGACCGCCGTGGCCGGGCTGGCCGGCGCGCGCCACGTCGTTCGGACTGCGGGCCTCGGGGAGCGGAGAAACGCCACTGCGTCCGCGGTCGGACCCGCTCGTCCTGCTAGTCCTTCTTGAACAGGCCCTTGACCTTGTTCACGGCGTCCTCGCCCATCTTCTTGACGTCCTCGCCGTCGAACTTGCCGTCGCCGTTCGCGTCCATCCGCTTCTTGCCCTCGTCCATGGCCTTGCCCATGGCCTTGTCCTTCATGGACTGGCCCTGCTGGTCCTGGCCCTCGCCCTGCTGAGCCTGCTGTGCCTGCTGAGCGGCTTCCTCGGCCTTGTTCTTCATCTCTTCGACATCGGACACGGGGATCTTCACATCCTTTGCGGTGATGGGTGTCGTCAGCCGCGAGCCCGCGGCTCCCCCGCCACCGGAAACGCTAGCTCGCAGCGTCCGCTTTCGCACCTTTTGTCGCCGCGGCGATGAGCTTGTGATGCCGCACGACCTCCTCGACGATGAAGTTCAGGAACTTCTCCGCGAACTGCGGTTCGAGCTGCGACTCCTCGGCCAGCCGGCGCAGCCGCCTGATCTGCTCGGCCTCGCGATCCGGGTCCGCCGGCGGCAGGCTGTGCGCGGCCTTGAGCTCGCCGACCTTCTGCGTGCACTTGAACCGCTCGGCGAGCAGATGCACCAATGCGGCATCCAGGTTGTCGATGCTCGCCCGCAGCGTCCTCAACTCCGCCAGCACCTCGCCGTCGGGCTGCGCGGCGTGTGCGGCCTGCCCCGTGCCGAGCTCGGTCACCGTCGATCACTCCTCGCTGAGTAGCGGTCGCGGCTGGTGGCCCGCGACCTGCCCACCGAAACTACCGCCCCTGCCTCCGGGCGCCGCCGATCGTCTCAATCGGCGGTCTCTCGCGCGGCCGACGATTCCTCATTCGAGCTCTGCCATCGCGGCCTTCAGCTCGCCGAGGGCCTGCCGCGTGTGCTCGACGAGCGTGCGCGGATCCTCAGCCACCGCCCAGCGGCCGAACGCGCCGTAGAACGCGCGCGTCCCGAGCTCGGCGGCGAGTTCCGCGACCAGCTCCGGCACGCGCCTTTCCCGCAGCGCCGCCGTCATCGCACCGACGAGCGCAGCTCGCTTGAATGCCGCCCGCTCCTGCAGTTCCGCGCTCTCGGCGATGACCTTGCGCAGCTTCCCGGCCATCTCCCGCCGGTCCTCCGTGAACTCCGCCGCGAGCTCGTCCACGGCCGACGCGACCATTTGCAGCGGCGTGGCCGGCTCGGGCGCCGCGCCGATCGCATCGGCCACGATCCGTCCGTGCAGCTCCTGGCCGGCGTAGAGCACCTCGCGCTTGTCGGAGAAGTGCCGGAAGAAGGTGGTCTTCGTCAGACCGCCGGCGCGCTCGGCGATCTCGTTGACCGTCGTCGCGTCGTATCCCTGCTCCGCGAACAGGTCGATCGCGGCGCGCACCAGCCGTTCCCGCGCATTCGGTTCCCATCGAGCCATGCAGACCAGGATAGTGACGTGACTTGGTAACGTCACCCGTGCTAGCGTGATGTTACCAAGTCACATCACCTCTTCGAGGAGTGTTCCCATGCGCGTCTTCGTCACCGGCGCCAGCGGCCACATCGGCTCGGCCGTCGTCACCGAACTCATCCACGCAGGTCACGAGGTCACCGGCCTCGCCCGCTCCGACGCGTCCGCCGAAAGGATCACGGCGCTGGGCGCCGATGTCGCCCGCGGAGACCTCAGCGACCTCGACGCTCTGCGCAAGGCCGCGAGCGGGTCCGACGCCGTCATCCACCTCGCCTTCGACCACGCCAGCATCCCGGTCGGCGGCTTCGCCGAAGCCGCCAAGGCCGACCGGACTGCCGTCGAGGCCATGTGCGAAGCGCTCGCCGGCACGGGAAAGGCGTTCATCGCCGTCGGCTTCAAGGTGCAGACCGACGACCCCGAGCGCTCCGCCGCCCTCAGCGCCAACCCGCGCACGATCGTCTGGCGGACGATCGAGGAGTTCACCGACCGCGGCGTCCGCACCGTCCTCGTCGCCGTCCCGAACGTGACCCACAGCGACCGCGACACCGGCGGCTTCGTCCCCCAGCTGATCCGGATCGCACGCAAGACCGGTATATCAGGCTACGTAGGCGAAGGTGCCAACACCTGGGCCGCCGGCCACACCCTCGACGTCGCCCGCGTCTTCGCCCTGGCGGTCGACAAGGCCCCCGCCGGCTCCCAGCTCGTAGCGGCCGCGGAACCCGCCGTCCCCGTTCGCGCCATCGCCGAATCCATCGCCCGCCACCTGGGAATCGAGGCCGTCAGCCTCCCGGCGGAGCAGGCCGCGGAGCACTTCGCCGGCTTCCCGTTCATCACGTTGGACATCACCATGCCCGACGCCGGCACCCGCGAGCTCCTCGGCTGGCAGCCCAGCCACGCCGACCTCCTCGCAGACCTCGACGAGGGCCACTACTGGGAACTCTGAGCGGCGCACTGCTTCCCGTCAGCCGCCCGAGGCGCGCAGCGCCTCGGGCGGCTGACCGTCGTTCCGCAGGCCGCCGACGCGAACCGAGCCGGGTGCGAGCCCCGCGCTGCTTTGTCACTTCTCTCGCGCGGCGGCGAATGTCTTCATCGGGAGCGGCGCGGCGTCCCGTTCTCCATCCCTACTCGGCGGTGAGCCGGCTGAGCAGTTGGTTGGCCCAGGCCAGGGCCTCTGCGTCGGTGAGGGACTTCGGCGTGGTGGGCCGGTCGCGGTCGGCGGCGCGTTTGAGGGCGAGCATTTCGTGGGCGTAGTCGATGAGGCGGGGGTCCATGGCGGGGCAGGCCAGGACGATGTGGGCCATCGGCTCCTGGAGTTCGGTGGGGCGGGAGCCGAAGGCCACGGTGGCGTTCAGGTATCGGGCGGCGATGGCGGCGGCTATGTCGGGGCGCTGGTCTTCGTGGAGCAGGGCA
>Ga0310811_10006613_pt1 | contig 14820 bp, 14 predicted proteins | sample YCmetagenome_FD_207642 | JGI IMG/M metagenome (GOLD analysis project Ga0310811, IMG submission 207642) | Soil microbial communities from experimental microcosm in Duke University, North Carolina, United States - YC | ecosystem: Engineered > Artificial ecosystem > Soil microcosm > Unclassified ...
CCCGAGTTCAGCCTGCCGGATGAGCGGGCCGCGGCGGAGATCACCGTGTCGCAGCTGCTCAACCACACCGCAGGGCTGGACTGGAGGATGAGCGTCGAGACCGGCGAGGGGGATGACGCCCTGGCCGCGTATGTGGCGAACATGGCCGAGTCGGAGCTGATCGCACCACCTGGTGCCCGGGCCTCTTACAGCCAGGTGGGGTACAACCTCGCCGGGAGGATCATCGAAAAGGTCACGGGTCTGACCTATGAGCGGGCCATCGCCTCGCTCCTGTTCGAGCCGCTGGGGCTGTCGCACAGTTCCTTCGCGACCGGTGACGTCATGACCCGGCGGTTCGCGGTGGGGCACAACCTCAGCGAGGACGGAACGCCGGCCGTCGCCCGGCAGTGGAAGGACACCCGCGCCAACAACCCCGGCGGTGGCGGCGCGTCCTCGGTGGCCGACCAGCTTCGATGGGCCCGGTTCCATCTCGGTGACGGTCGCGCGGAGGACGGTGCCCAGGTGCTGCCCGCCGAGGTGCTGCAGCGGATGAAGGAGCAGACGGTCGAATTGCGGGGCAGCACGCTCGGCGACGCCTTCGGCATCTGCTGGTTCCTGCGCGACGTGGATGGTGTGCGCACCGTCGGGCACGGCGGATCAGCCAACGGCCAGTTCGCCGAGCTTCTCATCGTGCCCGAACGGGACTTCGCCGTCGTCGCGCTGTCCAACGCGGGCCCAGACGGAGGCCTCGCCTTCAACCAATCCGTCGTGCGATGGGCGCTCGAGCACTATCTGGGGGTGGTCGACCGGGACCCGGAGCCGCTTCCCTTTGACGAGGCCCGAGCCCGGGAGGTCGTCGGGAGCTACGAAAACGACATGATGACGCTCACCATCGCCACGAATGGGACCGGATTGACGATCGAATGCGGGATCAAACCGGAGATCCGCGCGGCCACGGACACCGAACTTCCCCCGGATCTCCCGCCGGCCGATCTCGGCCTGCTGCCCGGCGACACCGACGAATACATCGTCACCAGCGGCGCCCTCAAGGGCCAGCGCGGCTTCTTCACCCGCGACGACGACGCGGTCGTCGGAGTAGACCTCGCCGGCCGGTGGTCCAAGCGCGTCTCGGCGGCCTCCGAATAGCAGCGGTCGGGCTGCAGGTCGGGAGCGTGATCCCCGTGCTGTCAGCCTAGGCTCCACCCGGCAAAAAGCCCCATTTCTGATCAAGAAACGGGGCTTTTGTGCCATTAGCTCTCCGAACCGTGGGCTGCCAGGACCATGAGTGCAGGTGTCGTTAATCAGTTGTCGCCGCCATGCGCGTCGCCGATGATTGCGGCTATGGCGACGACCCGACGAGCCGACATGTTCACCGCGGACGGCAAGCCGTCTGACGACGACCCCCGTGAGAACGGACCGACGTTGGGCGACGAGCGCACGACGCTGGTCGAAGCCGTGCGCTTCGGACGCCTCACGTTGGAGATGAAATGCGCAGGTCTTGATGCGGAGGCCATGGCGCGGCGTTCCGTTGAGCCGTCGACGATGTCGCTCCTGGGGCTGGTGCGACACCTGGCCGAGGTGGAGCGTGCGACCTTCCGGGTGATGATGGCGGGACAGGACGTGCCCCGACTGTTCACCTCCGAGACCGACCGTGACGGCGATTTCGATGGTGCTGTTCCCGACCCCCAGGTGGTTGCGGAGGCGTGGGACGCCTGGCGTGCGGAGGTGGACTTCGCCGAGCGGTTCGTGGCCGAGGCGCCCAGTCTCGACATCACCGGCGACGATCCCTTGAATCAGCATGGCAGCGGTGGAGGGGCGATGTCGCTGCGCGAGGTGCTGGTCGGAACGATCTGGGAGTATGGCCGCCACATGGGTCACGTCGACCTGTTGCGCGAGCGGATCGACGGACGCATAGGCCAGTAATGATCTAGGGCGCGCCAGCCCCGTTGAGGTACAGCCGCCCTGGTCCGCGCGCGAAGCATGTGTCGACCGCCCGACGAGATCGCGGTGGCGTTACGGCTATCCGCCGACGGGCTCGGGTTCGGGCGTTCCGAGAGGGATGTCGCGCATGCCGCGCAAGGGGGAGAAGAACAGCCACAGTCCCGCGCAGCAGCCGCCGACGACGGCGATCCAGAAGGTGGTCCGGACGCCGAGGGCGGTGGCGAGCGCGCCGCCGGCCAGGCCGCCCAGCGGCAATGTGCCCCAGTTGATCCAGCGTGCGGCGGCGCTGACCCGGCCGAGCATGTCCGGCGGGCAGGCGGCCTGGCGGTAACTGGTCAGCGAGATACCCGCGACGGTGGAGGCGAAGGTCCACGAGATCCAGCCGAAGCCGAACAGCAGCACCCACCAGCCGTGCCCGGCCAGCGGGATCAGCAGGCCGGGCAGTGACAGCACGGTCATCGAGATCCAGCTGATCCGGGCTGAACCGACCTTCCGGGCGAGATACCGCGCCGCCATCCCACCGGCCATCCCGCCGACGGCCCCCAGCGCCAGCAGCAGCCCGACCAGGCCAGGACGCAGATGCAGCGTGCGGATCAGGAACACCGGGCCGAGGGTCTCCACCATGATGACGAAGAAGTTGGCTGTGCCGTTGAAGGCCACCGAGTTCCGCAGGATGGGATCGCGGGTGACGTAGGCGAGTCCCTCACGGATCTGTGACCACAGCCTGGGCCGCGGGTCGGCCTCCGCCCGGGATCGGCGCGGCTCGCGGGAACGGATCGCTGTCAGCGAGCCCGCCGACAGCGCAAAGGAGAGAGCGTCGGCGGCCATCGCGCCTGCGGCGCCGACCATCGTCACCAGCCCCGCGCCCAGACTGGGTCCGGCGATCTGCGCGACCGACCGGGAGGTGGCGAGCTTGCCGTTGCCGTCCATGAGCTGGGCGCGGTCGAGCAGCACCGGCAGATAGCTCTGGTAGGCCACCGAGAAGAACACAGAGAAGACGCTGGAGAGCAGCGCGACGGCGTAGAGCTGGGCGAGCGTCAGCGCCCCGAAGGCGTGCGCCAGCGGCACCGAGCCGATCACCAGGAACAGCGCGAGGTTGCACCAGATCATCAGCGGGCGCTTGGCGACCCGGTCGACTATGGCCCCGGCCGGCAGCGCCACCAGCAGGTAGGCACTCGTCTCCGCCGCCGCCAACAGGCTGACCTGGAGCGCGGAGGCCTCCAACACCACGACGGCGACCAACGGCAGGGCGAGGACGGTGACCTGCGACCCCATTTCGCTGACCGTCTGGCCGCCCCATAACAACAGGAACTCGCGATGACGCCAGATCGAGGGACGCTTTCCATCGTCATCGGCCATCCGACCGATGGTGGCACAGCCGCAACCCTGTCCATGCCGGGGGCGCGTCGCCTCACATTCCCGGCAGTTGTTTCGTCGGACTACTGGGCCACCGGGCCGCAAGGCTCAAACACCGCCGAGACCGCGAAGGGAGACCTCGCCATGCCCACGCGCACGCCGTCTCTCGCGCACGCTCAGATGGTCGTGATACCTCGCGCCGCCCATCGAAGACGCGCAGCGATCAACGGTGCACCGGCCGGCTTTCTCAACGGAAGCGCTTGAAGCAAACCCCTTGAAGGAGGGCTCATGTTCGCCGTTTACGCGACGATCACCATCTTCGCCTCGCTGTTGTATGGCAGCGCCGCCGTCGTCTACCTGATCGGCCATGAATTTCCCAAGGCTCAGCTGGACATGAAGCGCTTGCCACGGTCGTGGGCACCGGTGTTGGGCATGTTGCTGGCGGCGGGCTCTTTGGGACTGTTGGGCGGGTTCGCCCTGCCAATGCTGGGGACACTGTCTGCCGCCGGGCTCGTGCTGTATTTCATCGGCGCGCTCCTTGCGCACCTGCGCGTGGAGTCCCACAACCTCGCGAACTGGGCCGGATTCTTCGCCACTTCGGTGGCCGCACTGGCCGTGGACCTGCTCTACCACTGGTCGTGATCCGTGGCGAATCCCACAACATCTCTTAACGCCGGGATTCACAAAGGGATGACGTGTCAGTCCAGGTCGAAGTGGCGGGGTCCGATGTCCTGGACCGCCTGGACGTAGGCGCGGGCCATCGGAGTCTCGCGGTCGGTGCGCCAGACCAGGCCCCACCGGGCGCGCGGCGCATCGTGAATCGGCACGAAGCTGATGCCGGGGCGGCGCGGGTAGTAGCGGAGCGCCTCGGCGGAGACCAGGCACACGGTTCGGCCGGTGACCCTCGCCATGGTCTCCTCCCAGTTGCCGACCGCGGGACCGCGCGGGATGGGACGGCCGCCAGGCGTGTGGGTCGGAGAGTGGATCTGCACCCAATAGTCGGGAATCGAATCGAGACCCTCGAAACCCAGCAGCACACAGTCGCCGAGCTCCTCCATCGACACGGAAACGCGCTGCGCGAGCGGATGCGTATCCGCGGTCATCAGAACCTTCGGCTCTGTGATCACGACCGGGCCGAGGGTCAGGTCCGGCTCACTCGCGATCATTTCCCGCAGACCCTCGTCATCCGCAGGGAACCAGCAGGTCTGCAGGTCGACCTCGCCGGCCCGCAACGGCGCCAGCGGTTCGATGAAGCCCACCTCGCGAAACGTCAGCCCGCATTCGGGATGGCGCGCCCTGAATGCGGTGGTCACCGGCATGAGGTCGTGGGCCTGCGGACCAATGACACCGACCGTGAGGCCGGCGACCGCGTCACGGGTCTCCGCCTTGGCGCCCTCGATGCCCTCCTCGATCAGCTGATACCCGGCCTTGAGGTCGCGGTGCAGGCGCTCGCCGAGCGGGGTCAGCCGCACGTTACGGCTGTCGCGCACGAACAGGTCGCCGCCGATCGCGCGTTCCTGCTTCTTGATTGCCTGGCTGACCCGGGCCACCGACACGTGCAGGCGCTCGGCGGTACGGCTGAAGTGCAGCTCCTCGGCCAAGACCAGGAAGATCTCGATGTCCCGAAGCTCCACGACCCCGCCCTCGATCTTTAACGCACGGGTTAAAGACTATAAACCACGCTGACACGCTGGAAGGGCCGTCGAATTCGATCACGCGGTGGTCTGTCAGTCGTGCCCGTCGCGTGCCCGATGGGGCGGTGATCGAGGGGACCAGCGGAGATGCGATCAGGCGTCTGAGCGGCGGAAACGCAGGCTGACCCTTCGAAGGTGGTCAGCCTTCGAAGGACTGATGGCCCAGGGCGTCCAGGAACTCGAAATTCGCCGCTGTGGCTGAGCCGGGCTGCGGCCGGAAGATCACCAAGCGGTGTCCGGTGGTGGAGCTGAGCACGAAGTCACACTGCACGTCCAACTCCCCGGCATACGGGTGGATCAACTTCTTGCGCGTGGACCGCAAGGGGATGACCTCCATGTCGTCCCAGTAGCGGGAGAACTCCTCGCTGGCTTCGATGAGGTCGGCGATGAGCCGTCCGCTGGCGGGGTCCTGACCACGGTGAGCGCCGGCGGCCCGCAGGTCGGCCGCGTAACCTCGCCCGATCGCCTCGTGTTCCTCGGGCACGTTGAGGGCACGCGACGCCGGATCGGTGAACCAGCGCCAGGTCACGTTCCCCAGGCGATCGTCACCGAGCGGCCAGGGGCCTACGAGCGCGCGGCTGAGCCGGTTCTGCGCGAGCATCGTGTTCAGGTCGTCGCCGATTTGGGCGGGCACCGTGGTCAGCGCGTCGAGCAGGAACATCATCGCCGGGTCGACATAGCCGCCGGTCGCGCCCATCCGGGGCGGCGGATAGCCCGCCAGGTCATAGAGATAGTCGCGCTCGTCCACCGACAGCCGCAACGCCCGCGCCAGGCTCGCCAGCATCGCCTCGGAGGGCCTGGCGTTGCGGGACTGCTCGAGCCGTTCGTAGTAGTCCACGGACACGTCCGCCAGCAGGGCGACCTCCGAGCGGCGCAGGCCCGGCGTCCGCCTGCGGCCGCCGGGAACGAGGCCGACGTCGGCCGGCCGGAGCGCCTCACGACGCGCCCTGAGGAAACCGCCCACGTCGCCGTGTTTCACGTGCACTCACTCCTGGATTGCGCTCATCGCGACCGGCGTGTAGCGCTCGCCCGCCACGGCGCCGGCGGGCACCGCTTCGTCGAGCGCCGCAAGTGTCTCAGCGTCCAGCACGAGGTCTGCCGCGGCGACGTTGTCTTCCAGGTAGACCCGGCGCTTGGTGCCGGGGATCGCGGTCACGCCCTGCGCCAGCACCCAGGCCAGCGCCAATCGACCAGGCGCGACACCACGATTGTCGGCGATCGCGCGGACCCTGTCGACCAACTGGAGGTTGTGCCGCAGGTTCTCCCCCGCGAACCGCGGGGCCGTACGGCGGAAGTCGCGTTCCGGCAGCCCTTCCACCGACCGGAGACCACCGGTGAGGATCCCGCGCCCCAGGGGCGAGTACGCCACGAATCCGATGCCCAACTCTCGAACGGTGTCGAGGACACCGTTGGATTCGACGGTGCGGGTGAACAACGAGTATTCCGTCTGCACCGCGGAGAGCGGCGCGGCGGCGTGAGCAGCGCGGATGCTCTCCGCAGACGCTTCGCTGATCCCCAGGTAGCGCACCTTTCCTTCGGTGACCAGTTCGCCCAGAGCGCCGAAGGACTCCTCCAGCGGCACATTCGGGTCGACCCGGTGCAGGTAGTACAGGTCGATGCGGTCCGTGCCCAGGCGGCGGAGGGATCCTTCGACGGAACCACGCAGATAGTCCGGCCGGCCGTTCGGGCCGCCGACGATCTTGCCCGTCTCGTCGAGGGTCACACCACCGCCCTTGGTCGCCACGACGACCTGGTCACGGTGGGCCGACACCGCCCGCCCCAGCAACTCCTCGCCGCTGAACGGTCCATACATGTCCGCGGTGTCGAACATCGACACGCCAAGCTCGATCGCCCGATGCACGGTGGCGAGGGCCTCCGCGTCGTCCGGAGTGCCGTACATCGCGGTCATGCCCATCGTGCCGAGGCCCTCGACTGAGGTCACCAGGCCCTGGCCGCCGACCGGATGTGTGTTCATGCTCATGGTGTGCTCGTCCACTTCCCCTGCTGGGCCGCCCGTTCGGCGACCGCATGAGAAGCATGGAGCCGTGACGTGAACCTTCCAGCGTCCTGCTTAACCCCGTCCTCGCAGGACGACGCTCCACACTCCCTTGTCGCGCTTGGTGTGCGTTGCGTGCCTACTCGGGGTGTCCCGGGGAGTCGGTGGTGTGCCGATTCCCCGGGATCACGCTGATCAGCGGACGGTGACGGTCTTGGTGGCGGTGGCGGGGATGCCACCGCCGCCGGTCGCCTTGAGGGTGAACTTGTAGGTGCCCTTGCGGGTGGGCGTTCCGGACAGGGTGCCGCCGGTGGCCAGCTTCAGGCCGGGCGGGAGTGTCCCGGACGCGCGTGTGACCGTCGGTGCGGGTGTTCCCGTCGTCGGGAATCGGTAGATGAAGTACTTGCCGACCTGTGCGATCGGTGGGGTTCCCGCGGTGAACTTCGCCGGGATGTAGGCGATGACGGTCGCGGAGGTGCCGGTGCTGCCTCGGCCGTTGACGCCGGAGATGTTGCAGGTCACCTTGTGACCGGCATCGGCCGTCACCGGTGTGTAGGCGGAGGTGGTCGCACCGGTGATCGCCTTTCCGTCTCGCGTCCAGCTGTACTTCACCGAGGTGGCGCCGATGAAGGCGGCCTTGCAGGTCAGCTTGGCGCCGACGATCCGGGTGCCGGTGATCGCCGCTTTGGCGGTCAGTGTCGGCGGCCCCACCCTCGCCAGCGTGTGGTACTGACCGGCCGCGACCTCGATCACCGAGCTCAGCCCAGGTACGGTGACCGGGCTGTAGCGGTGGGTGGTGGTGCCGTCACCGAGCTGCCCGTTGGAGTTGTCGCCCCAGGCCATGACGGTGCCATCCGAGCGCACCGCGACACTGTGCCAGGCGCCCGCGCTCACCCGAGCGACGTTGGTCAGCCCTGGCACGGTGGCCGGCCCGAAGTCGTACTGAGTGCCGTTACCGAGCTGCCCGTAGAGGTTGAAGCCCCAGGCCCACACCGTGCCGTCCGAGCGCAACGCGAGGCCGTGGTCGCGGCCGGCGGCGATCTGGGTGGCCCCGGTCAACCTGGCCACCTTCACGGGGGTGGTGCGGTTCTTGACGGTGAGGTCACCGAGCTCCCCCTCGGTGTTGTTGCCCCACGCCCACACGGTGCCGTCCGAGCGCAACGCCAGACTGTTGAGAAAGCCGACCGCGATCTGGGTCACCTTGGTCAGGCCGCTGACCGCGACGGGGGTTCTGCTTGTGACGGTGGTGCCGTTGCCGAGTTGCCCGGTGTGGTTGTAGCCCCAGGCCATCACGGTGCCGTTCGAGCGCAACGCGAGGCTGTGGTACTCGCCGGCTGCGATCTGGGTGATCCCGGTCAACCCGGCCACCTGTACGGGAGTGGTGAGGTGGGTGACGGGGCCGTTATTGATCGGCATGCTGTTGTCGCCCCAGGCCCACACCGTGCCGTCCGAGCGCAACGCGAGGCTGTTGGAGCCACCCGCTGCGCCCTGTACGACGCCGGTCAGGCCAGACACCCGCACAGGTGACGAGCTGGACTTCATCGTCCCGTTGCCCAGCTGGCCGAAATCGTTGTTGCCCCACGCCCACACGGTGCCGTCCGTGCGCACCGCCAGGCTGTGGAATCTGCCGGCGGCAATCTGAGCCACCTGCGTCGGCGCGGGCAGAGCGACCGGGGAGGGTTGTTCGCCCGTCGTCCCGTTGCCCAACTCCCCCGAGCTGCCTTGCCCCCATGCGTACAAGGACGAGGTGCCGCTGGAGGCCGCCGCCGGACCCGGCGCCGCCACTGCGAGAGCGCTCACGGCCAGCACCACACCGACCGCCAGGGCACGCACCCGAGCGCCTGGCCCCCACCCACCCGTGTCCGCCGAAACAGAGCCGGGCGAAGCCTCAGCCGTCAGACCAGTCATGCAACGTGTTCCTTCATGATCGGCGCAGTCGATGGTTCTCGCTGCGTTTGTTCCTCGTCGTTACCGGACCGGCCATGCGCCGGATCGCCGTGCCGGAGAGGGGCTTCCTTTTCCACCCGCTGTCTCGACGGACAAGGCAGGCGTTCAGGCCATCTTCGGATCGCGATCACCGTGCGAACCGCTTCACTATGATCTATCACGCCTTACGGCGATATGCGGTTTACATGACCTGTAGGCCAGTTATGACCAATCGTCGGTTTTGTGGAGCCGCGACGGACGGGATCACCGTCTGGACGTCAGGCCACCCGGACGCCCCGGGGACACGCGACGACGCGCTGACCTGGTGACTCGGAGCACCCTGCGAACTCTCCGGGCCTGAGCCCTGTCTCCTGGCCTTCACTAAGCGAAACGCCCCGTTTCTGATCAAGAAACGGGGCGTTCGTCGCAACATCCGATGACCTTCGCCGCGAATCACGCGGCCGGTCCGGCTACCTCGTCCCGGTGTCTCGGCTCTCACCCGCCGAGGTGAAGAAGCGCCTCAGTTCGGCCGCCACGACATCCGGACGGCCGGCCGGGTTTCGCTTGCTGACATCACCCGACGCATCATGATCGAGCCCAGGGAACTCGATCCGTTCGACGTTGGGAATGGTCTTCTCCAGGCCGGACAGCGCAGGCTTGAGGAAGGGCAGCCCCTTGCTTCCGCCGAGCAGGAGCACTTCAGCCTTCACATCGGCGAAACGGTCCAGGGTGTCGGCCATCTCGGCCAGCAGCACGCCTTCGTAGTGCAGAGTCGGGGCGAGCATGCGCATGGTCGCGTCGCCCGGCTTGGCGTTCTTGTCCTCGCTCTTCAGCAGCAGGCCGGTCAGCCAGGCCAGCAGCCCTCGCGGCATGACGTTCATGATCGGCGGCCCGAGCCGAAGCCCGAGCATGCTCGTCACCAGTGCGGCTGTCACCTTGCCTTCGGCCATTTCCCGATCGAAGCGGTCGACCCACCCGGTCAGCTGCGGGATGTCCTCCAGAAACAGCGCCGGTTCGTAGACGGCGGCCTTGTGAATCGCCGGCAACTCGCGTGCCGCCTCGAGCACGGCGATACCGCTGGCGCTGACGCCGAAGACATAGTGGGCACCCGTCTCGTTCAGAACGGCGTCGAGGTCTTCCACTTCCTTCCGCACGCTGTAGTCATCACCGTACGGCCCGCTTTGGCCGCGGCCGCGACGGTCGGGAAGGTGGACGGTGAACGCGTCGGCCAACTCTTCGGCCATGGCCATGTGGTTTCTGGCCGTCTCCATGGAGCCGTGCAGAAGCACGATGCCCGGGCCGTCCCCGATGGTGTGGAAAGCGATGCGGGTGCCGTCGTCAGAGGTGACGAAGCTCGTGGTGAGTTCCGCCGTCTGAGGCCGTTCATTGGTGGTCATCACAGAGTCCTTCTGAGCGGTAGTGGCCGACTTCTGAATAGTGTCAAAGATACTAGTTTCTTGTCAACTAGTATCACCGTCGATAGTATGGAGGCATGACCACTCCTCGTACGGGCTCACCGCTCGCCCTGACCGTCCTGGCGCTGTTGCAGTACAAACCGCTGCATCCGTACGGGATCCAGCGCCTGATCAGACAGTGGGGTAAGGACAAGGTGGTCAACGTGGGCCAGCGAACGAGCCTCTACCGGACGATCGACCGCCTCACCGCAGCCGGCCTGATCGGGGTGCGGGAGACGGAGCGGGACCAGGCATACCCGGAGAGGACGGTGTATGAGATCACCGATACGGGACGTGCCGTGGCCCGCGAGTGGCTGCTGGACATGCTGGCCACGCCCAAGCAGGAGTTCCCCGAGTTCCCGGCGGCGCTGTCTCACCTGCTGATGCTCGCCCCGCAAGAGATACACGACGCCCTTGATCGGCGCGTCAGAACACTGAGCGAGGCACTGGCCACACTGGACGCCGAAATGAGCGCTGAAACCGGACACGGCCTTCCCCGCATCACCATGCTCGAAGCCGAATATCTGCGGGCCGTCTCGGCGGCTGAATTGCAGTGGCTTCGCTCGGTGACCGACGATCTGCGTAGTGGCAACCTGACCTGGTCGGCCACCGACCTCCTGGCTTTCGCCGAAATCCCGGAGTGAAATCCATGAGCCCTTGCTTCTCCAGGAAAAGGCGTTTGCGCGCGGCTTCGTGATCAGCTTCGTCGAGCCTCGACTACGGCGGGCGCAATTGCAAGCAGGAAATCAGAGGTTCTAGGCTCCGCTCACACGGAGATCCGGGTCGGGGCGGCGATCAGGCTTCAGGTTGCACCCGGGGGCCGGCAGGCAGGCACACCCTGAGCCATCGCGTTTCCGCCGGCGGCCCGACTATCGGGCCGGGTCCGGATCAGTGACGTTGAGCGGCCGTTCGAAGAACGTCTCCAGCACGATGATGGTCTGGGTGCCGGTGACACCGTCGACGTCGAAGACGCGGCGCAGCACAGCCTGCAACTGCTCCGGGGTCGAGGTGCGGATCTTGACCAGGAGCGACGCGGACCCGGCGATGATGTGGGCCTCCTGGATCTCGGGGATGGCCGCGAGGGCGTCGCGGGTCGGTGGGTCGCCCATCCACGCGTTGGACTGCAGCATGACGAACGAGAGCACGCCGCGGTCGACGGCGGCCGGATCGACGTCGATGGTGGTGTGCCGGATGACCTCGCGTTCGCGCAGCTTGCGCACTCGCTCGTGGGCCGATCCCGCCGACAGCCCCACTGCCTTGCCGAGGGCCGCGTAGGCCTGTGTGGCGTCGGCCTGCAACGCCGCCAGCAGCGCCCGATCTATGTCGTCCACCGCACCCCTACTCGTAGAACGTCAACTAGCTAAGTCGCCTAATAACCATACTACATTCGGAGGTGCTAGCGTTCTACCGAACTTCAATCAGCTCACGATGAGGAGCCTGCGATGGTCGAGACCATCCCCGCCCAGTTCCAGGTGCTCGACGAACGCTTCCGGTACATCGACGGCGACTTCGTCCTCGAACGGTTGCACGCCGGCTCGCGCAAGACCGAGGGCCCGGCGTACTTCCCGGCCGGGCGCCACCTGGTGTGGAGCGACATCCCCAACGACCGGCTCCTCCGCTGGGACGAGACCACCGGCGCCGTCGGCGTCTTCCGCCACAGCTCCGGTCATGCCAACGGCAACACCATCGACCGGCAGGGCCGGCTCATCACCTGCGAGCAGGGCAACCGGCGCGTCACCCGCACCGAACACGACGGCACCGTCACCGTGCTGGCCGACCGATATCAGGGCAAGCGACTCAACAGCCCCAACGACGTGGTCGTCCGCGCCGACGGCACGATCTGGTTCACCGACCCGAGCTACGGCATCTTCAGCGACTACGAGGGCGACAAGGGGGACAGTGAGTTCGGCGGCGCCTGCTACGTGTTCCGCCTCGACCCGGCCACCGGTGACCTGCGAGTGGTCGCCGACGACTTCTGCCGGCCCAACGGCCTGGCCTTCGCACCCGACGAGCAGCGGTTGTACATCGCCGACACCCGGCAGGAACCCAGCCACATTCGCGTCTTCGACGTCACCGCCGAGGGCGCCCTGACCGGCGGGAAGATCTTCGCCGAATGCGACCACGGACGCTTCGACGGTCTCCGGGTGGACGACGCCGGACGGGTATGGGCGGCCGCCTGGGACGGCGTGCACTGCTTCGACACGGACGGCACCCTCATCGGCAAGCTTCTGCTGCCCGAATCGGTCGCGAACCTCACTTTCGGCGGTCCCAAGCGCAACCATCTCTTCATCACCGCGGGGACCAGCGTGTACACGCTTCGGGTCACCGTCAACGGTGCCCGCTACCCTCAGCCGGCCGGAATCGAGCGGTCATGAACGACGTCACGACCGCCGAGCGAACCCGGCGGCACTGGTCGTCGGCACCGACCACGCCGCCGAGGCGGTGACCGGATTCTTCACCAAACACGGAGACGGCGCCGCCGACGTCGTGCCGCTCGCCGGTCTGACCAAGCGGCGCGTACGCGCGATCGCCCACACGCTGGGCATGCCGGGCACGTTGATCCACAAGACTCCTACCGCCGACCTTGAATCCCTTCGCCCCGGCAGGCCCGACGAGGAGGTGTTCGGCTTCACTTACGACGACATCGACGACTTCCTCGAAGGCCGAGCCGTCGAGGAGGTCGTCTCACAGGCGATCCTCGACCGGTATCAGGCGACCGCCCACAAACGCCAGATGCCGATGCCCCCCGGCACGCGACCTTAGAGACGTTGGAGTTGCCCCTCCGTTGATGGCCCACCTGCCATCGGGCTCCGTGGTGACCATCTCGCGGGAAGCGAGGCGTCCGATTTCTGCCAGCGGTCGTCGCAGCTAGTGGAGAGAGTCTTCGCGACGCAAACCGGCGCAAACCGGCGTGGTACGGCGCGGCGAAGGACGAAGGACAAAGGGCATGCACAAGATCTCCGACTTGAAAGTCCTGTACTTCGGGACCCCGGTGGTCCTGATCGGCTCCCGGAACGAGGACGGCTCGGCGAACATCTCGCCGATGTCCTCGGCCTGGTGGTTGGACGACTCCTGCATGCTGGGGCTCGGTAACAACGGTCAGACCGCGGCGAATCTGCTGCGCGAACGCGAGTGTGTGCTGAATCTCGCGTCCTCTTCGATGGTCGACGCCGTCGACAGGCTCGCGCTTCTGACCGCGAAAGCGGTGATACCGGACTATCGGCTGCACCAGGGTTACCGGTATGAGCGAGACAAGTTCGGGGTCTCGGGGCTGACCGAGCAGCCGGCGGAGTTGGTGCGGGCGCCGCGCGTCGAGGAGTGCCCCATCCAACTGGAGTGCGTGGTGGATGAGGCGCATCCGTTCGGCGGTCCGGAGACGGAGGCGACCGCCTTCCAGGTCAGGGTGGTGCGCGTCCATGTCGAGGAGGAGTTGATCATCCCTGGGACCCAGTACGTGGACCCGCTGGGGTGGGATCCGCTCATCATGAAGTTCTGCGAGTTCTTCGGCGGCGGGCAGAACGTGCATCCGTCGAGGCTCGCCGAGGGCTGGAACATGCCGCATCAGCTTCAGCAGGCGACCGGCTCATAGCGGCTCGCTGCCGGGTGGATGCCCCGGTCCGGTCGCTCTGAGCGGATCAGGCCGTGCGAGTGGGATCGTCGACGGTCGGCATGGCACCGTCGCGGTGGGCACGCTTGAGATCTTCCAGGTATGCCCGGGAGAACATGGCGGACAGGATCGCCATGCCGCCGCGGTGGATCCGGACCTCTCCGCCACTCACCCGTCCGGTGAGTCGCACCCGACGACCGCCCTGGGCCTTGACTCCCTCGCCGTCCTTGACCTTGCCGGCGCCGGTCCACTGGATGCCCCACTGGTCGACGGTGGCGTCGGCGGGCAGCAGCAGCTTGACCATGCCGTGGTCGATGTCCAGATCCAGTTCGATGTCACCATCGACGATCTCCGGCGAGCGCAGGTCGATGACGGCCGCGCCGCGCCGGGTGCGGACCTGGAAGGTGCGCGCAGTCGTCCAGTTCCCCAGGTGCTTGGTCATGGTGTGGTCGGCGTGAACTCGGACTACCTCGGCGGTGCTGTTCTGTGTCATGAGTGAATAGTGTCACATGCACTAGTGTCTCTGCAACTACTTTACCGAGATCGGTTCGACTCCTATCCGCACCACGAGGTTCCGCCGCCGCCGGCCGGCATGGAGTTGCCGGCGGGGGCGACCGGTCGCGCGTCCGCGATGCGCTCATCTGCGCGGGACAGCCCTGCGAAGCGGTGCCTCGCAGGGCTGTCGTATAGGGCCTGGTCGTCGATACGTGCGGCCATCAGCCGCCGTCGTCGCAATGCTGGGTTTCCCAGCGTCCGGTCCGGTAGCTGTAACACTGGTAGCAGCCGGCCCTCCAGAGGCATTGGCCGGGCTGCCCCGGGGTGATGTGCTGGGCCGACGCGCAGACGTTCGGGTTGGAGGCCTGCGCG